>ERZ773150.2768-NODE-2768-length-12645-cov-19.924543_pt1 | contig 12645 bp, 10 predicted proteins | sample MGYA00580845_ERZ773150 | MGnify/ENA primary metagenome ERZ773150 (study PRJEB29015, sample SAMEA2737848) | human gut metagenome | biome: human gut; feature: human-associated habitat; material: faeces | place: China | collected 2012 ...
GGCCCAGCTCACCGATCTGCCATGCCACGCCGTTGGCATCCAGCAGGCGGGTGATGTCCCCTACCAGTTCAGCGGAAGCGTCGCTGGCAGAGCTCTTGCCGCGGCTGCCGGTATACTTGAAGAAGGCCACGCCGCGGCCTGCATAGGTGCCGTTCTGGGGTTCAAAAGCGCCTGCCCAGGACGGGTCGTAGGCGGCGGTCACGTCGGCAGACAGACACACGCTGTTCTGGAAAGCAATAATATCGTCCTGCCCGGCGGCACGGCACAGCAGCTGCAGGAAATGGAACACATACATGCTCTGCATACCGGTGACACCGTCGGAGCCGATCTCCTCTTTATCGGTCAGCACGCAGACGGTGGTGTGCAGGGGGTCCTTCGTCTCGATCTCTGCCATCAGTGCAGGATAGGCATCCACCCGGTCATCGTGACCGTAGCCGCCCACCATGGAGCGGTCAAAGCCGATATCCCGGGCCTTGTGGGCGGGCACCACTTCGATCTCGGCGCGGGTGAAGTCGCGCTCGGTGACGCCGTACTTCTCGTGCAGCAGCATCAGGGTGTTCAGCTTAACAGCTTCCTTGATGTCGGCATCCTCCACGGCATCGGAACCGATGAGCACGTTCAGTTCTTCGGCCTTGATGCCCTCGCTGAGCTTGCGGTCGTTCTGCTCGGCCCCCAGATGCGGCAGCAGGTCGGTGATGCAGAACACCGGGTCGTTCTCGTCCTCGCCCACCGCGAAGGACACGCTGGAGCCGTCGGCGCGGGTGAACACACCGTGGATGGCCAGCGGAATGGTGCCCCACTGATACTTGCGGATACCGCCATAGTAGTGGGTCTTGAAGTAGCTGAAGTGGTTGGACTCGTACAGCGGGTTCGGGCGCAGGTCCAGACGCGGGCTGTCGATGTGAGCAATGACCAGACGGAAACCTTCTTCAAAGGGCTTCTGGCCGATGGTAGCGGCCACGACCGCCTTGTGCTCCTGGATAAAGTAGATCTTCTGGCCGGGGGCGTAAACCTTTTTCGGCTCGAACTTTTCGTAGCCTGCTTCCACCAGCAGTTTCTCGCTGGCTGCAGCGGCCTCGCGCTCGGTCTTGGCGGCGTTCAGGAAGGTCTTGTAGCCCTCGGCAAAGGCAGCGGCCTTTGCCTTGACATCCGCGTTCTTGTCGGCGGCATACTCCGGCTGATAAAGCAGCTGTTCGGCTGCCTGCTTTGCGGTAAGCGTTTCGCTCATGTTCGTTTATCTCCTCTCAGTTTCCCGCGTAAATGCGCTGATACGCAGCATAGCAGGAAGTGATTTTTTTGACGTAATGGTTCATCTGATTATAGGGAAAACCCTGCAGGGTGACGCCGTCGGCGGAGTGTTCCTCCATCTGCAGCAGATTGTCCACCGTGCCCCAGCCGCTGTGGTAGGCCGCCGCAGCCGTGGCCACATCGCCGTTGTAGCGGGTCAGGCACAGGTGCAGGTAGTAGCACCCGAACCGGATGCTCACCTCCGGGTCATACAGATCGGCAAAGGTCAGCCCTTCGTCCGGGGCGATCTTGCTGCGCAGCCAGATGAAGGTCTCCTCGGTCATCTGCATCAGACCCCGAGCGTCCACGGTGGAAGTGGCCTGCGGATCAAAGCCGCTCTCGGTGCGGATGAAGGCATCCACCAGCAGCGGGTCCAGCTCATAGGTCTCGGCCCACTGGTCCACAAGGGCTTCGTATTTGCGCGGATAGAGCATCCGTTCGGCGCCGTCCCAGGTACGGGGCAGCACCACCAGCGCAAGAAGCACCGCCAGAACCAGCAGGATCAGACGACGGATGCGCTTTTTCTTGCGGCGGCGGGCCTTTTCGGCACGGACTGCGCGGCGCACACGGGCCGCTTCCGGGTCATACTGTGGGGCAGTGTCCTCTCGTTTCTTGTATTGTTCGTTCAAAGCCGCTCTCCCGCACCTCCTTCCGCCAGGAGCTTCTCGCACAGCTTTTCTGCCTCGGCCTGCAGATGGGCAAGGTCGGCATCGTTGTGCAGGACATAATCCGCCTGCGCGGTCAGGGCTTCTTCCGGCGTCTGCGCATTCAGGCGGCGGGCAGCCATCTCGGCCGAGATGCCGTCCCGGGCCACGATGCGCGCCACGCTGGTTGCAAAGGGGGCCGTGACCACGCACAGGCGGTCGCACTCGGGCTGTGCCGCCGTGCCCACGATGACCGCGCCATCCAGCACGAACAGTGCCGCACCGGCTTCCTGCGCAGACTGCTTTGCCGCACGGATGCGCCGCACGATCTCCGGATGGGTCAGGCTGTCCAGCGCCCGCTTGCCCTCAGGCGTGGCAAAAGCGCGGTCTGCCAGCAGGCGGCGGTCCAGCGTGCCGTCCGGCAAAAGGATATCTGCCCCGAACCGCTGGGCCAGTGCGGGCAGCAGCGGCGAACCGGGCAGGAGAATCTCGCGGCTGATCTGGTCGGCGTCGGCCAGCGGCACACTGTGGGCCGAAAACACCGCCGTAACGGTGGATTTGCCGCAGCCGCTGCGGCCTGTGATACCCAGCGTGATCATAGATCGATCACCCGGAAAGCCGCCGCACGGATGAGGCGGTTGTACACCGCCATGGACAGACCATCCTTCTGCGGGCAGCGGGCATAGACCACGGCATCGCCCTGTTCGTCCAACGCGCGCAGGGAGCGGAAGATGTGTTTCGCCTGATCAGCACCGTCGCCCTCGCGGCCATATTCCACGCAGGGTACACCCAGCTTTTCGGCTTCGCCGGTGAAGCACAGGCAGCTGGGATTCTGGTCGGCGTGTGCATCCACATAGGCCTTGAACTGCTCAAAAGTGCCGTTCAGCAGGGTCACATCGGCCTTGGGAGCATAGTGCTTATACTTCATGCCGGGGCTGCGCACCACAGCACCCTCCGGCAGCTTTTCGAGGATAGCCTTGGAGACCTCCACTTCCTCACCGAGGGCGCGCTCGAGGTCTTCCAGCGTGATGTGGCCCGGGCGGAACAGCGTGGGCTTGTCACCCACTACAGACACGACTGTGCTCTCCACACCCACGTCACACTCGCCGCCATCCAGGATCAGCGGCAGGCGGCCGTCCATATCGGTGAACACATCCTGCGCATTGGTGGGGCTGGGCTTGCCGGAAAGGTTCGCGCTGGGGGCCGCAAAGGCGCAGCCGCTCTGCTGGATGACCGCGCGGGCCACCGGGTGGCTGGGCATGCGGATGCCCACGGTGTCCAGACCGGCGCAACACTCCGCCGCCACCTCCGGGCCGCGGGGCATGATGATGGTGAGCGGGCCGGGGCAGAACGCCGCCATGAGCAGCTGGGCACGCTCGGGCACCTCGCTGACAAGACCCGGCAGCATCTCGGGGCCGGTGACATGGACGATCAGAGGATTGTCCTGCGGGCGGCCCTTCGCCACGAAAATTTTCTTGACCGCCTCACCGTTGCGGGCATCAGCTGCAATGCCGTAGACCGTCTCGGTGGGCAGGGCCACCAGTTCACCGCTGCGCAGCAGCTGCGCGGCTTTAGCAATGCTTTCAGCCCGGTCGGCGGGCAGAATTTCAGTTTTCATTTTCATACGAATCATCGTTCTTTCTATCTGTAAAGTATTTCTGCTTTGCGGCAGATATCGACAGGATAACGTATTATTTCAGAATCACTTTCAAAGCGCTCACCCGTTGAGCTTTTGCAGCTTTTCGGCCTGTTCCCGGGTGGCAAGGGCGTCGATCACATCATCGAGATTGCCATCCATGATCTTGGAAAGGTTGTGCACGGTCAAGCCGATGCGGTGGTCCGTGCAGCGATCCTGCGGGAAGTTGTAGGTGCGGATCTTCTCGCTGCGGTCACCAGTACCCACCTGTCCCTGCCGTTCCGAGTTGATGGCGTCCTGCTGTTCCTTTTGTTTTTGGGCCAGCAGGCGGCTGCGGAGAATTTCCAGTGCCTTGTCCTTGTTCTGAAACTGGCTGCGCTCGTTCTGGCATTCTACCACCATGCCGGTGGGGAGATGTGTCACACGGATGGCACTGGAGGTCTTGTTGATGTGCTGGCCGCCTGCGCCGGAGGAACGGAAGGTATCAATGCGCAGATCCTTCATGTCCAGCGCAAAGTCCACTTCCTCTGCCTGAGGCATCACGGCCACCGTGGCGGTGGATGTGTGGATGCGGCCCTGGGTCTCGGTCTCAGGCACACGCTGCACCCGGTGCACGCCGCTCTCGTATTTCAGACGGCTGTAGGCCCCGTCGCCGTCCACCGAGAAGATGGCTTCCTTCACGCCGCCCAGTTCCGTCTCGTTGAGGTTGAGCATTTCCAGCTTCCATCCCCTGCTCTGCGCGTACATGCTGTACATGCGCAGCAGGCTGTGAGCGAACAGGGCGGCTTCTTCGCCGCCCGCACCGCCGCGAATCTCCACGATGACGTTTTTGCCGTCGTTGGCATCTTTGGGCAGTAGCAAAATTTTGAGATTATTTTCCAGCTTTGCCACATCTTGACTTTTTTCGCTGATTTCCTGCTGTATCATCTGCTTGAAGTCCGGCTCAAGAGCCCCCGGCTCCTCCAGCAGGGCTTTCGCCTGAGCAAGATGGTCCTGTGCAGTCTTCCATTCCCGGTAGGCCTGCACGGCTGGCTCAGCGTCGTGATACTCCTGCATCAGCTTTCGGAACAGCGCCGGGTCGGCAGCCGTTTCGGGCTGGTTCAGACGGACGGAAAGTTCTTCAAACCGGTGACAGACCGCATCCATTTGGGCAAACAGGTTCATTGTTCCTGCAGTTCTCCTTACATTCTCAAATCATGCGTGCACCGGCAGGGCTAGACCTGCCCGGGCTTTATCACCTTTTTGATGTTCTTTTCGATCTTGGCGCGGGGCAGCATCACTTCGCGGCCGCAGCCGGTGCAGCGGATCTTGAAATCCATGCCGACGCGCAGCACTTCAAAGCTCTGCGCACCGCAGGGGTGCTTCTTGCGGGTGAGGATGGTATCTCCCACAGCGATATCCATAGCTCTGGTTCTCCCTTCTGCCCACCTTTTTCAAAACACAGGCGGGCGCTGTGTGCCGCACGGCCGGAACGCTCCGGCAGCGCCGCACATACAGATATAGTATAATGCAAAGCCACACAAAATGCAAATATCCGCCGGGGCGGATGCATAGGTTTTAATAGTAACCAAAAACAACAGAGAAAGAGGAATGAAAGATGATGCAAGCATATCGTACCGAAGGCAACTACCGCTGCGCTGCCCGCCTGACCGCCGCCGAGCTGCGCGCCGCCATGGCGAACCGCGAAATTCTGCAGGCCACCGCCCTGGCCTTTGACACCCAGCGCCAGCTGCGTTTCGAGTTGGGCGGTGTGAAGGCCATGATGCCGTTCGCACAGTGTGCCGATGGGGCCGAAAGCGGCACCGTGCGGGATATCGCTGTACTGACCCGGGTGGGGCGGCCCACCTGCTTCGTCATTGATGCATTGGATACAGACGAGAACGGCCAGCCCGTGTATCGTCTCTCCCGCGCAGAGGCGCAGCGGATGTGCAAGGCCGACTATCTGGATACGCTGCAGCCCGGCGATATCCTGCCCTGCACTGTGACTCACATTGAACCCTTCGGTGCCTTCTGCGACGTGGGCTGCGGCATCAGTGCCCTGCTGCCCATCGACTGCATGTCGGTGAGCCGCATTTCCTCCCCCGCCGACCGGGTCAGCGTGGGGCAGCAAATTTTGTGCGCCATCAAGAACCGGGACGTGCAGGGCCGCTTTGTGTTGACCATCCGGGAGCTGCTGGGCACCTGGGAGGAGAACGCGGCCGGGTTCACCGTGGGCGAAACCGTGGTGGGCATCGTGCGCAGCGTGGAAGATTATGGTACCTTCATTGAGATCGCGCCCAACCTGGCGGGCCTTGCCGAGAGCTGCACCGGTCTTACCCCGGGACAGGCCGTGAGCGTCTACATCAAAAATATCCTGCCGGAGAAAATGAAGATCAAGCTGGTGATCGTGAACCACGCCCTGAGCCAGCGGCACCGGTTCGAGCTGAAATATTTCATCACCGAAGGGCATCTCGACCACTGGGTGTATTCCACGCCGGAAAGCCCGAAACGGATCGAGACGGATTTTGCCGCTTCGGCTTGCAATCCGGTGTGAAAGCCTTTATACTAAGAAGGAACAGAAAATGCAAAGGGGATGTATGGAACGATGACCGCCAATGATGCTTTTACTGCCGGTGTACGTCCCGGCGGGTTGACCAGCAGCACCGAGATCCGGCTGCTGCTGTGCTATCTGGTAAAGAATGCCGGCCCCATTACCCGGCAGGAGATCGAGAACGCCCTGATGGAGGAGGCACTGGTCAATTACTTTGAGATCGGCTCGTGCCTGGACGATATCACAAAGCAGCAGCTCGTCACCCTGACGAACGGCAGCTATGCCATCACCGAAAAAGGCCGCAAGGTGGCGCAGGAGCTGGCCTATGACCTGCCCCGCAGTGTGCGGGAGCGGGCTGTGGCCGCCGTGCTGCGCTGCCAGACCTGGGCCCGGAAGGAAGCCAAGTACAGCGCCAGCATCACCGAAAAAGCGGATGGGCACTGTTCCATCCGCTGCACCGTCAAAGGGCTGGACGAAGACCTGTTCTGCCTGGACCTGGGCACGCCGGACCGGCTGACCGCCGAACTGGTGAAAAAGCAGTTCATTCTCAAGGGTAACGAAATTTATCAGCTGCTCATCAATAAATTGACCGAAGAAGAAAAGTAACGATTTTGAATGGCCTCCGCTTCGCTCTGGCCATAAATAGCGGAATTATTTTTATTTTTAAAAACAGGAAAAGCCTGCGGGCTTTTCCTGTTTTTGCTTTCACCATCAAGAGGCCGCAGGGACAACAACATTTTTAAAGATGATAAACTTCGCAATTGGGGCTTTTTACGTGAAAAAAGCGGTTTGGAAGCGTCCGAAGACGCGCCCAAACCGCAAATATAATAAAATAGATTTCCGCTGAATATGGCCAAAGCGCACGCGGCGGCCATTTTAAATCAGAATGCAGATGAGCCCGGTGCAGCCCTCGTTGATGACCCGCTCCAGCGTTTCCTGCAGGCGGGTGCGGGCCTCCTGCGGCATGTGCAGCAGCTTGTTCTGCAATCCTTCGTTTACCAGCTCGTGCAGGCTTTTGCCGAAAATGTTCGATTCCCAGAGCTTTTCCGGGTCGTCCGCAAAGCCCTGCAGCAGGCTGTGTGCAAGATCCTCGCTCTGTTTCTCGGTGCCCACGATGGGGCTGAGCTCGGTGTGGATGGTGGCTTTCATCATCTGGATGGAGGGTGCGCTGGCTTCCAGCCGGACGCCGTAGCTGGAGCCCTGCTTCACGATCTCGGGCTGCTCCAGCCGCAGCTCGCTCACCGAGGGCATCACGATGCCGTAGCCGGTGGCCTCTACCTGCTCGAGGGCGCTGCGCACCTTTTCGTACTCGCGTTTGGCCCGGGCCAGTTCCATGATGCAGGGCATCAGGCCCGCTTCGTCGCCAATGGTAAGGCCGGTCTGCTCGCTGAGCACCTGATAGAAAATTTCCGGTTTCAGCTCCACCGTGATGCGCACGATGCCGTTTGCAAGATCGATGCCGCTGATGGCTGACCGCTGCACCGCGTCGCATTCCAGCGCAGGTGCGTCGTTTCCGGCAGGCACATCCTTCATGCGGGCGACCTTCCCGGCCAGCTGCATGGCCGCGTCATACACCTGCGTCTGCAGCCAGTGGCCGTTTTCCAGCATGGTGACCCAGCGCGGCAGGGCAAAATCCAGCTCCTGCACCGGGAATTCGTACAACACCTGCCGCAGAATATCGCCCAGCGCCGCGGCATCCAGATCAACACAGCTCACCGGCAGAACGGTGTGGTCGTAGTCCCGCGCCATGCCTTCGGCCAGCTGTCTGGTCTCCGGGGCATCCGGGTGGGTGCTGTTGAGCAGAATGATGTAGGGTTTGCCCAGCGCGTCCAATTCTTCGATGATGCGTTTTTCTGTGGCTGCATAGCCCGCACGCGGAATGTCGCTGACTGTGCCGTCGGTGGTGACCACGATGCCGATGGTGGAGTGCTCGCAGATGACCTTGCGGGTGCCGGTCTCGGCGGCAAGGTCGAAGGGCACCTCGTGGTCGAACCAGGGGCTTTTTACCATGCGGGGCTTTGCGTCCTCCTCGTGGCCCATGGCCCCTTCCACCATGTAGCCCACGCAGTCGATGAGCCGCACCCGGCACTCGCCGCCGCCTTCCAGCTGCAGTGGCACGGCTGTTTCCGGGATGAACTTCGGCTCGGTGGTCATGATGGTGCGCCCCGCCGCCGACTGGGGCAGCTCGTCCCGGGCACGTTCCCGCGCAGCCGCCGGGCCAATGGCCGGCAGCACCAGCTGCTCCATAAACCGCTTGATAAAGGTGGATTTGCCGCTGCGCACCGGACCCACCACACCGATGTAGATATCTCCGCCGGTGCGTGCGCCGATCTCGCGGCAGATGCCATTCTGTTCCTGATTTGCCAAAGCTGTGTCTCCCCTTCCCGTTTGCGCTGTGCACCGGACTTGTGCCGGTCCGCTCGTTGTATCGTATGAGGAGAGCACTTTTATTATGACGAAAACCATTTGAAATGGCTCCGCATTCGCTCTGCCATTCTTAGCGGAAATACTTTTTTATATTTTAGCATTTGGAGCGGCCTGCGGGCCGCTCCAAATGCGCTTTTCACCGGAAAGGCTGTAAACAGAAACGGCATCATCATTTTTATAAAAAGTAAAAGGGAAGCATCCGCAGATACTTCCCTTTTACAAAATATAAGGATAAAATTACGGGGTCAAACGGTTGGGGCCGCGGAACAGGAACTCTGCGTCCTTGATGGTCAGGCCGCACAGCAGCATGGTCAGGCGGTCGATGCCCAGACCGAAGCCGCCGTGGGGCGGGCAGCCGTACTGGAAGAACTCCAGATAGAACTTGACATCCTCGGCCAGACCCTTTTCCTCGGCCTGCTTCTTCAGCACGTCGTAGCGGTGCTCACGCTGGGCACCGGTGGTGATCTCAACGCCGCGCCAGATCAGATCGTAGCCCTGGGGCACGCCGTTCTCGTCGCGCATGTGGTAGAAGGCACGCTTCTCGGCAGAGTAATCGGTGATGAACAGGAACTCGTGGCCGTAGTGCTTCTTCACCCACTCATAGCTCAGGCGTTCAGCCTCGGTAGTCAGGTCGCCCTTCTCGCTCTCATCGACGGTGTAGCCGAATTCTTCTTCCAGACCCTTGTACAGGTCGGCCAGCTTGACCACCGGGAACGGGGTGGTGGGGACGATGACTTCCTGGCCGAACAGCTCCTTGATCTGGTCGCCATAGTTGTCCTTGACGGCCTGCAGACCAGCGGTGAGCAGTTCTTCCTCCATCTTCATGACGTCCTTGAAGGAAGTGATGTAGCTGAACTCCAGGTCGAAACCGGAGAACTCGGTGGAGTGCTTGTTGGTGTAGCTCTTTTCCGCACGGAACACAGGGCCGGTCTCGAAGATGCGCTCAAAACCGGCGGCCATGGCCATCTGCTTGTAGAACTGCGGGCTCTGAGCCAGATAAGCGTTACGGTCGAAGTAATCCACCTTGAACACCTCAGAGCCGCTCTCGCTGGCCGCAGCGATCAGCTTGGGGGTGTGGATCTCGATGAAGTTGCGGTCCAGCAGGAACTTGCGCATGGCGTTGACAAAGCAGCTCTGTGCCTTGAACATCAGCTGGTTCTCGTCGGTACGCAGGTCGATCCAGCGGTAGTCGATGCGCTGGTCAATGCTGGAGCGCTCGACGGCCTTCTTCTTCTTGGTGGCTGCGATCTCCTTGCGGACGATGGGCAGCGCATCGGCGATGCTTTCGATCTCGATGGTCTCGGGGATCATCTCGACGCCGCCCATCTTGACGTAATCGTTTGCCACCACCTTGCCGGTGACGGTGATGACGGAATCCGGGGTGAGCTGGTCGATGGTGTCCACCAGCTCGGGGTGGTCGGCCTTCTCGACCGTGATCTGCAGTTTGCCGGTAATATCCTTCAGCACGATGAAGGCCATATACTTGCTGTTGCGCAGGTTCTCAATAAAGCCCTGCACCTTGACCGTGCCGCCGATGGCCTTCTGGGCCTCGTTGATATAGGTACGTTCCATAATACAGGAATCCTCCTTTAACGTCTTGTGTACTGTTTTATTATACGCTTTTCCGGGGATAAATCAAGAGATATGGTGATTTCGACTCTGCAAGGCAAACTGCATTTTCTGTTCACGGCCCCTTCTGTGAAAAAGAGTTCCGGAAAAGCCCGCAGGGTTTTCCGAAACTCAAACATTAAAAATAAAATTTCCGCTGAGAATGGCAGAGCAAAGCGGCGCCATTTTTAATGGTCCCGCTTTTGCCCTTCGTGCAGGGTGCCGGTGCCGCCCTCCACAACACCGTCGTGCCGCAGCACCGCTGCGATGGTGCCGAAGAAGCACTTCACATCCAGCCCAAAGCTCAGGTGCTCCACATACCAGCCGTCCAGCTTCGCCTTCTCGGCGATCTCCAGTTCGTCGCGGCCATGGATCTGCGCCCAGCCGGTCAGGCCCGGGCGCACATCGTTGGCACCGTACTTGTCCCGTTCAGCCAGCAGGTCGTACTGGTTCCAGAGCGCGGGCCGGGGCCCGATGACCGCCATATCGCCCACAAAGATGTTCCACAGCTGAGGCAGTTCGTCCAGGCTGGTCTTGCGCAGGAAATGGCCCATGCGGGTGATATACTGGTCCGGGTCGTGGAGCAGATGGGTGGGCATATCGTGGGGCGTGTCGATGCGCATGGTGCGGAACTTTAAAATCGAAAAGTGCTTTTTGCCGATGCCCACCCGCTTCTGTTTGAAGAACACCGGGCCGGGTGAGTCGATCTTGATGGCGATGGCAAGAATCAGAAAAAGCCAGAACAGGCAGACCATGCCGCACAGCGACAGCACGACAGCCAGCAGGCGCTTGATCCCATTGCGATACATGGGGTTTTCCCTCCGTTTTTACAATTTACCGTTTCAGTATACCAGTATGGGCCGTTTTTTGCAATCGCACGCCGGTATTTTTATGCATCTGGCGCGTTTTGCCGGTTTTGTGGTAAAAAAGCGCCGGTTTTGTCTCTTGTTTTACCCGGAAAGAGGAAGTAAGATAATGACAACAAATGTTGTCTGCGCCTTTGCCTGTGCGATCAGCCGGAAAAGCGTGGACGCCGATTCCGATCTATTTGTCGATGGAGGTTTCCTCTATGATCCAGCATTTTCGTTTTGGTTCTCCCATCCGCACCGACAGCGTTGTGCAGGATATTCCTGTTTCGTCCGATGCCGTTCCGTTCCTCACGGCTGACGCAGACGGCTGGGTGTATACGATGGCTCCGGATGCCATCGTGTACGGTCTGGGCGAGATGCCCCGCGGCATCAACAAGCGCGGCTGGCACTATGTCGCCAACAACACCGATGAATCCCACCACGGTGAGAACAAGGTCTCTTACTATGGTGCCCACAATTTTCTGCTGATCGACGGCGGCCCCGGCGGCGATCTGTTTGGCGTCTTCGTGGATTTCCCGGGCAAAGTGCACTACGACATCGGTTACACGGTGCACGACACCCTGCGCTTTGCCACAGAGGAGCCGGACTATGAGCTTTACATCCTCACTGGCGCAGATCCGAACGACATTGCCCACCAGTTCCGCCAGCTGATCGGCCGCAGTTACATCCCGCCCAAATGGGCCTTCGGCCTGCAGCAGAGCCGCTGGGGCTACAAGACCGCCGAGGATGTGCGGGAGGTGGCACGCCAATACAAAGAGAACGATCTGCCGCTGGATATGATCTGCATGGACATCGACTACATGCAGGATTATGCCGACTTTACCATCAACAAAGAACGCTTCCCGGATCTGGCTGCGCTGGCTGCCGAGCTGAAAGCACAGGGCATCCGGCTGGTGCCCATCATTGACGCCGGTGTGCGCATTGACCCCGAGGAGCCCACCTGCACCGAAGGGCTGGAAAAGGGTTATTTCTGCAAAAAAGAAGACGGCACACCCTTCGTGGCAGCCGTGTGGCCCGGCAAAGCTTACTTCGCAGACTTTCTGCGGCCGGAAGTGCGGGCGTGGTTCGGCCACCGCTACAAGGTGCTGACCGACTGCGGCATCGAAGGCTTTTGGAACGATATGAACGAGCCTGCGCTGTTTTATTCGCCCGACCGGCTGAAAGCTTTCCTGGACTCGATGCATGAGCTGCGCGGCCAGGACAACATTGTGCAGGAGGAATTTTTCGCCCGGGTCGTGGGCGGGGCCATGGGGCTGATGAACGCCCCCGAGGACTACGCCAGCTTCTACCACGAAGTGGACGGCAAACGGGTGCGGCACGATAAAGTCCACAACCTCTATGGCGGCAGCATGACCCGCGCCGCCGGGGAAGCCTTTGCCGATCTGCGCCCCGGCAAGCGCACCCTGCTGTACAGCCGCAGCAGTTTTATCGGCAGCCACCGCTATGGCGGCATCTGGCTGGGCGACAACCATTCCAGCTGGGAGCAGCTGCTGGCCAACATCCAGATGATGCCGAACGTCCAGATGTGCGGCTTTTTGTACAGCGGCGCAGACCTGTGCGGCTTTGCCAACGACACCACACCGGACCTCGCCCTGCGCTGGCTGGAGTTCGGCCTGTTCACCCCGCTGATGCGCAACCATGCCG
>ERZ773150.2771-NODE-2771-length-12643-cov-3.471640_pt1 | contig 12643 bp, 10 predicted proteins | sample MGYA00580845_ERZ773150 | MGnify/ENA primary metagenome ERZ773150 (study PRJEB29015, sample SAMEA2737848) | human gut metagenome | biome: human gut; feature: human-associated habitat; material: faeces | place: China | collected 2012 ...
CGGCTCTTTCAGCGTAAGCGGCACCACATTGCCGCTGGCAACGTCCTGCTGGATCAGGAGTTTCGGCAGTACCGCCACGCCCAGCCCTTCCACAACGGCCTTGATCAGCGCCTGCGTGCTGACGCTCTCCCAAGCGGGCTGCACCGAGAGCCGGTGCAGCGCGAGATACCCGTCCAGCGCCTTTCTTCCGGCACTCCCCGGCTCCCGCATCAGAAAGGGAAACTGCGCCAGCTCCTGAATGGTCACTTTCCCCTGCCCCGCGAGCGGGGAGTCCGGCGGCACGATGGCTTGCAGCTCGTCCCGGGAAAAGGGGACGGCTACCAGCTCTTCGTGCTCCGGCTGGGTCTCGATCAGTCCCAGATCGATGCGGTTGTCCAGAACCAGCTGCTCCACCTGACTGGCGCGGCATACCTGCACGTCTACGTGCAGCGCCGGGAATTCCGCCTGATACCGCCGCACCAACTCCGGCAGAAGATAGGTGCCGATGGTGACCGTCGCCCCGATGCGGACGGTGCCGATGGCGTCCCAGTTGCGCATCCGGGTTTCCAGCTCATCCATCAGCGACACCACATGGACGGCGTAGCCGTAAAATTCCCGGCCGCACTCCGTGGGGGATATCCGGCGTCCCACCCGCTCGAACAGCGTCACGCCGTAGTAATCCTCCAATTCCCGCAGCGCCAGACTCACCGAGGGCTGGGACAGATGCAGCGCCTGCGCCGCCTTCGTCACGCTGTTCTGGCGGTAGACCTCCACCAGAATCTTCATATGCCGCAGCGTCATAGCCGTCCCCCATTCATATCGTTTTTTATATGTATTTCATATCATAATTCTATTTTACAAATAAGTCAAGTGCTGGTAAACTGGGGGCATGAGGAGGTAGAAGTATGACTGACAAAAAGAAAATTCTGACGAAACTGTTTCTTTCCACGCTGTACTTAAGCGCGTTTACCTTCGGCGGCGGCTATGTTATCGTCACGCTGATGAAGCAGAAATTTGTGGATGAGCTGCACTGGATTCAGGAGGATGAGATGCTGGATCTCATTGCCATTGCTCAGTCCGCCCCCGGAGCCATCGCTGTCAACGGGGCGATCGTGGTGGGCTTCAAGCTGGCGGGCGTTCTCGGCGCTGTTACCGCCATTGTTGCGACCATAATCCCGCCGTTTCTCATTATTACGGTGATCTCCTATTTTTACGAGCTGTTCCGGGACAACTATATTGTCAGCAGCGTCCTTTCCGGTATGCAGGCCGGTGTGGGCGCGGTCATCGCGTCCGTGGTGCTGGACATGGGCGGCGGCGTCCTGAAACAGAAATCCGTCCTCTCTGCGGTTGTTATGTTAACCGCGTTCATAGCGACCTACGTTTACAAGGTCAACGCGGTGTATATCATTCTGGCCTGCATCGCCATCGGCGTCGTCCGAACGGTCGTCCAGCAAAGGAGGAACGCCCAATGATCTATTTACAGCTGTTCCTCAGCTTCCTGCAAATCGGCGCGCTGAGTTTCGGCGGCGGCTACGCCGCCATGCCGCTCATTCAGGCACAGATCGTCACCGAGCACCAGTGGCTGTCCATGAGCGAGTTTACCGATCTCGTGACCATCGCGGAAATGACCCCCGGCCCCATCGCCGTCAACTCCGCAACCTTCGTGGGAACGAAAATTGCCGGGATTCCGGGGGCACTGGTGGCTACCGCTGGCTGCATTCTCCCCGCCTGCATTCTGGTGACGCTGATTGCAAAGCTCTACCTAAAGTACCGCAATATCGCGGTCTTGCAGAGCGTTCTCGGCTCACTGCGTCCGGCAGTGGTGGCCATGATCGCTTCGGCGGGCGTTTTGATTCTGCGCAACGCCTTCTGGAGCGGCGCGATCCGTCTTTCCGGCACGAACTGGAATATGGTCGCCCTGTTCGCCGCGGCGTTTCTGCTCCTGCGGAGGACAAAGCTCAGTCCCATTCTGGTGATGCTGCTGGCGGGAGCGGCCAATCTGGTCATATCCCTGATTACACCGTAAAAAATCTCGAAAAAACCACTTCCGCCGCCGACAGGACGCCCATGTTGGGAGTGTCCGCCACCGGGAGAATGCGGGTGTCATTCCTGCCCCGGTACAGCGCTTTCGCGCTGATCTCCCGCTGGAGCCGCCCGATCAGAAGCTCGTGCCGGCAGCAGATGTCCCCCGCAAGATAAATGCTGTCCACGGGAATCAGATTCAACAGGTTAATTAAGCCTGCCGACAGATAGACCGCTTCCTGATCGAGAAGCCTCCCGGCTTCCGGGTCGTCTGCATGGTCAATGAGGTCGAACCAGTCCCGGAAGCCGGAACCCTCCAGCAGCGCCGGGATCGAGGCATAGGTTTCCAAACACCCCCGGTTGCCGCAGGCGCACAGCCGCCCGTCGAAGCGGATGGTGGTGTGACCCAGCTCGCCGGTAAAATTCCCCAGCAGCTCCCCGCCGGACACAATGGCCGCGCCGATGCCGATGTCAATGAACAGCAGCATAAAGTTCCGGCTCTGCCCAGTGCTTCGCTGATGCAGCGCCATGGCGCAGACGTCGTGTTCCAGATACGCGGGCAGCCCCAGCGCGTCCGACAGGCGCTTGCCGATGTCCATGCCGTGCCACTGCTCAAACCGGGGCGGATTGAGAATGCGGCCGTTTTCGCAGTCCAGCGGGCCGGGGGCGCTGATGCCGATGCCCAGCACCTTGCGCCTGTCCACGGATTCCAGCAGGGACGCAAGCGCCCCGGCGATGGCGTCCGTCATGTCGCTTTGCTCCGGCAGCTCCCGGCATTGCAGCAGGTTGCCGCCGATATCGCACAGTCCCACCGTGCAGCCCTTTCTGGCCAAGTCCACCGCGAGGGCATAATAGCTGTCCGGGCGCAGAGCCAACGGTGTGGCACTGCGTCCCCGTCCGGCGGACTGGGGGGCAAGCTCCGTCACAACGCCTGCGTTCAGAAGCTCCTCCACGATCAAAGAAGCCGCCGCCCGTGTCAGACCCGTAGCCCGCGCCAACTCTGCCCGGCTCATGGCCTGACGGCGGAGAATGCGGAGAACTGCCTTGCGGTTGTATTCTCTTGTATAGTCGGCATTGCGCGGCTTCTGCGTCATTGGAATCCCCTCAATTTCATAGCTATAATGACCCGGGACATGTCGCCCCGGGTCAAGATTTTATCCCATTGCCTTCAGAACCGCGTCCTTTTCCCGGATGCTGGGAATGCCGCCGGAATGCTCTGTGGACAGGCTGGCCGCCGCGGCGGCGAAGCTGCCGATGTATTTGAGGTCATCTTCCGTCAGCTCGCTGACGGGCTTGTCCAGCTCCAGCAGCCTTGCCATGGCACTGCCGCCGAAGATGTCCCCCGCGCCGGTGGTGTCCACGGGATGCACCTTGGGGCAGGCGGCGCGGAAAGCGGCCGTCTTCGTTTTCAACAGGCAGCCATCAGGCCCCAGCGTCACCATGGCGAGGGACACGCCGAACTCCGTCAGCAGCTTGTCCGCGCCCTCCTCCGGGGTGCAGTTCCAGAGAAATTCCACTTCGTTGTCGCTGATTTTCACCACGTCCGCCTGATGCAGGCTCCAAAGCATCTGCTCCTTTGCAGCGTCCTCACTCGGCCACAGAGGAAGCCGCAGATTGGGGTCGCAGCTGATGAGCTTTCCCTGGGCTTTGGCGTAGGCCACCGCCTTTTGGGTCGCCGTGCGGACAGGTTCGTCCGTCAGGCTCAGGGTGCCGAAGTGGAACACCTTGGCCTCGTCAATGAGGGACTTGTCCACTTCCTCCCACCGCAGCTGGGTATCCGCGCCGGGCTTCCGGGCGAAGGAGAAGGAGCGGTCGCCGCTTTCATCGAAGGTCACAAAGGCCAGCGTGGTAAACACGCTGTCGTCCACCAGAATGCCTTTCGTCTCAATTCCGGCGGCGTTTAGCGTCCCCAGCAGCAGATTGCCGAAAGCGTCGTTTCCCACTTTGCCCAGAAACGCGGTCTTTCTGCCGTAGGCGTTCAGCGCGGCCAGAAAATTGCCGGGGGCGCCGCCGGGGTTGGCGGCCATGGTGGGGTATCCGGCGCTGTCCGTGGACTTTGCCGCAAAATCAATGAGCAGTTCGCCCAGCGCTACTACGTCGATCATTGCACGCACCCACTCAGTCCCTGGCCGCGGGGTACTCGGTGCAGAGCAGACGGTAAGGCGCTTCGTCCTCCTCGATGGCCGGGAAGCGGCCCATGGGCGGGTTGAAGCGGTTGTCCTTGGCATCGTCATTGCACTGGCTGACCTCGCCCAGCAGCACGTCGCCCGTACCCGGCTCCACCTCGAAATCGTGGTACAGGTATTGCTGAATGTAGATGGACTCGCCGGGGGTCAGGCGGATCTGGGTTCCGGCGGGGACGGTGTAAGTCCTGCCGTCAGTATGGACGGTGACATCGCTTTCATAGTCGATGGACTCGTCGGGGTGGGAATTGTACACCCGGATCAGCACGTTTCCGCCGCCCCGGTTGATGATGTCCTCGGTTTTGTACCAGTGGAAGTGGTTGGGGGAATACTGTCCCTCTTTCAGGAACAGCAGCTTCTCGGCGTAGACCTTGGGGTATTTTTCCCGCATGGTCTGGCTGCCGTTGCGGATGGTGATGAGTGAGAAGCCGACCTTGTCGAAATCACCGAGACCGTAGTCCGTGATGTCCCAGCCCAGACAGCAGTCCCGGACTTCGTCGTATTCGTGACCTTTGGTTTCCCATTCCTCCGGGGTAAAATGGCAGAAGGGGGGCAGGTAGCAGCGGTATTTCTGGCACATGGCCTCCAGCTCCCGCAGCGCTTTGTTGACTTCGGAACGCTTCATGGTTTTCTCTCCTTTATTGATATAAAATGAATCCGGGAACCCCGGTCTTGCTCTGGTTTTACTGTACCATTTACCCGGCAATTTGTCAAGCGAATTGACAATTAAGCGGCTGATTTTCTGCGAAGGAATCCCGCTTTTATAGCATATTTACAAATTTTAATATACTTTTTCGTGCATAATTACCACTGCTGCATGTGAAAGCCCCTGACACAGTCATGATGCCTGTGTCAGGGGCGTATTTGCGTCCGTCACCCGAGGCAGCTTCCGCAGGGCGTATAGCCCGCATTGACCGCTTCCTCGTAGGTGTCGAAGATGATCCGGTTTTTCCCCGAGGGGAGGTTCGCGCAGTCGGGGGAGTGGAACTTGTGGGAGTTGACGTTGCCGATGAACTGCACCGGCTGGGCAGGTTCCGCATTTTCCGGGTTTGCCGACTGGTTGTCCCATGTGAACGTGACCTCTTTGCCGTCCGTGCGGGCGACGATGGTGCCAAGCTCGTCGGTGCGCAGAATGGTGACGCCCGCCTGATTCAGCCGGGAGAGGGGCTGCTCGTGGGGGTGACCGTAGGCGTTGCCCTTGCCCACGGAGATCACGGCGTAGTCGGGACTTACCTCGTTGAGAAAGCGGTAGCCCGTGGAGGTGTCGGAGCCGTGATGCCCCACCTTCAGCACGTCTGCCTTCCAGGACATCCGGCTGCCCCAGTAGTCCAGCATGTCGTTTTCCGCGCTGGTCTCCATGTCCCCGGTGAACAGGAAAGAGGTGTCGCCGTACTCCACCCTCAAAATGATGGAGGTGTCATTGGGGTCGGCGTAGGACTGCACCGGGCCGAGAACCGTGACGGAGGTCTCTCCCAGCGTCCAGCTGTCGCCGGGGGAGGGAATGGTGATCTCCAGCCGCTGCTGGTCGGCGTAATAGACGAAATCGTCGAACACCTTGGAAGCATAGGTTCTTGTTGGGGCATACACGGCGTGGGTGGGATACACCGCCAGAACCGAGGGCAGACCGCCCACGTGGTCTTCGTGGGCGTGGGTGCAGACCACGGCGGCCAGCTCCTCCACGCCCTGCTGCTCTAGGTAGGAGACGACCAGTCGGCCGTCCTCCCGGTTGCCGCCGTCAATGAGCATATACTCCCCGCCGCTTTCCAGCAGGGCGCAGTCCGCCTGCCCCACGTCGAGAAAGTGGACGGTGAGGCCGGCAGGGGGGATCCGCTCCGGGAGAAGCCGGCAGCCGCAGAGCAGCAGCGACAGAGTCAGAAGGAGGGCAGGAATCCCCTTCCTCATTTCGTCGTAAGCCCCTTGTTGTTCTTTGCTTTTTTCTGCTGGTTAAGCCAGGTGTTCATCACCAGGCTGTGGGGCAGCAGCTTCACCAGGAACACCTGGAATTTGACGGGGAAGCCGTGGATGGAGCAGTCCTTTTTCGAGTGGTACAGGTCGTTAAGGCCGGTTTTGACCACGTCCTTGGCCTCGTACAGGCGGTTAAAGTAGCGCACCTCGTTGTCGGCGTTGGTCTGGAACGCATGATTGAAGAATTCCGTTTTCACCCAGCCGGGGTTCATGGCCATGACCCGGATGCCCTTGGCTTTCAGCTCCCGGTTCATGGAGCGGCTGTAGCTGAGGACGAAAGCCTTGGTGGCGGCGTAGGTGGTGATGTACGGCACTGGCTGGAAGGCAGACAGGCTGTCCAGCTCCAGAATGTGGCTGCCGGGCTGCATGTAGGGAACGCACAGCCGGGTCATGAGCAGCAGCGCCTTGCAGTTCAGGTCGATCATGCGGCAGTCGTCCTCCACGGGAATCTTCCGGTAAGCGCCGAATTTGCCGAAGCCCGCGGCGTTGACAAGCAGTCTGACGTTGGGCTTTTCGGATTCCAGCAGAGCTTCCAGTTCCGTAAAGCTGGATTCTTCCAGCAAGTCCAGCACGATGGGACGAACCGGGACGGTGGTTTCGGTTTTCAGGGTTTCCAGAGCCGACGCCCGGCGGGCGACCGCCCAAATTTCATCCACGGAAACGTATCCGCCCAGCTGGCGGACGAATTCCCGCCCCATGCCGGAGCTGGCTCCCGTGACAATGGCAATGTTCATATGATTGCAGCCTCCTCAATATATAATTCGATGTCCGTTTTATCCCCCGGTTCATTCCGAGGGAATCCCGTCATTTTTTATTTCCTGTCTCGCCCTGTCCAGCAGCACCTGACGCTCGTTTGGCAGCGTCTCGTCCAGCACCCCTTCTAGCAGGGCGTTCAGGGTCTCACCGATGGCTTTTCCCTGATATCCCAGCGCCAGAAGATCGTTTCCGTTGACGGCAAGGTCTTTCACCGTCAGGCAGGCGTTTTCCGCCCGAATCTCCGCCAGAACAGCCCGGATCTTCGGGAACACATCCAGTTCCTCCCCTTCGCCGGTGCCTTTCCCACCCATGTCCGCCTCCTGAAGCGTCAGCAGCGCATCCAGCGTGTCCCAGCCCAGACGGCTGATTCGGCGGCGCAGCAGCTTCTTATCCGGGGTCAGCAGTGCCATGTGCTGGCCGATGAGCAGCACCGCCTGCTCCCGCAGAGCCGCGGGGGCTTTCAGCCGCCGGAAAACGCCGTCGGCAATCTCCGCGCTCTTCTGGGCGTGGCCGTAAAAATGCCCCCGGCCGGTGGCGTCCCGGGTAAAGGTGGCAACTTTGCCGGTGTCGTGAAGCAGCGCTGCCCAGCGCAGCGTCAGATCGGCGCTGACGCCCGCCGTTACGTGGGCAGTGTGGGTGAACAGGTCGTAGGCGTGGTGGGGGCTGTGCTGGTCGAAGCCGATCATGGGCTGCAATTCCGGGATTACCGCCCCCAGAATCGGGGCAAAGCGGCATAAGTCCTCCGCGCTGACCAGTGGGAGAAGTTTACATAACTCGTCGAAGACCCGTTCCTCCGCCAGGTTGTCCATCAACTGCGCCTGAGACGCCATGCGTCCTCCGTCGCCGGGTCAACGCTCAGGCCGTATTTCACGGCGAACCGCACTCCTCGCAGAATCCGCAGGGAGTCCTCCTGAAACCGGGTCACAGGGTCGCCCACCGCCCGCAGCACTTTTGATTCCAAATCCACTCGGCCGTCGAAGGGGTCGGCAAAGCCCCGGGTGGGGGAATAGGCCATGGCGTTCACAGTGTAGTCCCGCCGCGCAAGGTCGCTTTCCACGCTGTCCACAAATTTCACCCAGTCCGGGTGCCGGTTGTCCCGGTACGCGCCCTCCGTGCGGAAGGTGGTGATCTCCACCACGCCCCCCGCCGTGACCACGCCTACGGTGCCGTGCTTTTCTCCTGCCAGCACCAGCTTTTTCCCGGCGAAGACCGCCTCGGTCTGCTGAGGGACGGCGGCGGTGCAGATGTCATAGTCGTGGGGCTGTAAGCCAAGGCAGGCGTCCCGCACGCAGCCGCCCACCACGTAGGCAGGATATCCGGCAGCCTCCAGCGCGTTCAGGCATTCCAAAACATACGAGGGGAGCTTCATGCGGCGTTCTCCTGTTTGGGCTTGGGCGTCAGGCTGCACAGGTCGGTCAGCGCCCACACCGCGCACCCGAAATACAGAATCAGATACCCGGAGCCGGACAGCGCCGCACAGCCGAGATAGGCGGCCATCAGCCCCGTGGCCAGCTGCATCCGCCGCCGGCCAAGACCAACATCAAAGGCGGCTTCGTAGAAAGCAAACAGCGCCATCAGCGCACTGGCGGACAGGTCCAGCCAGCAGTCCTGAAGCTGGGGATTGCTGCACCAGATGCCGTAATTGCCCAGCATATGGACGACGAAAAAGGCGCACACAGCCAGATGTGTCAGAAACAGCGGACATTTCCCCGCCCTGCGGCAGCGTCCGGCCACGATCAGCCCCACCGCCGACGCAGCGCCCAGCATCCGGCGCAGAAGCAGCAGCCGACCCTCCATCCACCATGGCAGCAGCACCGTCAGCAGGATTCCCGCCGCGGCAATATAATGCCCCACGGCGGCCATCAGGGAGGGCCGGAAATTATCCTCATATTTCGCCGAGCCGTCCAGCTTCCACACGGAAGCGATGATCCACGCGGCGGCAATCGCGGTGAGAACCCACAGGACGATTTCCAGTGGGTGATTCACCGGCAGCAGATTTTTTACGTCCACGGCCACGGCGTAAAGCACGCGCCGCAGAATCAGCGCGCAGCAGCCCAGCACGACGGTGACTATGGGCAGACGGTTTTGTTTGCATGTTTGTTTCATAGCGGAATCCTCCATGGGCACAAATATCCGGTAAATGGGGGCAGCAGGCTGCCCCGGCACTTTTTTTCATTATTATACCAGTCTATTCCCCTAATTTCCAGCCCTTTGTAAAAAAACTCTTTGTGTAGAATTTCTTCTTGTTTCACACGGAAAATCGGAGTATAATGGGATTAAGATTCAGGTGGGGAGGAAAACCATGTTGTTGAAGGGAATTGCCGCCGTGTCCGCGGTTGCGGCGGTTTTGATCTGTATTTGCGGCGGGGTGGCATTCTGGTGGCTTCCGACGCTGTTTGTGGGGGCGTTTCTGGTTCTGACGCTGGCAGCCTTTGGTTTTCTGTGTCTGGTCTGCGCCTTCGTGGACATGGACAAGCCTCAGGAGCACGACAGCCCGTTTTACCGCAGGGTCACGCAGGTGTACATTGACGCTTTGGTCAGCCTGCTTCGGGTGCGCATCCATACGACGGGCTTGGAGAAGGTTCCCACCGAGGGGCGGTTCGTGCTGGTGTGCAACCACCTGTTCATCGCCGACCCCTGTGTGCTGCTGCACTGCTTCCCAAAGAGCCAGCTGGCCTTTGTCACCAAGCAGGAGAATCAGAAGCTGTTCGTCGTGGGCAAGGTCATGCACAAAATTCTCTGCCAGCCCATCGACCGTGAAAATGACCGCGCCGCCCTGAAAACCATTATCAAGTGCATCCAGCTGCTGAAGGACGACGAAGCGTCTGTCGCCGTCTTCCCCGAGGGCTACACCAGCAAGGACGGCAAGCTCCACCATTTCCGCAGCGGCGTGTTCAAGATTGCCCAGAAGGCGAATGTCCCCATCGTGGTATGCACCATCCAGAACACCCGGCAGATCTTCCGCAACGTCACCCATCTGAAGCCCACCGACGTGGAGCTGCATCTGGTGGACGTGATCCCGGCGGAGAACCTGAAGGGCAAGACCACCGTGGATATCGGGAATCAGGTCTACGAAATGATGATCGGCGATCTGGGAGAATCTTTCCGTGCGGAAGAAGCTTGACCTTTGGACAAGAAGCGTGTATAATGAGTTTTCACCCCATAAATAACCATTTTTGGAGGAAATACAATGAAAAACAGCGAAAAAACACTGGACATGATCGTGAACCTCTGCAAGAACCGGGGCTATGTCTACGCCGGTTCCGAAATCTACGGCGGTCTGGCCAACTCCTGGGACTACGGCCCCCTCGGCGTGGAATTCAAGAACAACGTGAAAAAGGCATGGCTGAAAAAGTTTGTGCAGGAGTCCGACTATAACGTGGGTCTGGACGCCGCCATCATCATGAATCCCCAGACTTGGGTCACCACCGGCCATGTGGGCAACTTCTCTGACCCGCTGGTGGACTGCAAGGGCTGCGGCGCCCGGCAGCGGGCGGACAAGCTCATCGAGGCAGCCGAGTCCGGCAAGAGCGTCAATGTGGACGCCATGAGCTTTGACGAGATGGACGCTTTCATCGCAAGCCACGAGGACGTGGTCTGCCCCAACTGCGGCAAGCACAACTTTACCGCCATCCGCAAGTTCAACCTGATGTTCAAGACCCAGATCGGCGTCACCGAGGACACCGCCTCCACCTGCTATCTCCGTCCCGAGACGGCGCAGGGCATTTTTGTGAACTTCGCCAACATCCAACGCACCACCCGCCGCAAGCTGCCCTTCGGCGTCTGTCAGGTTGGCAAGGCCTTCCGCAACGAGATCACCCCCGGCAACTTCACCTTCCGTACTCGGGAATTTGAGCAGATGGAGTGCGAGTTCTTCTGCAAGCCCGGCACCGACCTCGAGTGGTTCGCCTACTGGAAGGACTTCTGCAAAAACTGGCTGACTTCCCTTGGCATCAAGGAAGATTCCCTGCGTCTGCGGGATCACGAGCCTGCTGAGCTGGCCTTCTATTCCCGCGCCACCACCGATATCGAGTATCAGTTCCCCTTCGGCAACGGCTGGGGCGAGCTGTGGGGCATTGCCGACCGTACCAATTACGACCTTGGCCGCCATCAGGAGGCCTCCGGCAAGAGTCTGGAATACTACGATCAGGAGAAGGGCGAGCATTACATTCCCTACGTCATCGAGCCGTCTCTGGGCTGCGACCGTGTCGCGCTGGCGTTCCTGTGCGAAGCTTACGACGAGGAAGTGGTTGGCACCGACAAGAAGGGCAACGCCGACGTGCGCACCGTGCTTCGTCTGCATCCGGCGCTGGCGCCCTACAAGGCGGCCATTCTGCCCCTGTCCAAGAAGCTCAGCCCCAAGGCCGAGGAGATCTATCGGGAGCTGCGCAAGGACTTCATGGTGGACTTTGACGACGCCGGTTCCATCGGCAAGCGTTACCGCCGGGAGGACGAGATCGGCACGCCTCTGTGCGTCACCGTGGACTTCCAGACCGTGGGCGACGAGAACACCCCTGCTGACAACTGCGTCACGGTTCGTGACCGTGACACCATGGAGCAGGTGCGGGTTCCCATCACCGAGCTGAAGGCTTATATTGCGGAGAAGTGCGCGTTCTGATTGCGTTGCTGACATGTAAATAAATGTGGCCGCCCCGGAAATTTTCCGGGGCGGCCTGTTCTGTATAAATGTTGCATTATGTTCACATCGCGGCAATTGGGAACTGCCCATTGCCTAAGACATTACTACAGCCTGGGGATTTCTTTCATTCACAGCCCTACGGGCTGCGCCTGAAAGAAATGGGAATCTCCCACGGCCTAAAAAGTGTCCACCGGACACTTTTTACCCGGCTTCGCCGGGTCGGCCTTTCGATTCCCGGACGGGGAATCATGCAAAAATCCCGGTGCAAATGCACCGGGATTTTTCATGGTGACCCGTACGGGAATCGAACCCATGTTACCGCCGTGAAAGGGCGGTGTCTTAACCGCTTGACCAACGGGCCTGGTAGCGGCAATCTGATTCGAACAGATGACATACCGGGTATGAACCGGCTACTCTACCAACTGAGTTATGCCGCCATGTGGTCAAAGGATTTCGGCACCGCCGAAATCAGCTTTATTATTGTATCCGAACAGGCGGTCATTGTCAAGACATTTTTTCGTTTTTTTGATGGAATTTTTGGCAATACTTCCTCCGAGGTGAAAATACATGGCTTTTCTCAAGAAATGTCTGCTCTTCTGCATCGGCGGCGGGGCTTACGTGGGGTTGGAGCTGCTCTGGCGGGGGTACAGCCATATCAGCATGTTCGCGGCAGGCGGGGTGTGCTTCCTGCTCATCGGTCAGCTCGGGCAGGTTCAGCCCGTTTTGCCATGGCCGCTTCGGGCGGTTATAGGCGCGGGGATTATCACCATGGTGGAGTTGGCGGCGGGACTGCTGGTGAACCAGCACTACCAGATCTGGGACTACCGCCCCGGGAATTTTCTGGGGCAGATATGCCCCGCCTTTACCCTGCTGTGGATTCCGGTCGCCCTGATGGCCATGGGATTGTACCGGTGGCTGGACTGGCGACTTGACCGGATGCTTGGCGTGTAGAAACGAATCTGTCTCGCCCATTTGATGGGCCGTCGTAAAACAATGAATGGAGCGTAATCAGTACAGATACGCTCCATTTCCCATACCAACACGCTATGTAACGGGGTACAGCCCCTTGGCTCTCCTCTGGGAGAGCTGTCACCGAAGG
>ERZ773150.2780-NODE-2780-length-12602-cov-14.412688_pt1 | contig 12602 bp, 10 predicted proteins | sample MGYA00580845_ERZ773150 | MGnify/ENA primary metagenome ERZ773150 (study PRJEB29015, sample SAMEA2737848) | human gut metagenome | biome: human gut; feature: human-associated habitat; material: faeces | place: China | collected 2012 ...
ATTTTTACGCATGTTACTAAATAAATTGTGTCAACTTATTTAGTACACTACAGTTATTATTGCTACAATTCTAGTTAGATAAATTTCTTTTCTCTTAAGTCTATAAATGCAGCTATTAGTTTGTCGTAATCTTCCTTTTGTAGATAGCCGATGTGTCCTACCCGGAAGATGGTGTCTTTCATACTGCCACCGTTCGGACATACCCACATCCCATATTCATCTTTAATTTTAAGGAAGATTTCATTGGCAGACTGGGTCGTAGGATGTAAAGGAGTAACAGCATTGCTAAGGCTTTCGCTTACAATTTCAAAAGGAAGGTTATGCTCTACTAACTTGTCACGAAAATATTTAGCTAAGCCGGCGCAACGTGCAATTTCAGCTTCTGCACCGCCATTGGCATCAATCTCTTTCAAGCGGACATTAACCTGGCGAAGAATACCTACAGCAGGAGTCCAAGGAGTTTGCCCTCTTTCCATATTTTTTAGAGCCAGTTTGAGGTCGAGATACTGGCAGCAGCATTTTGTTTTATTGATGCGTTCAAGAGCCGATGGAGCCAGTATCATAACTGCAATACCAGGGGCACAGGCCAAAGCTTTCTGACTGCCCGTAATCATCACTCCCGTACCGGTTGCTGCCATGTCGAATGGATCACAGAGGAAAGTTGATATAGTATCTACTATGAGAAAACAACCATTACGCTTGCAGAACTCTGACACAAGATTAATATCGTAGTGCACACCTGTAGAAGTCTCATGTTTTTGCATGAGGAAGGCTGTGTAACCCTTTCCTTCATATTCGGCTAGATGTTCAGCTTTTAAAGCTTTTCCATGTTCTAACTTTATTTCAGTAAAAGGTATTTCGTGTAAGGTAAGTAATTCTACGAAGCGTTCACCAAAACTTCCTCCATTGATAACTAGAGCTTTATCATCTTTAGTGAGACAATTCATAATCGCAGTTTCCATACCACCCGAGCCAGAGCAAGTCATAAATGCCACTTTGCTTTCGTCAGAAGCATGGGCAAATTTTTTAATGAGACGCTCGTTCTCTAGCATAGTTTTAGAGAATTCTGCGGTTCTAAAATAGGGTACTTGTTCCGCACCAATGGCACGTACGGCATCACTGGATTGTACGGGACCTACTGTAAAGTTTATCATACTTGATTTATAATTTATATACGTTTTGATTGTTTATATACATTTCCTGTACCTGGGCCATCATAAGATTTTCTTCCTTTGACACTTTATTAAAATAGTAGCCCTCTGTTAAAATGGCAGCAATAAAATCTTTTATTTCATAGCGTAGGCCTTCGTCAACATATGGATAGAAGTACTTCTTATTTTTATTTTGGTCTTCGTATCTAACTTCAAAGTAGTCGGTCTTCCACCATGGGGCCGGTACATATACATAGCCTTTAGTTCCCGCAATGGTCATAGAGCCTTCAGTCTTTACTCCGAGTCCAACCTGAAAGGATGCTACGGCATGGTCGTAACGAAATACGGCTTTAGTGAACATGTCTACATCATTTTTCATTTTTGAATAAAAGTGGATGTCGCGGAAATCTGTTCCCAGAAATTTAAAGATTGGTAGTAAAGGGAAGCAAGCATTTTCACTTATACTACCGCCTAGGAATTTGCTGTTCAGCTTTTCTGAATTTTCATCGGTTAAGGTAGTTACAGATGCATTTACTTCCACAATCTCGCCTATTACGCCAGATTTAAGTAATGAAAATAAATGACCAAAGGCCGGACAGTAGGCTGTTTTAAGAGCCACCTGAAGATGTAAACCTCTTTTCTCTGCAATGGTATAGAGCTCTTCTGCTTGTGTTCTACTGAATACAAATGGAGTCTCACATAAAACATGCTTTCCTGCTATTAGAGCTGATTTGGTATATTCGTAGTGAGTATAATGAGGCGAAGCAATGTATACAGCATCACAGTTTGCATATAATTCTTCAAGGTTATGAGCCATTACAGGAATCTGGAATTTGTGGCAGAATAAAATATTCTCATCTATATTGGGATTATATACAGCAGAAATAACCGCCCTGTTCACATTTTTTGATTCTGGAACAAAGCGGGATGCAATGCTTCCTGTGCCGATCATGCCGATATTGACAACGGTACGCTCCTTACGAAGTTGAGTAGATGAGATTCCTTGAGTTCGCGGAAGGTATACTACTTGGCAGAATTCACTTAGATAATCGAAATAGCCTTCCCAGTCTGAGCCAATTGCAAAGATATCTACACCGTATTTTTGAATGTCTTCAATTTTCTGTCCTCGGTATTCTTCTATCACTATTTGATCGGCAAGTCCTGTGGCTTTTACCGCTTCAATACGTTCCATCACATTGTTGCATGTGTTCATTTTACCTCTTTCAAGGTCGAAATTATCTGTGGTGACTCCCACTATAAGATAGTTCCCCAACTCCTTTGCGCGTTTAAGGAGGTTATAATGGCCTTGATGGAACAAGTCGTATGTTCCATAAGTAATTACTTTCTTCATTGCTCTTATGTTCACTTTGGTTTCTTGGTGGGCGTTTTAAGTAGTCTTCTGATTTAGGACTCTTTACTTCCCTAATGCTTTGAGTTTCCGGATCTTTTTTCGGATCTTATTTTTAATCTTTTGTGATAGGGTGGGTTTGTTTTTCTTTATATAATCTATATATGACATGTGAGCATCAATCAGAAGTGTTCCATGCGAATTGGGAGCCTGGATGGGAGTCATATAGTTTGGTCCGAATTCTTCACTTAGGATTTCATGATATTCAACCGGAATTGGAATCTGGAGATGCTCAAAAGGTCCCCAAAGTGTATCGGCATAACATTCTTTTCTGTGATAACTATTGGTACTATATGGAGTTAGTGATAAAGGGCCTACTTGAGCGCATTCTTCTAGTTTATATTGGCGGAACATATTTTCGAATCTATCATACAATTCAATGTCAGGTGTATGTAGAAATTGTCTCCAACGAAAAAAGCGTTCTATTTTTTTAATGGGATTATGAGGGTTATATTTGTATTTATTGCGTAAATAAGCAAATATATTTCTTGTTTCTTTAATAAGCTTTTCTTTCTTAGGATCACATGCAGGTACTGCGTCCATTACGAAGATGTCAATAAAAATACCTTGATGAAATGGTGCGTTCATATCATCAGGGCGTATAGCGGTTGTTCCGTCGTATCGGAGTTGTGCATGGCCTTTGAAATAATTTTTATCCGTATGGGCCTCTTGAAAAAAGAGAGGAGGTTGAAATGCTTTTGGGGCAATGGATACAAGTTTGTCATAATCTGGGCGGAGCATATCCATGTCAATATCATCATCCCAAGGAATAAATCCTTTATGACGTATTGCGCCTAATAACGTGCCGTATGCTGCAAAAATTTTGAGATTATGTTCGTTGCAAACTTTTAATAACTCTTGAAGTAATAATAATTGGATTTTTCGTGCTTCTAAAACTTCCGTACTAAGATTTATCATGGTGACTTCATTATACTTTGGCTTTGCAAAGATAATAATTAAATCAACATGCTTAAATACAATAGATTAATAAATTATACTCTTGATTTTTGGAGTGACTTTATCCTTTTCTGTTTGATCAGAAAAAGGGATTGATTATAAAGATGGAATACCCAAAAATTCTTCTAGAATATGTCCATAAAAAGTTTTCTTCCCTTCAGGAGTTACCTTTTGTAATGGAATCTTATAGGTTAATTTGTGGAAATCATAATTCTTACAGAAATTGTTCCATCCTTCTTCTGAGTATTCGTCATTTAGGCATTTCCCAAGAGGTCCCATAACCGTGATGGGCACCAACTCAATCATTTGATGTATGGCAGGTATATATTTTCGTGCAATAGCAAATGTATAGTCAATGAGTAAGTAATCAATCAATTTATTGTGTCTTTTCCAATAACTCAAAAAGAAATCATAAATAAAAGAAGGTAATAAATTGTTTTTCCCACAAGCTAAAAAGAAGCCTGTCCATCCTCCTCTAGAAATATTATGATAGATAGGAAGGTGGTGACAACTCCAAAATTCTTTTGTAGGATTGATAATAGAATCTAAATTTTTAAAAGGAAGCAATACAGTACTATCCAACCAGATTCCTCCATACTTGGATAATAGAGCCATTCGTAAGATATCGGAAAAGTGAGTTAGAGTAATCTCTCCTTGATTCACTTTTGTAATAATATAATCTGGTAACTCAACATAGTTTGTATAATTTTCTTTTGTTATGAGTATCACAGGATGATTGCATGCATGTATTTTAATGGAATTAAAACAAGCTTTAGCAATGTCAGGCATAGCTTTCTCTCCTTGCCACCAGCAAACCCAAATAGGAGATTCCGTATTTATTGGCTCACAGGTTTTATTTGTGTGTTGGCGGTATTGAGCAATAATTTCTTGTCCTCCTGTTTTTAATAAATGATGGACAATGTAACGTTGCTTGATTCTTACAAAGAAACCTTCGATGCGTTTAAAAAACTTTTTAATTTTCGTTTGTTTTTTCATTGTCTAAATATTTTCAATGCATATATATTTGGGTTTTCTTATGTGCAAATAGAAAGGCAATAACCGGAAGAAGCGTTTAATTTGTTCTAAGGGGTTATTCAGTATGCGTTCACCTTTCCAGGGAGTCATGTCAAGATATTGGAAATACACTTCTCTTAAAGGATGCTGACTGTCATACTCCCAGGGTTTTCGGTTGGTATAATGCAGTATGACAGGCTGCTTCAATACCTCAGAGAATTTCTTTTTCCAGGCTTCATCCATTTGTTTCGGACGGCGATAAAAAGCATCTTGTACATTCCATTTCAAGTCCACTAATATTTTATTCTTGTGCAGGATGCTGTTCAATAAATCCTGATCATTAAATAATATACGTTCAGGATACTTGTGGAAGTAATCTACACATGCATGAGCTACATCATTCTTACGCCAGTAATCGAGGTTGATCAAAAGTACGCCGGCATTGAAGTAAGAATCCTCCATGGGATATTTCAGTATTTCATAGCGGGCTGGTTCATTACATCCCATGTCTTCTACGGCGGCCACTCCTGTTTCATCGTCTAATGGAGTATTCCAGTATTCAGAAATATCCCCTACGATGACTATATCACAATCTAGATACAGCAGACGGTTGATGTCGGCAGGCAGCAGCTCAGACAGAATGCAGCGATAATAGGTAGCCATGGAAATACGTTTGCTGAACTTGCGGATGGTGAATCCTTCCAGCAACTTGATGTCCGGTTCGTAGAAACAAACCAGATTTCCGTATGAGGCCGCCAGGTCAATTAATATTTTCTTTTCTGCATCCGACAAGTCACGTGCTATAATATGTGCCGTGATTTGCTCTTTCCGGTTGTTCTCAAATAAGGAAACAAGGGTTACCGCACAATGGCGTACGTAATTGCTGTCTATGTTGCAGGCTATGTGTATCATGCTTTGATAAAGAGTTTTACATTCCTTCTTGCAAAGATATAAGATATTCACATAAAAGCACTATCTTTGTCTGGAAACATTTTATTAATTGATAACTGTTTAGAGCTATGGCAGATAATATCCTATATAAGCTACGAAGCGGAAAGCCAATCAAGTTTCTTGACTTTATAAAAAATTTCTCTGGGTTGCTGATACCCGATGTCTGGTATCGCAGCCGGCGCGAGAGAATGTTGGCCGAAGCACGTCGTCGTCCAGATTATGCGTATATGCAGAAGCGCGTAGACTATTATATCCGTATTCATGCTCCTTGGACTATTTCTGCGGAAGATAAACTGACACGCGACCGAAGCTGGATTCATTATACTGGAGCCATTGGTGATTATCGCCGGAAAATGTTTCATACAGCTTATTATTTTGATCAGCATGACGTGACGCGTTGGTTTCCTCGTTCTTTGCGGTGGAATTTTTGTCCCGGTGATGTATATTTCACTCCGGAAGTACCTACGGTAGTAAAAAGTCGCTTGTTAGCCGCTGATAACCAAAATTCTGTGGTGCTGAAGCTGGATAAGCTGCGTCATTTCATGTTTGTGCATGATATGAAATCTTTCCGAGAGAAAAAAGATTGTGTGATTTTCCGCGGTAAGATTCGCCAGAGTCGTTTGCGGACGTGTTTCCTGGAAAAATTCTTTGGTCACCCTTTATGTGATTGTGGAGTAGTAGGACGGAATGAGGGATGTCCGGAAGAGTGGATGACTTCTAAAAAAACGATACGGGAGCATCTGGATTATAAATTTATTATGGCGATTGAAGGAAATGATGTGGCTTCTAATCTAAAATGGGTGATGTCATCGAACTCTTTGGCGGTAATGCCTCGCCCCACTTGCGAAACATGGTTTATGGAAGGCACCTTGATTCCTGATTATCATTATATAGAGGTAAAGGATGATTTCTCTGACTTGGAAGAAAAACTGAATTATTATATTGCACATCCGGAAAAAGCGGAAGAAATCATAGCCCATGCCCATGAATATGTAGCTCAATTCCGCGATAAGAAACGAGAAGACTTGTTGCAGATGATGGTGATGGAACAGTATTTCAAGACGAGCGGACAATTATGATAATAAAGGCCTTTTATCAGAGCTCTTGATGATGGAGAATTCAGATAAGAGGCCTTTTTTGTGTTTATAAATCTGTTAAAATATCGTCTTTCAGTATTTTGGTAAATTTTATGGCTCCAATATCGGATGAAAGATGATTGCCATCGTAGAAATCTTCGTCATTGAACCGAGTGTCTCCAAAATATTCCAGACTATGTACATTTTCCCATTTATTGGTAACTTCTGTAATGGCGTTGTGAATTAAAGTTAGCTGCTCCTGATTCATCAGTTGGAAATAAGTGGGATGTACGGGGGGCATGACTAAATATAAAGTAATACCTTTAGATTTGCAGACTTGAGCGATTTGATGCATTCGGCTGATATTCTCATGATATAAATCCCCATTTGTATCTGCTAACATTGGTTTATGCTGATCTGCCACTAAATCAGGAATGTCTTCGAGCCAGTTATTATCTTTAAACTTAGAATCATAGCTATGGTCTACCCCAAGTGAATCGCAGCGCATTGTCGGTCTTCTTTGTATATAATATTTTGACCATTTGCGCATGCATAAAGAACCTAAACTCAATAATTCTATGTTATGAAGTTTATTATGATTCCTGCTGATTCCCATGTATATTTGATGGTTGACAATGCTACTTATATCTGTATTTTCATTGTCATCACTCCATAGAGAATGGAAGCAAATACCCCAAAAGACATTTTTTAGCTGTGGCATTTGTTGTATATATTTTTCTAGTAAAATCTGATTGAATCTGAACCATTCTCCGGAGATGGCTAAATTGTACGTGCTATCAGCTAGATAGGCTGGATTGATTCCACAGTTGACTACAGAGCTGCCAATAATTAGATTCTTAGTATCTTGTGTATGTTTCTCAATTAATTCTTTTTTGAAGGCTAACGCATTAGGAACCTGGCGTAGCATATATTCCACTCCTATTATGAGTAGAATGAGTGATGCGGAGAAGACACCTACATATTTTAAAAAGTTTTTCATATTGTCTCTCTATTTTATTTTTTGATATAGTTAAAACTGGAAGTAAATGAATTCGGCTTGTTTTCCAGCCAGTAAAAAAGTTGTGATAAATACGATATAGTAAATTCCCCATCGGATACTACGATATTGAAATATTCCCTTCTTTTCAATTTGTAGTCCAAATTGTTTCTCTCGTTGTATCCATTCTATGACTAATAAAATACCGATGTAGATAAGTGGATCCTTTCCGTGTGCGGGAAGAGAAAAGTCAAACGTGGTGATCATACGGACTAAATATTCCCATGCTTGTTGGATTGTTTCTGCACGGAAGATAACCCATCCTATCATTGCTAAAATGAAGGTAGTTAACATCTGACAGAATTCCTTGATGGAAGGAAATATCCTGCCCTTAGCTACAATGTCTGTGGTGTATCTTCGGTTTCTTCCTCCAATAAGTAATGGCAGGAATAGCAAGCCATGAAAAGCTCCCCAAACAATGAATGTCCAGTTGGCTCCATGCCAGAAACCGCTGACAAGGAAAATGATTAAGGTATTGCGTATCGTTTTAAGTTTGCTGCACCTGCTTCCTCCTAACGGGAAGTAAATATAATCGCGAAACCAGGTTGTAAGAGATATGTGCCATCTACGCCAAAACTCTGCAATATCGCGTGAAAAATAGGGATAATTGAAATTTCGCATTAAATTAATTCCAAAGAGTCTGGCTGTACCGATGGCTATGTCGGAATATCCTGAGAAATCGCCATAAATTTGGAAAGTGAAGAAAATGGCACCTAATAGAAGCTGGCTTCCTTCTAAACTCTGATAATCGGCAAATATGGTATTGACAGCTGCCGCACAATTGTCTGCGACAACCATCTTTTTGAATAATCCCCACAAAATTTGTCTCATTCCGTCGGTCGCTTTTTCATAGGAAAATTGCCGGCCTTGCAGGAATTGTGGTAATAAGTTGGTGGCACGTTCAATAGGTCCAGCTACCAATTGTGGGAAAAAACTGATAAAAGCGAAAAAAGCGATGATATCGTGTGTGGGCTTTATTTTATGCTGGTACACATCGATGGTATAACTCAAGGCCTGGAAGGTATAGAAGCTGATTCCTACGGGTAATAGAATGTCAAGTGTTATCCAGTCTATACCCCATCCCAGACATCTGCATAGTGCAGCCAGATTCTCGCCAAAAAAGTTACAGTATTTGAATATGCAGAGAATTAACAGGTTGAGAATAATATTGGTGGCACTGATGATTTTTTGTTTTTGGCGGTTATTCTCATTTTTCTCTAGCAGAATTCCACTTAAAAAACTACAGAATGTAGTAAATGCCATTAGGAGCAGAAATCTCCAGTCCCACCATCCATAGAATGTATAACTGGCTATTACAATAAAGAGGTTTTGCCACTTCAAGGGTTTAAAAACAAACCAATAGAGCAGAAATACAATAGGTAAAAAGATTAGGAATTCATAAGAATTGAAAAGCATAGCGGTTTTGTTTATAATTCAATATGACGTCTTTGTTTATATTCATTGATACGCTCCATGTATTTCATATCTTTTTTATTGCCAGGAGCAGGACTGAAGTTCAGGTTTTCAGGAATATCTTTTCCGCAATCTAAGATTTCTGTCTGGTCATTTTTCTTGACAATCTTGATGCAGTCATACAAGTTGCCGTTAGTTGCATCAAAGGAGTTCATGAGTAATGTATCTCCTTTTACTTGTATCTGTTGGTAGTATTTCCCGTCAATACCGAATTTATCAAAATCTTCTCCGAAGTAAATCCGGTAAGTTTTCGGAGAGCAATGGCTCACTGTATATACTGGGACTGTTGGGTTGTTATTTTCATCATGACCTGTCATTCGGCCATACGAATGTTCGTGACCTTGTAACACCAAATCGACATGATGTTCCTGAATCAGTGAGTTGAACATTGACTTCTGAATCAGGTTGTTGTATTTCCCTTTGATGGAATAAAGCGGATGATGAAGCACTACTATCTTCCAGCGTGCATTACTCTTTTCCAACTGTTCTTTCAACCATTTCCGTTGTGTCCATAAATAGAAAAATTCGCGGTTACTGTCCAAACAGAACAATTGCATGTCATTGTATTTCAGTGTGTATACCTGGTTTTCGCCTATCATGGAGTCCAGATAATAAGAGAATATCAATGAAAAGCGTCGTTCCAGTTTCCGGATGGGATATTTCAAGTAATCATGGTTGCCTGTTACGGTCAAGACAGGCAGGCATTGTGCTATAGAATCCAGACCACGGAAAGTTTCTCCCCAGTAGGCATCAATAGGGCGTTCGGTAAGGTCACCTCCGCATACGAGAAATTCAGTCTCAGGATGTGCTTGCAGTGCCTTTTTCAGGAAATAATTGGTTTTTCCGTTGATAGAATCTTGCACATCACCCACATATAAGAAACTGTAGCTATTCTGAGTCGGCTGATTATGAGTTTGAAAGTGATACCAGGGAGAATATTTCCCATTACTGCATACGCGATAGCTGTAAGAATGAGATGGCTTTAAGGAGCGTAGTCTGGCGACGTAGTAAGCGGCCTTTCCACTACGGGATTGGAAGACTTCGCCTGTTGCATCAATATGCAAGGTATCTTTAGAGAAGGTGTCAGCCAGTTCTACATGAGAAGGATATACAATGGAATCATACTGCCAGCTGATGTTGCGCGACAAGGCATTCTCGTCTCCAAACGTCAGCAAGATTCTTCTAGGTTCGTTCAGGGGACTGTAAACTGCTTCTGGGGGATTACCGAACCAGGCATTCCATCGGGAGTTTATCCAGCAGCCTAAAGCGATGAGAATAACTGCCGTGATACTTAGTTTGATGATGCTTTTTTTCTTCATGTATCTAAAGATTTATGTAGTGAAGTTGCAAAGATATAAATAAACTGGTATTTCTATAGGTTTGCAAAAATATAACTAACTTTACCGCCCTAAAAACTAAATGGATATGAAGAATAAGACACTTTTTTCGAATGTGCTTTCGTTGGCTTGGAACTTATTGCTTGTCTATGTGTGCTATTTTATCTGCCGCTTGACATTCTTGCTGACAAACTGGAGTTTGTTTAGTGAACAGTTTGAATGGGGATATATGTGCCGTTTGTTTGGTGCCGGTACCATTTTCGATACGACAGCCATTCTTTACAGTAATGCTTTGTTTATTCTTCTGTTCTTGTTTCCTTTCCATTGGAAGGAACGGGAAGGCTTTTACCGAGTGATACGGTGGATATTTGTGATTGTAAATACTTTTTTCCTGCTTTCCAATCTGGTAGATTGCGTGTATTTCCGTTTCTCCGGACGACGTACCACCACGTCTGTGTTTCAGGAGTTCAGTCATGAAGCAGGGGGTAATCTGACATCCATCATTTTAAAAGAATTTGCGGCAAACTGGTATTTAGTGCTGTTAGCGGCGGCTCTTTGTTATTTTCTTTACCGGATGTATCGTGCTCCGCGTCTGCAGTTGTCTGGGAATAAATGGGGATATTATACGGTACAGACGCTGACACTGGTGGCAGCTATTCCGTTTGTCGTGTTTGGTATGCGAGGAGGAATGACGGCTGCTACCCGTCCTATAACCATCAGTAATGCCAATCAGTATGCCGACAGGCCGGTAGATGCCTGTCTGGTATTGAATACTCCTTTTTCTTTGTTCCGCACATTAGGAAAAACGGCATTTGTGATTCCTCAATATTTGACAGATGCGGAAGCGGAAAAGGTTTATACTCCTCTTCATGTTCCGGCTGATTCCGTACAGTTCCGTCCGATGAATGTGGTGGTGCTGATTGTGGAAAGCTTCAGTAAAGAATTTGTAGGTAGTTTTAATCCACATCTTGATAACGGGACCTATAAAGGCTATACTCCTTTTCTGGATTCTTTGTTGACTAAAGGACTGACCTTTGAATATTCTTATAGTAATGGCCGGAAGAGTATTGACGGCATGCCGTCTGTATTGTCCTCCATTCCAAGCTTTGTAGAGCCGTTTTTCCTGACTCCTGCTTCACTAAATGATGTGTCCAGCCTGGCACGCGAGTTAAAGTATAAGGGATATTATTCGGCTTTCTTCCATGGGGCCATGAACGGTTCAATGGGTTTTCAAGCTTTTGCCAATTCTGTGGGTTTTGACAGCTACTGGGGACGCACGGAATATAATGAGGATCCGGCGTTTCATGGAGATGATGATTTTGATGGTACATGGGCTATATGGGATGAAGAATTCTTGCAGTTTTATTGCAAGCGAATGACGGAGTTTAAAGAGCCTTTTATTACTTCAGTCTTTACGGCTACCTCGCATAATCCGTATGCACTGCCCGAACGGTATAAGAATGTATTTCCTAAAGGAACTCATCCGATACATGAATGTATAGGTTATACAGATAATGCCTTGCGCCAGTTCTTTGCAACGGCTTCTCGTCAGCCTTGGTTTAAGAATACGCTTTTTGTATTGACGGCCGACCATGCCAGTATGAACGAACATCCGGAGTATGTGACAGATTTGGGTGCTTACAAGGTTCCAATCTTATTTTATGCTCCCGGTTTGCCGGAGCTGAAAGGGCGGAACACAGAAATGATTGTGGAGCAAATCGATATTATGCCTACGGTGCTGGGCATACTTGGGTATGACCGTCCTTATATAGGCTTCGGGCAGGATGCACTTCATACGCCACTGAGTGAAAAATTTGCCGTGAACTATATTAATGGCAGCGGCATCTACCAGTTCCTGAAAGGTGATTACCTGATTCAGTTCGACGGAGAAAAAGTGATTCATGCCTATCGTTTCCGTACAGATGTACTGATGAAGGACGATGTGAAAGACAGCATGCCGCAGGAAGTGCGGAAAGAAATGGAAACCCAGCTGAAGTCAATCATCCAGCAGTACATGCAGCGGATGAACAACAATGAGTTGGTTTATAGGGAATAACTTAAAACAGCATATAAAAAGTAAACCGGACTTTCACGAGGCGAGAACCTCTGAAAGTCCGGTTTACTTTTATATAAAGAATGAATTAGTTCTTGTTGGCACGTTTACGTTCCGTTTCGTCC
>ERZ773150.2791-NODE-2791-length-12563-cov-23.127518_pt1 | contig 12563 bp, 10 predicted proteins | sample MGYA00580845_ERZ773150 | MGnify/ENA primary metagenome ERZ773150 (study PRJEB29015, sample SAMEA2737848) | human gut metagenome | biome: human gut; feature: human-associated habitat; material: faeces | place: China | collected 2012 ...
CCACATCCGCGGCGGCCAGCCCGTGTATTATTATATGATCAGCGTGGAGTAAGCACTCCCCTGTTCGCATGATTTTTTGAAAAGCACCTGTGATGTTTCATCGCGGGTGCTTTTTTGTGCCGATTTTTGCGGAATGAAGATATTTTACAAGACATCCGGCCGCCGGGGCGGTACAATGGCATTTGGAAGGAAGTGACTGCACCGTGACCCCCAACAAACTGCGCACTGTGGTGTACGATGCACAATTGCATCTGGAAGCCTACCGCTTTGCGGGCATCGTGCAGCCCTTCCCGAACCACTTCCATGCGCACTATGTGCTGGGCCTGGTCGAGCAAGGCCAGCGCACCCTCTGCTGCAAAAACCGGGAGCACCACCTGTGCCCGGGTGATCTTCTGCTGTTCAACCCCGGCGACAGCCACGGCTGCACACAGACCGACGGCGGCACCTTTGCCTATCGGGCCTTCAACATTCCGCAAAACACCATGCTCGCCTTTGCTGAAGAACTCACCGGGAGCCGCGTCTTGCCAAGCTTTGCACAGAACGTCCTGCAAGACGATGCACTGGCCGACTGCCTGCGCACGCTGCACGAACTGGTGCTGCGGGGCGATGCCGGTTTTCAAAAAGAAGAATTGCTGTTCTACCTGTTTTCCACACTGCTGGAACGCTGCGGCCAGCCCTCCGCACACAGCACACCGGCCTGCCCGCAGGAAGTGGAAGCGGTCTGTGCCTTTATCCGGCAGCACTATGCCGAACATCTCACGTTGGAACATCTCTGCCGCTGTGCGGGCCTGAGCAAATCGACCCTGCTGCGTGCCTTTGTGCAGGCAAAAGGTGTTACGCCTTACCGCTATCTGGAAGCCGTCCGCATCCAAAAGGCGCAGCAATTCCTTTTTTGGAATAGCGCTCTGCAGCCCGAAAAAGAAGGTGAACAAGCTCACCGGGAGCCTGCCTTTGCTTCGGTGAGGCATAAAAAAGCTGCTGCACATATCATTTTGTGCAGCAGCTTTTTCATTCTGATCACATTTCGGTCAGCCCGCATGAAGGGCATCGTTTTTTGCCAGCAGGTAAACGCAGTACTGGTTCATGCTGATTCCCTCTTGCCGGGAATGTTCTGCCAGTGCACGATGCAGGCTACGCGGCATCCGCAGCTTGAACTGCCCGGAATATTCTTCCAGACTGTCCGGCTCGTGAATTTCAATGCCGTCCTCCAATGCAGCCTGCAGCCAAGCCTTTTTTGCATCCAATGCATTTTCTACCGCAGCTTCCACCGTTTCACCACAGGTAATACAGCCCGGCAGATCAGGATAAGATACCACGAAGCCGCTTTCCTCACTGTCCTCTACAATTTCCATCTTATATGGCATTGCAAGATATTCATTCAGCGTTTTCATCGTTTCTCGCCTCACTCTCTACGATTTGTCTTACCATCTCTACATAAACTTTTTTGATCGGTTCATGCTTTGGGATCGTAATGGGCTGGCATCCCGGCTTGCGGAAAGTATAATGGCTGCTTCCGCTTCGGGGTGCATACATCACATAGCCATAGCTTTCCAGTACTTTTCGCAGTTCATCAAAGCGCATATCCTTGGACAGCGCACAGATGCGTGCAATCAGTTTATCCCATTTTGACATTATACATCCTCTATCCTCATTATAGATGATGTCACATATGGTGTCAAGTTTTTTAGAAGAAGCTCACCTGGCTGCTCTCGGGCAGGTCGCCCAGAGCGCCCACTTGGCGCAGGCGGTCCAGGATGCTGCTGCCGACGCCGGAGGCCTGCTGCAGCTCCTCCACCGAGATATACTCCTCGCCGTGGATGGTGGCCTTTTCCAGCGCATCGGCGGCCGCACCGCCCAGGCCTTTCAGCGCGCAGAAGGGCAGGCGCACCTTGCCGTCCTCCACGATATACTTGGAGCCGCGGCTCTTGCCCAGCTCGATGGGCAAAAACTCGAACCCGCGGGCCAGCATTTCGTTGACCAGCTGCAGGCTGACCAGCACATCTTCGTCCTTGGCGTTCTTTTCTTCCTTCAGGCGGCGCTTGACCTCCTCCATGTGGGCGCGGGCCACCGCTGCACCGCCCACAGCGGCCTCGTAGTCAATGTCGTCGCCGCGCACGGTGAAGTACACCGCGTAGAACTCGGGCGGGCGGTAGATTTTGAACCACATCAGGCGGATGGCACTCATCAGGTAGGCCACGGCGTGGGCCTTGGGGAACATATACTTGATCTTGCGGCAGCTCTCAATGTACCAGTCCGGCACATCGTGTTCCCGCATGGCTTCTTCCCAGCCGTCCTTGAAGCCGCCCTTGGCCACCTTGCCTTTACGCACGGCCTCCATGATGTCGAAGGCCATCTTGGGTTCCAGACCCTTGCGCAGCAGGTACAGCATAATGCTGTCACGGCAGCCGATGACTTCCGCGATGGTGCAGGTGCCGCTGCGGATCAGCTCATCCGCGTTGCCAGTCCACACGTCGGTGCCGTGGGACAGGCCCGAGATCTGGATCAGCTCCGAGAAGTTCTTGGGCCGGGCTTCCACCAGCATACCGCGCACGAAGTTCGTGCCCATTTCCGGGATGCCGAAGGTACCGGTCTGGCTGTCGATCTGTTCCGGGGTCACGCCCAGCGCTTCCGGGCTGGTGAGCAGACTGTACACCTTGGGGTCGTTCATGGGGATGCTGTCGATGGGGATGCCCGTGTACTCCTCAAAATATTTGTAGAAGGTGGGCATATCGTGGCCCAGCTCGTCCAGCTTGAGCAGCGTATCATGCAGATACTTGAATTCGAAGTGGGTGGTCAGCAGGCCGCCTGCCACATCGTCTGCCGGGTGCTGGATGGGGCAGAAATCGTAAATTTCGTAGGTGTCCGGCACGACGACCATGCCGCCGGGGTGCTGGCCGGTGGTGCGCTTGACGCCGGTGCAGCCCAGCGTCAGGCGGTTCTCCTCAGCGTGATTCACGGTGCGGCCGCGCTCATCCAGATACTTTTTCACATAGCCGTAGGCAGTCTTGTCCTGAATACCGGACACCGTACCGGCCTTGAACACGTTGGCTTTACCGAACAGTTCCTCGGTGTAGCGGTGGACGTTGGACTGATATTCGCCCGAGAAGTTCAGGTCGATATCGGGCTCCTTGTCGCCGTAGAAGCCCAAGAAGGTCTCGAAGGGGATGTCGTGGCCGTCCACCAGCATCCGGGTGCCGCAGTTGGGGCAGTTCTTATCCGGCAGGTCAAAGCCGTCATCCACGCTGCCGTCGGTGATGAACTCGCTGTGCTTGCACTTGGGGCAGCGGTAGTGCGGCGGCAGGCTGTTCACCTCCGAGATGCCGGAGAAATGGGCCACAGCCGACGAGCCGACCGAACCACGGCTGCCCACCTGATAGCCGCCCGCGTTGGAGTAGGCCACCAGCTTGACCGCAATAACATACAGCACCGCGTAGCCGTGGCCGCAGATGGAATCCAACTCTTTCTGCAGACGCTTTTCCACGATCTCTGGCAGCGGGTCGCCGTAGTCGCGCTTGGCGTGTTCCCACGTTGCATCGCGCAATTGCTGCTCTGCGCCCTCGATGCTGGGCGGGTAGGTGCCCCGGGGGATGGCCCGCACTGTGTTGTCGATCATGGCAGCGATCTTGCGGGGGTTCTTCACCACCACTTCATAGGCTTTTTCCTTGGGCAGATAGTAGAACTGCGCCAGCATGTCCTGTGTGGTGCGGAAGAACAGAGGCGGCTGGTTGTCGGCGTCCTTGAAGCCGTTGCCTGCCTGCAGCACGGCGCGGTAGGCCGCATCTTCCGGCTCGGTGAAGTGCACGTCGCCGGTAGCAATGACCGGCTTGTGCAGGTCTTCGCCCAGTTTAATAACCGTGCGGTTGAAGTTCTTGATGTCCTCCTCGCTGTCCACCTTGCCCTCGCGCACCATGTAGGCATTGTTGCCCAGCGGCTGAATTTCCAGGATATCGTAGTAGGATGCGATCTTTTTCAGTTCGTCGTAGCTGGTGCCGTCCACGATGGCGCGGTACAGCTCACCTGCTTCGCAGGCCGAGGTGAGCAGCAGGCCGTCGCGGTACTTGTTCAGCAGGCTGCGAGGCACGCGGGGCTTTTTGAAGAAGTAATTCACGTGGGCTTCGCTGACGATCTTGTACAGGTTCTTCAGGCCCATCTGGTTCTTGACCAGAATGATGAGGTGGTAATACTTCTTTTTCAGCACTTCGCGGTTGCCGCCGAGACCCGTGTTGATCTCGCTGACCTTCGTCACCTGCTTTTCGGCCAGATCGTTCAGCATCACGCCGAAGATGCGGCCCAGCGCCGCCGAGTCCTCACAGGCGCGGTGGGCTTCGTAGGCGGGCAGCTCCAGGTGCTTGTTGATGGTGCCCTGCTTGTAGTTGTGCAGGCCGGGGTACATGGCCTGTGCCATGGTCAGGGTGTCAATATAGGTCGTGCCTTCCAGCGAGATGCCGCTGCGCTTCGCGGCGGCCCGCAGAAAACGCATATCAAAGGAGTGGACATTGTGGCCCACAAGGATGCGGTCACCCGCAAACTGCAGGAAAGCTTCCAGTGCTTCCTTTTCGCTGGGGGCGTTGGCCACCATCTCGTTGGTGATGCCGGTCAGCTCGGTGATCTTGGGCGTGATGGGCTTGCCGGGCTTGACAAAGGTGTCGAACTCGTCCACCACTTCCCCGTTCTTCACGATGACCGCACCGATCTCGGTCATATACTCCACGCCGGGGTCAAGGCCCGTCGTCTCAGTATCGAACACGCAGAACTCGCCGTCCAGCGGCTGATCTTTCACGCCGTAGACGCAGGGCACCATGTCGTCCACAAAGTAGGCTTCGCACCCGTAGATCAGCTTGAAATCCGGGTCGGTCTTGTGGATGTCGTCCGCCGCCAGCATGGCTTCCGGGTAGCCCTGACACACGCCGTGGTCGGTGATGGCAATGGCCGGGTGCCCCATGCGGTGGGCCAGCTTGACGATGCCGCCGGGGTCGCAGAAGCCGTCCATGCTGGAAAGCTTGGTGTGCAGGTGCAGCTCCACCCGCTTGACCGGGGCAGTATCCTCCCGCTTTTTGCGCTCCACGATGAGCACATCGTAGGGGTAAACGATATAATCGTGCTCGTATTTATCGTAGGAGCAGTCACCGCGCACGATGAGGGTGGTGCCCTTGCCGAGAGACTCCCACTTGGAGCAGTCCTCGCCTTCCTGCGCGCGAATTTTCAGGTTGATGGAGCCCTGATAGTCGGTGATGGAAACGGTGTAAATTTTGCGGTAGTTGCCCTTCACCTCGGAGAAGAACACATCACCCCAGATGGTGCACTTGCCGCCCTCGCCGCCCAGGTCCTTGAGCGGGGTGAGGTTCTTGGGGGTGAACATCTTGCCGTGGAAAATGGTCACGGGCTTGTCGGTCAGGTCGAGGCCCTCCACCTTGATGGACGGGGCGGTGTTCTTCTTCTCGAACTTGACCACCGGCGGCGCGATCTTGCGCTCCAGCTTTTCTTCCATCTGGTGCTGCTCGGCTTCGCTCACCGCGCTTTGCAGCGTCACCTGCGGCTTGACGCCGGTATGGGCCGCAATGCGCTCAGCCAGCAGTTTTTCAAAGCCCATCTCCTGCAGAAACTTCGTGCCGTGGCACACCCCGATGGTGATCTTCTGGCCGGTGATGCCGATGGTGCACCGGTCCAGAAAACCGTTGATGGGCACACCGTCCCGCTTCATCTCCTCCATCAGGTCCCGCAGGGCAGCTTCGTCCAGCATGGCATAGCCGAACAGGTTTTCAATTTTTAGCTCAAAGCCTTCATAGTCCGGCTGCAGGGAAGCCAGCAGACGGGCGCACAGGCCCTTATCCAGCGGGGCGGCGCTGCGCAGCGTGAAGATGACCTGCTGGCTCTGCCGCAGCATCCGGGCATGCTCCACGATCACCTGCCCGAAGCAGGACGCAAAGGCCGGGTCCACCATGAACTGCGGCCAGAGCTGGGAAACGAGTGGTGTCACGGGTGATACTCCTTTTTTTACAGCACAAACTGCCGCGCCTGTGTCCGCAGGCGTGGCAGCAGAGAAAATACAGTGTTTACAGTTTATAGATCTCGTCCATGAACTGGTCGAGGATATTGTCCCCGGTCAGCTTTTTGATGGGCTTGCCATGGAGGAACAGCACGGCCTCGCCCTTGCCGCCAGCAATGCCGATATCGGCTTCGCGGGCTTCGCCGGGGCCGTTGACCACGCAGCCCATCACGGCCACCTTGATGGATTTTTTGTAGCCCTGCAGCCGCTTTTCCACCTCGTTGGCGATGGCGGTGCAGGGGTACTGGGTGCGGCCGCAGGTGGGGCAGGTGATGACCTCCGGCCCGGTGACCGGGAAGCCCACAGCGCGCAGGATGTTAAAGCCTGCTTCCACCTCTTTTTCCGGCTCGGCAGCCAGCGACACACGGATGGTATCGCCGATGCCTTCCAGCAGCATCCCACCAATGCCCATGCCGCTCTTGAGCAGGCCCATCTGGTAGGTGCCGGCTTCGGTCACGCCCACATGCAGCGGGTAGTCCGTGACGGCGCTGAGCTGGCGGTAGGCTTCCATCATGCGGGGCACGTTGGAGTTCTTGATGGAGATGACGATATTATTGAAATCGAACTTTTCCAGCAAGCGCACATGATACAGCGCACTCTCCACCATGGCTTCCGGCGTGGGTGCGCCATATTTGGCAAGGATGTGCTTTTCCAGGCTGCCGCCGTTCACGCCGATGCGGATGGGGATGTTCTTGCGCTGGCAGGCGTCCACCACTGCCTTCACGCGGCTGTCATCGCCGATGTTGCCGGGGTTGATGCGAATTTTATCCACACCCACATCCGCGCAGGCTAATGCAGCCTTGTAGTCAAAGTGGATGTCCGCCACGATGGGGATGCTCACGGCGTTCTTGACCGCTTCGATGCACCTGGCGTCCGCCGGGCTGGGACAGGTCACGCGCAAAATCTGGCAGCCCGCTGCCTCGCAGCGCTTTGCCTGTGCCACATTGCCCTCGATGTCCTCCACCGGAACGTTCAGCATGGTCTGCACCGCAATGGGGTTGCTGCCGCCAATGGTCACGTTTCCAATTTTGACTTCCCGCTTTTTCTGCCGCATAAGGTTCCCCTTTCTGTTACATGGCACCGGTCACGAGCCGGATGATATCATTGTAGGTTGCAAAGAGCATCAGCGCGAACAGCAGCCCGAACGCCGCAACGGTCAACGCGCTCTGCAGCTTTTCGGGCACCGCGCGGCCCGTGATGCCCTCAATGATGAGAAAGACCACCTTGCCGCCGTCCAGTGCCGGGAAGGGCAGCAGGTTGAAGATGCCCAGATTGATGGTGATGAGGGCCAGCAGTTCCAGCAGGTCCTGCCAGCCATAGCTGGCGGCCTGGCCGATGGCCGTCACGATGCCCACCGGGCCGGAAAGGTTGTTGATGCTCTCGCGGCCCCGCAGAAGGTCGGCCAGCGAGGTGAACACGATGCGCCCATAGTACAGGGTGCTGTTCCATGCTTCCTTTAACACGCTGAGCGGTGTTTTTTCGATGCCGTACACACTGAAGCCAAGGGTCATGTGCGTTTCACCATTTTCGTCCTGCCAGGTATCGAACTGCACATCCGGCAGCTCCACCTTCTGGCCGTCCCGCTTCACGGTGAAGTCGGCACGGTAGGCTTCGGTGCGCACCAGCTCATACAGGATGTCGTTTGCCACAAAGCAGCGCCGACCGTTCACGGCTAAAATTTCGTCGCCTGCCTGCAGGCCGGTCTGGCCGCAGAGGGCACCGTCCTGCACGGCATAGACCGTCTTGCTGGTGATGGCATCGTCCTGCGCCGCCACCAGAATGATGAGCACCACAAAGCCCAGCACAAAGTTCATGAAGGCACCGGCAGCCATCACCAGTGCCCGCTGCCATACCGGCGCTTCGGGCAGAGGGATGCCAGTGCGCTGCTCGGGCGGGATGGGGTTTGCATCCTCTGCTTCCCGCTCGGCACGGGTGTCCTCGGCCTGCCGGCTCTCGGGGCTCTCCTCCCCTTCCAGCGCCACAAAACCGCCCACCGGCAGAACGCGCAGGCTATACTGGGTGCCCTTGTGGACCTTCTTCCACAGCGTGGGGCCCATGCCGATGGAAAACTCGTTGACCTGAATGCCGCAGAGCTTTGCCACCGCAAAGTGGCCGAACTCATGGATGGCGATCACTGCGCTGAAAACCACCAGCGCCGCGATCAGGGTGATAAAAACTGACATTGCGTCTCCTAAAGTTTACAGATGTGCTCTCACAAATTCCCGTGCCATGCGGTCACACTCATACACATCGCTGAGAGTATAGTCGCCGCCAAAGCTGTCGCTGTCCACAACGGCCTCCACCAGACGGCCGATATCGAGAAAACCGATCTTATCCTCGAGGAACAGCCTGACGGCTTCTTCGTTGGCACCATTGGCAGCGCAGGGGCCGAGGCCGCCCTTTTGGATGGCCTTTTTGCAGGCGGCCAGGCAGCGGAAGGTCTCGTCGTCGGCCACGTCGAAGGTCAGCACCTTCAGGGCGGCAAAGTCCAGCTCCGGCACCACGCCCGGCACCCGTTTGGGGTAGGTGAGCGCGTACTGGATGGGGATGCGCATATCCGGCACGCCCAGCTGGGCAATGACCGAGTTATCGCTGAACTGCACCGCCGAGTGTACGATGCTCTGGCGCTGCACCACGATCTGAATTTTTTCCGGCGGCAGACCGAACAGCCACACCGCTTCGATGAGCTCCAGACCCTTGTTCATCAGGGTAGCGGAGTCGATGGTGATCTTCGCACCCATGTTCCAGTTGGGGTGCTTGAGGGCGTCGGCCTTGGTCTTGCCGCGCAGCTCCTCCGTCTTCATGCCGAAGAAGGGCCCGCCGGATGCTGTGAGCAGAATCTTGGTCAGGCTGGGGGCGCTCTCCTTATCCTGCAGGCACTGGAAAATGGCCGAGTGCTCGCTGTCCACGGGCAGCAGCTGCACGCCATGCTTCGCCACGGCCTGGGTGACCAGATGGCCGCCGGTGACAAGGCTCTCCTTGTTGGCCAGGGCCAGGTCGTGGCCGCTCTCGATGGCGCACAGGCTGGCACCGAGGCCCGCGATGCCCACCACGCTGTTCAGCACCACGTCGGTGCCGTCCAGTGCGGCCAGCTGCTTGAGACCTTCCGGTCCGATCAGCAGCCGGGGTGCATCGGCGCGGCCGGCCAGCTCTGCGTCCAGTCTGCGGGCAGCATCCGGGTCGGTCATGCAGACGTACTTCGGATGGAACTCCTCGATCTGCTGCAAAATTTTCTCCACATGGCTGTGGGCCGACAGACCGAACACCTCAAACCCCTGGGCCCGGATGACATCCAGGCTCTGGGTGCCGATGGAGCCGGTGGAGCCCAGCAGAGTGATCTTTTTCGACATCACACGCGCCCCCTTTTAGGAATAGAACACCGCCGTGATCACCATGGTGACGAACGGTGCAATGAACATCACGCTGTCAAACCGGTCCAGCACGCCGCCGTGGCCCGGGAAGATAGTGCCGTAATCCTTGATGCCGCACTGGCGCTTGACCACGCTGGCAAACAGGTCACCATAGATGCCCAGCACCGCCGCCACACAGCCCAGCAGCGCAATGACGACATACAGCGAAACGCCGATGTTGGTGCGGGTGAACTCCTCCATGCGGTCGGCCGCCATCGAGTAAACCAGCGTTGCGACCACGCCGAACACCATGGTGCCCAGCACGCCGCCGATGGCACCCTCCACGGTCTTTTTGGGGCTGACCACCGGGCACAGCTTATGCTTGCCGAAGGCGCGGCCTGCAAAATAAGCGCAGGTGTCGCCGCCCCAGGCAAAGCACAGGATGAGCAGGATGAAGAACATGGCATCATAGCCGTATTGTTCCACCGGCAGGCGCTCTTTGAGCAGGATAAAGGAGTAGAAACAGAAGATCACGATGCCCGAGAACACCAGCAGGCCGCTGGCCTTCTGGTAGCTGATGGTGCCGTTGCGCACCACCAGATAGATGGCATAGAAAGTCACCAGCACAAACGACACCGGCATGACCAGCCGCCGCATGACGCTGTAGTTGGAAAACATGACCAGCAACGTGTAGGGCACCATGGCCGCATACATGAGCCAGTCCTTCTTTTCAAAGCCGAGGGCATTGTAAATTTCGTGGATGGCGATCAGGGTGATGGCCGCGATGACCAGATTGAAGATCATGGTGTCAAAGGTGAACATCACGCCGATCAGGACGATGATGCCCACGATTGCAGTAATAATACGAGTTTTCATAGGTTTTGTTCTCCTTTGTTCTGCCGGAGGGCCGCTCCTCTATCGGTGTCCCGCAGCCCGAGGAACAGTCGGGCATTCCGGTCCCTGCGCCGTGCGCAGGAGTGAATGGGTGATTACAATCCGCCAAACCGGCGGGAGCGATGATTGAATTCCTCAATGGCGGCGTCCAGATCGCCACGGGTGAAATCCGGCCACAAAACGTCCATTTCCACCAGTTCCGAGTAGGCCGCCTGCCACAGCATGAAGTTGGAGAGCCGCTTTTCTCCGCTGGGCCGCAGGATGAAATCCGGGTCCTTCTGGCCTGCGGTGTACATGGCGTCGCTGAGCATCTGCTCGGTGATGTCCTCCGGCTTCAGCTCCCCTGCCGCGGCCTTTGCCGCCAGCTGCTGCGCGGCCCGCACGATCTCCGGGCGGCCGCCGTAGTTGATGGCAATGTTCAGGGTCATGCCGGTCTTGACCGAAGACTCCGCTTCCAGCTTGTTCATCAGTTCCTGCAGCTTCGGGTCCAGCACGGTGCGGTCGCCCAGAAACTTGATGCGGATGTTGCGGTTCTTGTAGTCAAAGCCTTTCAGCAGATATTCGCCGAACAGCCGCATGATGGCATTCACTTCTTCCAGCGGGCGCTTCCAGTTCTCGGTGGAGAAGGCATAGAAGTACACCGACGCAACGCCCAGCTCATCGCAGTAATCCGCGATGTCGCTGAACACCTCCGCGCCCCGTTTGTGGCCCGCGGTGCGGGGCAGGCCGCGGTTCTTCGCCCAGCGGCCGTTGCCGTCCATGATGATGCCAATGGAAAGCCCCTCGGCAAATTCTTTCGGGTGAGCCATTGTTTCCTCCCGGCAGCCGCAGCCGCCTTCAACAAAAGTGCCGCGCACCATAGAAGTCTTGACTCCTCCACCAGCGCACGGCACCTTGCGTTCTTTTCAGCTTTCCGCAGCCGATCAGACGGACATGACCTCCTTCTGTTTTTCTTCCACGGCAGCGTCAATGTTCTTGATATACTTATCGGTCAGCTTCTGGACATCTTCTTCCATGGTCTTCTGGCTGTCCTCGGTAAGCTCGCCGGCCTTCTTCATGGCCTTGGCCTTGTCCATGGCCTCGCGGCGGATGTTGCGCACAGCCACCTTGGCCTCCTCGCCCAGCTTGGAGACTTCCTTTGCCAGCTGCTTGCGGCGCTCCTCGGTGGGAGCCGGGAAGTTCAGGCGGATGGTGGAGCCGTCATCAATGGGGGTGATGCCCACATCGCTGGCCATGATGGCCTTGCTGATGGGGCGCAGCAGGGTGCGGTCCCAGGGGGTGATGGTCAGAGTGCGGGCCTCGGCAACGGCCACGGATGCCACCTGCTGGATGGGAGTGGGGGCACCGTAGTAATCCACGCTCACCTTATCCAGCACGGCGGGGTTTGCACGGCCTGCGCGCACAGCGCCCAGCTCGCGGCCCAGATGCTCGACGGAGCTTTTCATCTTGTCTTCGTAAACCTTGGTGTTGCTGCTCATTGCGGTAGTCTCCTGTTCCTTTTTATCTCAGGGCTGCGAATGCCGCCCTATAAAATGTATGTCTGCTGCGGTCCGCTTAGCCCTCGTAGACCAGCGTGCCCACGTTCTCGCCCTGCACGGCACGGGCAATGTTGTCCGGGTCAGCCAGGTCGAACACAAGGATGGGCAGCTTGTTGTCGCGGCACAGAGTGGCTGCGGTGCCGTCCATGACGGCCAGCTGATCTTCCAGCACCTTGGTGAAGGTGAGGGTGTCATACTTCTTTGCGTCGGGATACTTGTGGGGGTCCTTATCATAAACGCCGTCCACCATGGTGGCCTTGAACATCACATCGGCGCTCACCTCGACCGCACGCAGGGCTGTGGCCGTGTCGGTGGAGAAGAAGGGGTTGCCGGTGCCGCCGCCGAACACGGCGATCTTACCCTCGTCCATGGCGCGCAGGGCGTCCTTGCGGGTGAAGGGCTGTGCCACCTGCGGCATGGTGATGGAGGTGAACACCTCGGTGGGCACGCCCAGCTGCTCCAGCTTGTCGGAGACAGCCAGTGCGTTCATCACGGTTGCCAGCATACCGATCTTGTCGGCCAGGGTGCGCTCCATCTTGCCGCTGGAACGGCCGCGCCAGAAGTTGCCGCCGCCGACCACAATGCCGATCTGCACGCCCAGATCGTGGGCTTTCTTCACGCCGCCGCAGATCGCATCCATGGTGGGCTCGTCAAAGCCCATGCCCTTTTCGCCGCCCAGGGCTTCGCCGCTGATCTTGAGAAGGATACGCTGATATTTCAATGCCATAATCCAAA
>ERZ773150.2796-NODE-2796-length-12555-cov-27.450720_pt1 | contig 12555 bp, 7 predicted proteins | sample MGYA00580845_ERZ773150 | MGnify/ENA primary metagenome ERZ773150 (study PRJEB29015, sample SAMEA2737848) | human gut metagenome | biome: human gut; feature: human-associated habitat; material: faeces | place: China | collected 2012 ...
TGCGCAACAAGCAGACCGGCACCAAGGAGTTCCGTGACCTCGTTGGCGAGATCGCCACTCTGCTGTGCTACGAAGCCACCCGCGACCTGCCGCTGGAGGAAGTGGAGATCGAGACCCCCATCACCATGGCAAAGACCAAGGTGCTGGCTGGCCGCAAGCTGGCCCTGGTGCCCATCCTGCGCGCAGGCATGGGTATGCTGGACGGCATGCTGACCCTGCTGCCTGCTGCCAAGGTGGGCTTCATCGGCCTGTACCGCGACGAGGAGACCCTGCAGCCCGTGGAGTACTTCTGCAAGCTGCCCCAGGATATCGACGAGCGCGACGTGCTGGTGCTGGACCCCATGCTGGCCACCGGCGGCAGCGCCATTGACGCCATCACCCAGATCAAGAAGCATGGCGCAAAGCGCATCAAGTTCATCGGCCTGATCGCTGCCCCGGAAGGCATCAAGGCCCTGCACGAGGCACACCCCGATGTGGACATCTACCTCGGCGCACAGGACGACCATCTGAACGAGAACGGCTACATCGTGCCCGGTCTGGGCGATGCAGGCGACCGCATCTACGGCACCAAGTAAACCACACCCCGCAATAAGGGACCCAAGGGCTGCTGCACGGCAAACGGTGCGGCGGCCCTTTTTTCTGTTTTCACCAAAAAGGAAATGACTTTTTCGGCGTGATTTTGCGATTCACGCCGCTTTCGGGGCGTTTCGCGCAATTTCCCCCAAAATCAAGGAAAATTATGCTAAAATTTAGGCAATACCGGGGGCCCTACAGCCCGGTCCTCGCAGTGAACGTAAAGGGGGAATACAAATGAGACAAAAGAAACTGGCCCAGCGCGCAGCATCCGCTGCTTTGGCAGCGTGCATGATGTTCACGCTGTCGGCCCCGGCATTGGCCGAAAGCACCAATGCGCTGATGCAGATGAGCATCAACAGCCGCAGCAGCATTGCACGGCTGAACAATGAAGACGGCTCAACGAATCATGTCGTGGAAAAGCACTATGACATCACGGTGCAGAACGGCACTGCCAGCGCGGCGAAAGCTGAAGTGAACGAAACCGTGGATGTTCAGGCTGTGAAACCGGCCGATCCGGGCAAGGAATTCTCCGGCTGGAAAATCGTGGAACATAAGAGTGAGGGCAAGGGTACGTTTGCCAATGCGGACCAGGAAGCCACTACCTTCACCCTGACCGAGGCCGGAAAAGTGACCCTGAAGGCAATGTACATGACCCCGCGTAAGATCACGGTAGACCCGGATACCGTCGAGCTGACCAAGACGAACGGCCAGCCGGTCATGACCAATTACTTTGCGGGCGATACCGTACAGGCCGTGGCAGAGACTGTCCAAGGTAAGCTGTTCGACCACTGGGATATCACCTTTGGCGGCAAGGCAGTCACGCTGGCAGATATCGGCCTGAAGGAAGCTGACCTGAAGAACAGCCCGATTGAGTTCAAGGTGCCTGCAAGCAGCGTCAACCTGACCGCTGTGTATAAGGAGAGCAGGGGCCTTACCTTAGAAAACGCCACGATCGTTTCCGTGATGCGGAATGGTGCAATCGTCACTGACCCGACCGAGTTCTTTGCGGGCGATGTCATTACGGTGGCACCGGATAACTCCGACACCCGGTACCAGTTCGTGCGTTGGGATGTTGAGGGCATTGCCAAGACTGACCTGACGGTGGATGAGAATACCAACAACGCCACCTTCACCATGCCGGACACCGATGTGAAGATTCATGCTCGCCGCAACAGGCTGTTCACCGCGACGGTCAAAGACGGTGTTGTAAATGGCACTAATGAGACCATGGCTGTCGGCATCCCGGGCACCGAGGTCACTGTCAAGGCCAACGTCCCCGAAGGCGAAAAGTTTACCGGCTGGGCGGTGAATGAAGATGCTCCGGCAGATTTCATTGCATGGTTCAACGCACTGAGCGAGGAAGAAAAGGCAGCAGACACTCTTACTTTCAACATTCCCAAAGGCAATGTTACCTTGATCGCCCAGCACAAGACGCTGTACACCATCACGGTGGATGGCGGCCATGCCGATGTGACCTCTGCCCTCACAGGCAAAGAGATTACCGTGGACGCCGATGTGCCTGATGGTAAGAAGTTCATGGGCTGGAAGGCCGAGGGCATCACCCTGACGCCCGCCCAGCAGCAGAGTGAGCACATCACCTTCTTTATGCCGGAAGGCAATGTGACCCTGACGGCCGAATACAAGACCCTGCACACCGTTACCGTGATCGGTGCAGATGGTACAAGTACCGTGCTGCCGGATACCTACATTGAGGGCGACATGGTCACCGTCAACGCCGCAGACTACGGTATCCCGGCGGATGAGTTCGACAGCTGGGAAAGCAATGACATCCGCCTGACCACCGATAAGAGGCAGATCCCGACCCTCACCTTCAAGATGGTGGACAAGAACGTCACGCTCACCGCAGTGCCCAAGACCCTGTTCACCATCACGGTGACTGGCGGCACGGTCAACGGCGAGAGCACCACTGCCCGCGTGAAGGCTGGCGACTGGGTCACCATCGAGGCCGAAAACAAGGGTGACGACTGGAAGTTCATTGAGTGGAAGCTCACCGGCCCGAAGAACTTCACCCTTGACACCAGCCAGTCCACCGTCCGGTTCCAGATGCCTTCGGGCAATGTGACGCTGGAAGCCGTCCAGATGGAGTACCGCACCGTTACCATCAACAATGGCAGCGGCTCCACCGTGAATGAGAAGGCTCTGCACGGCGACAGCATCACCGTCACCGCCGACGAGGTGGATGGCAAGCGATTCGTTGGCTGGACCTACAGGTCTTCGGACATGACCTTCAACCTGACAAATGACGAGCTGGGCGAGCGGACCTTGAACTTCACCGTGCCTGAGGGGGATGTGACCCTGACTGCAAACTACAAGCAGCTGTACACCGTCACTGTGGACGGCGAACCTGCAGGTACTGTCATTGAGGGTGAAAAGGTCCACGTTAAGGCCAATGTCCCTGAGGACCACGAGTTCGTAAAGTGGACCAGCAATGTTTCCCTGAATGGTCACGACACGGATGCGGAATTTGATTTTGTTATGCCGGTGCCGGGCCAGAATGTGGAGCTGACCTCTGAGACCAGCCAGCTCTATTACGTCACCATCAACGACCAGGGCGCCGATGAACCCACGCAGACCTTCGTGGTAAAGGCCGGTGATACTGTCTACCTCGAGGCCGCAGGCCGCGATGGCTGGAAGTTCATTGACTGGGAAGGCGATGTAGACCTGATTTTTGATAATGAAGACCATACAAAAGCACACTTCACAGTTCCTTCCAACACCAATGTGACGGTCACTGCGAAATACATGAAGTACCGTACCATTACGGTGAACGGCGGTACCGTGAACAATGAAACTACGATTACTGACGCCCTGCGCGAACAGAACGTGGAAATCAAGGCCGAGTACGACCCGGAGGAGCAGGTCTTTGACCACTGGGAGGCCGATGGCCCCGATGGCTGGGCATTGACCGAGGAGCAGAAGGGCGCTGAGAGCTTCACCCTCAAGGTGCCCAAGGGCAATGTGACTCTGACGGCTGTGTACAAGACCCTGCACACGGTCACCGTCATCAACGGCACCGCACAAAACGGCGAGACTACCATCAAGGCCGTTGCAGGCGAGAAGATCACCCTCACCCCGAATCTGCCCGACGACCAGGAGTTCGACTGCTGGTATAGTGAAGACATCAACCTGAACGAAGAACAGCGCAAGACCCCGGAGCTGACCTTCAAGATGCGTGATTTCGACATCACCATTGAGGCAAAGCCCAAGCAGCTCTACTTCGTTGAACTGGCAGATGACGACACCACGGCAAACGGCAAGTCTGGCAAGGTGGAAGTGGAGTCCGGCGAGGACGTGACGATCGTTGCGCCCGAACGCGAAGGCTGGAAGTTCATCCGCTGGGAAGTCAGCGATAATGCACATCTGGACAATGCGACTGCATCCGAAGCCCACTTCACCATGCCCAGCGGCAACGTGAGCGTGAAGGCTGTGTACTATGAGTACCACACCATCACCATGACCGACGACAAGGGCATTGCCTACAACGAAAAGGGTGAGGAGATCACCCGTGCCGTGCAGGGCGATGTGATCACCATCAAGGCAAAGGACCGTGAAGACCACGAGTTCAACCGCTGGGTGATCACCCCGGATAATGGCACTCTGGCCGGCAAGAACGACCCCGAGACTACCTTCACCATGCCGGACGAGGCCGTGGAGGTGGACGCGAAGTACAAGCACCTGCAGGGCATCACCGTGAACGGCGGTGCGGCCTACTATATGGACGGCACCCCCGTCGAGACCGCCAAGGCAGGCGAGACCATCGTCATCGTGGCGGAAGACCGTTCCAAGGACGGCCTGCGGTTCGCTTACTGGGAGGTCAACTCCGACAAGAAGGTGAACGTGGAAGGCGGCGAGAAGGCCACCTTTGAGATGGTGAACGCGCCGGTGGAGCTCACCGCCCACTATGAGGCACAGATCACCTACTCCAACGACCCCGCCATCTTCGACGAAGGCGTTGGCCTGCACGAGGATATTGTGTGGGAGAACGTGGGCGACACCGTGAGCATCACCGCTGTGCTGGACAACAGCACCGATGAGGACGATATCGGCACCTTCCCCGGCATGACCTTCGCCTACTGGGAGATCGTTACGCCGGAAAACCTCAACGTGACCAGCGGCCTCAACAGCGAGACCATCACCTTTGAGGTCCCGGAATGCGAAGTGAAGCTGATCGCTCATTGGAAAGACACGACCACCGTTACCCCCGCGGAACCTCTCGACCCCGGCTTCCCCGTTGAACCCGAGGCACCCGCAGACGGATCCGGTGCCGTGATCGGTGTGGCCGCAGCCGGTGCAGCCATCTGGGGCGGCTACGAGATCACCACCCGCGTCATCCTGAACGACCTGCTGCCCGAGGGCGCGGCCATCCCGACCAACCGCGGTGAACTGGCAATGCTCATCTGGACCCAGAAGGGCAAGCCCGAACCCGCTGCAGAGCCCGACTTCACCGATGTGTCCGACACCGAGCTGGCCAAGGCGGCCCAGTGGTGCGTGGAGCAGGGCCTGCTGACCGCCGAGGACGGCAAGTTCGAGCCGGACGGCTGGACCCCGAAGTGGCGCGTCATCCAGGTTTGGAACCAGGCGTTCCCGAAGGAGTGAGCCCCATCCCCCGCGCATGACCCCTGAAGCATAAGCAAGACCCCCGCACCTGCAGCAGCGCAGATGCGGGGGTCGTTTTTTGCGGGGCGGCTCAGTCGGCGCTGCGCTCCTCTTTGAGGATGGCGGTCACCTTCTGCATGGTGTCCACGGTGCGGCGCAGTTCGTCGTCGCCCAGCTCCGTGCGCAGGCGTTCGTAGCAGCGCTTCATGAAATCGTGCTCCTCGGCCATGAGCTCCACGGCCTTGCTGGAAAGCTCCACATAGGTGCGGCCGGCTTCCTTGTCGGTCTTCCAGGCAACGAAGCCCTTGTCCTGCAGCTTTTCCACAGCCTTGGAAAGCTCGGTCACCTTCAGGCCCATGGCTGCGGCCAGGTCGGCCAGATAAACTTTGCTGCCCGGGTGCTGCGCGGCCTGCTGCCGGATGTAGTACAGCACGAGGTAATCTGCCCGCTGGATGGTGCTGAACACCTTGTCAACGTCAAAATTGTGCAGGAAAAACCATTCTTCCGGTGCGTGGGTCCATTCTGTGCGCATGGTGCTGCCTCCTTTTTACCGCTCAGTGCGGCGGACGTATTCGTGGGTGCCGCCCAGGCTCTTGTAGGCGGGGCGGATGATCTTGTTGGCGCTGAGCAGCTCCTCGATGCGGTGGGCGCTCCAGCCCATCACGCGGGCCACCGCGAACAGCGGGGTGTACAGCTCCATGGGGATGCCCAGCATGTCGTAGACGAAGCCGCTGTAGAAGTCCACATTGGGGCTGACGCCCTTGAAAATTTTGCGCTCCTCCGCGATCAGCTGCGGGGCCATGCGCTCGATCTTGTTGTAAAGGGCAAGGTCCTTGTCGCGGCCCTTCTCGTGGGCCAGCTGCTCCACATAGCCCTTGAACACCACCTCGCGGGGGTCGCTCAGGGAGTAGACCGCGTGGCCCATGCCGTAGATGAGGCCCTTGCGGTCAAAGGCTTCGCCGTGCAGCAGCTTTTTCAGGTAGGCTTCCAGCTCCTCGTCGTCCTCCTGGTCGTGGAGGTTCTCGCGGATGTTCTGCATCATCTGCATCACCATCAGGTTCGCGCCGCCGTGGCGGGGGCCCTTCAGGGAGCACAGTGCTGCGGCCAGCGCCGAGTAGGTGTCGGTGCCGGAGGAGGTGACCACGCGGGTGGTGAAGGTGGAGTTGTTGCCGCCGCCGTGCTCTGCGTGCAGCAGCAGCGCCACGTCCAGCACGCGGGCTTCCAGCGCGGTGTACTTCATGTCCGGGCGCAGCATCCGCAGGAAATTCTCGGCCGTGGAAAGCTCCGGGTCCGGGCGGTGGATGTACATGCTGCCATCCTTTTCGTAGTGGTTGTAGGCGTGGTAGCCGTACACCGCCAGCATGGGGAAGATGCCTGCCAGCTGGATGCTCTGGCGCAGCACGTTGGGGGTGGAAAGGTCTGCGGCCAGCGGGTCGTAGGAGGCCAGGGTCAGCACGCTGCGGGCCATGGAGTTCATGATGTCGTGGCTGGGTGCCTTCATGATGACGTCGCGGGTGAAGTTGGTGGGCATGGTGCGGCACTCGCCCAGCACGCGGCAGAACTCGTCCAGCTTTTCCTGGGTGGGCAGCTCGCCGAACAGCAGCAGGTAGCCCGCTTCCTCAAAGGCGAAGCGGCTGCCCGCCGAGCCGCGGATAAGGTCCTTGACGTCGTAGCCGCGGTAAAGCAGCTGGCCGTCGGCGGGCTTCTTGACGCCGTCCACATACTGGAAGGCGCGGATATCGGAGATATTGGTCAGGCCCGCCAGCACGCCCTTGCCGTTTTCATCGCGCAGGCCCGCCTTCACCCCGAACTCGCGGTAGAGGTCCTTGGGGATGCGGTCGTGCTCGGCGCACAAAGGCTGCTGCTGGTCAAAATAACCCATTACGTTCTGCAGATGATCCATCGGTGTGTTGCTCCTTTCCCACGGCTGCTATGACAAAAATTAAGTACTCTTTCAGATTACAGAAAGGACATTTCCATGTCAAGGTACAGTTTGTAAACAAAAAGAAAACAAAACGTCGAAGAAAAAACAAAAGCGGCCGGTACATCCGTAAGGACATACCGGCCGCTGGTTTCAGAGGGTTACAGACCTGCGTGACAAGATCTGCAGGGTGTTTTCGCTTTATTTTGCAATCATCTCAGTATAAGCCAGCACCAGCGGGCCCACGCCCTTGGCGTCGTTGCAGACCACCGGCTCGCTGAAGTAGTAGGCCAGAGAGCCGTCACGGTGGTCCTTGCCGCCCAGACCGGCCACCAGGCAGATGCCGTCCAGCTGCAGGCTGCCGTCCGGATTCTTGGACAGGTACCGGTCGCAGGTGCCGTAGAAGGCCTTCTCTGCCCATGCAGCCATCCGCTTAGGCAGGTAGCCCAGACGCACGCCCTTGAGCACTGCGTAGGCAAACAGGGCGGTGCCGCTGGTCTCCAGATAGTTGCCCTCGGCTTCCGGGTGGTCGATGACCTGCCAGAACATCCCGCTCTGCTCGTCTTGGAACTTGTGCATATCCTCCACGGTCTGCTTGAGCATGGCCATGATGCCGCGGTACTCGTTGTACAGCTGCTCGTCCATGCGCTCCAGCACGTCCACCATGGCCACCATGAACCAGCCCATGGCACGCAGCCAGAAGTTGGGGCTGCATCCGGTGACGGGGTCGGCCCAGTACATTTCGCGGCTCTCATCGTAGCCGTGGTAGTACAGGCCGGTCTTTGCGTCCCGCATGTGCTTTTTAATGTTCATGAACTGCTTGTAGCTGTCGATGCAGCCCTGCATCTTGTTGAAGCGGGTCTCGTACTCCATGTAGAAGGGCTGGGCCATGTAGGTGCCGTCCAGCCACACCTGCCAGGGGTAGATATCCTTGTGCCAGAAGTTGCCCTCCTTGGTGCGGGGCTGGGTGGCCAGCTGGCTGCGGATGGTGTCGATGGCCTTGCGGTACTTCTCATCTCCAAAGATGTCGTACAGGGTAAACAGGTTCTTGCCCTGGTTCACGTTGTCGAGGTTGTACTCCTTGGGGTCGTAGGTCTTGATGGAGCCGTCCTCCTGCACGAACCAGTCGATGAAGCTCTTGGAGAAGTTCAGATACTTCTCGTCGCCGGTGGTCTTGTACAGGCTCAGGCAGGCCGTGATCATGCAGCCGTCGATGTAGTTCCACTTGTTGGGTTTGCCGCTGCGCACCTTCTCGATGTTCCACATGGGTGCTTCGGCGCTGGAATTGGCGATCAGGTAGTCCACATAATCGCCCAGCATGGCGAGAATTTCTTCATGGGTCATGGTCTTAGTCCTCCTCAAAATGTCCGACGTTGGCAAAGCGCAGCCGTTCGCCCTCGTAGCCCTCAATTTTGACGTTGTGCAGGTCGATCTCCTTCACATTCTCGGCGTAAATGGCCAGCTTCTTCACATGGGGGCGGTTGTCCGCCATGGCGGCCTGACCGGCCTCGGCGTTGGGGTCAAAGGTGATGGTGACGTTCTTCATGGAGACGCGCTCGATGGGCTGCTCCGGCAGGCCGTCAAAGTAGCAGCCCGCGAACTGGGCGTCGGTAGCCACGATGTCCTCCATGGTCAGGCTGCCCAGCTTCGGGGTGTACTCGTCCACCGGCATGGCGTCGCGGCACTGCACATAGGGGCCGTGGCCGTCCGGGTCACAGAAGTAGAACATATTGATGACAAACGGTGCCTTGACGCCCCGCATCTCCACGTTGCGGAACACTAGCCCGTCGATGACGGCGGTGTTGCCGCGGCCGCGGCGGGTCTTGACACGCAGACCGCGGTCGGTGTGGTCCATCAGGCACTGGGTGACCACCATGTCCTTCACGCCGCCGCTCATCTCGCTGCCGATGACGATGCCGCCGTGGCCCTTGTCCAGCAGGCAGTTGCGGATGACGGTGTGCTCGCAGCTCTTTTTCAGCTTCATGCCCAGGAACACCTTGCTGGCCTTCATGGCGATGCAGTCGTCGCCCACGTGGATGTTCACGCCGATGATGCGGGTGTACTCACAGCTCTCGGGGTCAATGCCGTCGGTGTTGGGTGCGTTGTAGGGATTATTGATGTTGAAGTTGAGCAGGTCGAGGTGCTTGACGAAGATGGGGTGGATGGTCCAGGAGTAGCTGTTCTGCACCGTGATGCCGTGCAGGCAGACGTTCTCGCTGTCCACCATGGCCACGGCGCGGGGACGCCATGCAATGCGCTTGATCTTGGGGTTTACCCACCAGTCGCCGTTCTCGGCGTCGCAGTCCAGGGTGCCCTCACCGGTGACCACCACGTCGTGCACCTGCGTGATGTTCAAAAGGCCCGCAAAGCTGCTCAGCGGGTTGCCTTCCCAGCCGGTGAGGTAGTATTCATCCACCTCATTCTCGCTGGGGATGACGCCGGGCAGGATAGGGTAGTGGGTGCGGTCGTTATCGCCCAGCAGTACGGCACCCTTCTCAAGGTACAGGGTGGTGTTGCTCTTGAGGAACAGGCTGCAGGTGCGGTAGCGGCCTGCGGGCACATACACCGTGCCGCCCTTGGGGCAGGTGGAAAGAGCTGCCTGCAGCTTGCCGGTGTTGTCGGTGGTGCCGTCGGCCACCAGACCGTAGCGGGAGGCATCCACGAAGAAGGTCTCGGCTTCGGTGGTGAAGGTGCAGGAAAGGCTTTCGCCTTCAGCCTGCACACCGACGGTATATTCGGTGCCGGGCAGCAGGCTGAACAGGGAGAACACATTGGTCTCGCAGGCGTCGTAGACGGTCTCGCCGTTCAGCGTGACGGTGAACGGGTGGGCCGGGCGGTAGCACAGGCCGTTTTCCAGCTCGAAAACGGCGCTGCGCGTCATGGAACGAATGAGCGACAGATTCATGAGAGAACCTCCTGATGGTTTTGTCTTGCCCAAATGGGCTGAGCATGGTATGATGAAGGAAAGGCTTCCCCCGAGGGGGAAAGCTGTCAACGAAGGTGACTGATGAGGGGAAGTTATGGCCGGATGTCGTTCCACGAGAGCGGCTTCTAAAGATAGAGTCCCCTCATCCGTCATTGCTTACGCAATGCCACCTTCCCCCGAGGGGGAAGGCTTTCGCGAGGAACTATGAAAACAGAACGTGAAAAGATCACCGGGAAGGTTGCGGCGGCTGCTCTGCGGCTGGCCGGGGAACCCTACACGCTGGAACCCGGGGAGGAAAACTGCTATCTGCTGCTGGTGTATGAGGGCAGCGCTCAGCTGGAATACGGCGGCGAGACGATGCTGGTGAACCCCGGCAGCGCGGTGCTGCTGGGCCCGGGCGGCGGCAGGCTGCTGCCCCAGGGCAGTGCGGCGGCCGAACTGGTGGGCTGCCATTTCCCGCTGGAGGTGCTGCACGAGCTGCGCAGTGCGGCCGGGCGGGACTACACCCGGCGGTTTGCGTCCGGCCAGCGCACCGTGCTGTACGGCCCGGTGCAGTGGTTCAGCCGCCTGCGCACCCTGCTGGAAATGATGCGCAGCGCCGGTACGGAGCAGGATGACCCCGGCCCGCTGTACCTGCTGCTGATCCTGCACTATGTGGAGCAGGAGTGCATCGCCGAGAGCAGCGCCGCAGCCCGGCCCCGCAACGAGACGGTGGAGCAGATCTGCGCCTACCTTTCTGCCAACTACCAGCAGAAGTTTTCCCTCACCGAGGTGGCGGCCCGGTTCTATATCTCGCCCTATTACCTCAGCCGCCTGTTCCGGCGGGTGACGGGCCAGTCCATTGTGGACTACATCAACAACCGCCGCATCGAGGCCGCGCAGAAGCTGCTGGAGAACACCGAGCTTTCCATCAGCGCGGTGGCCGAGCAGACCGGCTTTGCCAGCGCAGCCCACTTCCGCCGCGTGTTCCGCGAGGTGATGGGCACCGGCCCGCTGCAGTACCGGAAAGGACATAAGAAGAAATGATGTATTCCGCCGTGGGCGGAACATGATGTGTTCTCTTTGAGAACATGATGTGCTTCGCAATGATGAGCCGCTTCGCGGCAATGTGCCGCAAGGCACACATCATCTGCCGCAGGCAGACATCATGGCCCGCAGGGCTGCATCATGTTTCACGCAGTGAAATACATCATAACAAAACACCCCCTGCGCCAACGGGATACGGCACAGGGGGTGTTTCGTCAGTTTCAGGGGATCTTACGCCGTGCAGGGCAGGGGCTTAGCCCTTGACAGCACCGGCAGAGATGCCTTCCACGAACTGGTCCTGTGCGCAGAAGAAGACGATCAGCTGCGGCAGGATGGAGATCAGAGACAGCGCAAGGATCTTGTTCCAGGCAAAACCGGTATCACCGTCCATGGACAGCTTCACGAACAGGGACATCGGGTACTTGCCGGGGGTGCTGACGTAAAGCAGCGGGCCCATGAAGTCGTTGCAGCTCCACATGAACTGGAACAGTGCGCAGGACACCAGAGCGGGGCCCAGCATGGGCACGATGACCTTGTACAGCGTCTGGAAGGAGGAGCAGCCGTCGATGGCGGCAGCCTCGTCCAGATCACGGGGCACATTGCGCATGAACTGGATCAGCTGGTAGACGAAGTAGGTCTCAGTCGCAAAAGCGCAGTGGACCCAGATGGCCAGATAGAAGGGGCTGTCCAGCCAGCCGAACCGGTTGTACAGCAGGTACTGCGGCACGTTCAGAACGACCTGGGGCAGGAACAGGGTGGCCAGCATGATGTTGAACAGCAGCTTGCGGCCGGGGAAGTCGAAACGGCCAAAGCCGTAAGCTGCGATGCAGGCGGACACCACCGTGCAGATCACCTTGGGCAGAACGTAGCTGTAGGTGTTGAGCATGGCCTGCAGGATGTTGATGGAGCCGCCGAAGTTGTTCAGCGCACCGCGGTAGCCGTCCAGAGTGGGGTTCTTGATCCACAGGCCGATGCCTGCAAAGATCTCGCTGTTGTCCTTGAAGGTGGCGCTGATCATCCACAGCAGGGGATAGATCATAATCAGGCCGACCAGGATCAGGACGAAATACTTGAAGAAGGTTGCGATTTTATTCGATGCTTTCATTCCCATACTGGTCACCTTACCTTTCATCCGAGTAGTAGACCCACTTCTTCTGGCTGGTAAATGCGATGATCGTCAGGATGCAGACGATGATGAACATGATCCATGCCAGGGCGGATGCCATACCCATGTCATAAGACTTGAATGCGTAGTTGTAAACCAGCAGAGAGATCAGCGTGGTGGAACCACGGGGGCCGCCGTTGGTGATGATGTAGGGGCCATTGAACTCCTGGAAAGCCTGGCAGATCTGGGTGACCAGGTTGTAGAAGATGATGGGGGTGATCATCGGAACGGTGATGGAGAAGAACTGACGCCACTTGCCGGCACCGTCGATGGTAGCGGCTTCGTACAGGTCTGCAGGCACGCCCTTCAGAGCGGCCAGGAACA
>ERZ773150.2797-NODE-2797-length-12548-cov-2.742496_pt1 | contig 12548 bp, 7 predicted proteins | sample MGYA00580845_ERZ773150 | MGnify/ENA primary metagenome ERZ773150 (study PRJEB29015, sample SAMEA2737848) | human gut metagenome | biome: human gut; feature: human-associated habitat; material: faeces | place: China | collected 2012 ...
CATACAGCGGCAATTTTAAGGTAATTGCCGGGCGGGATCTGTATGGCATTACTCGAGTGAGCTTGGGTATGAACGACTTTGATTTTTCGCACACTTTAGAGCCGGGGGCGCGCTTTGAGACTCCGCCGGTGTACTGTGGCAAAACGGAGGGATTGGGCGAAATGTCTCGCCAAATGAACCGCTTTTGCTTGGAACATCTGTTGCCGTCCGGGTTCCGGGCAGAGACGCTGCCGGTGCTATATAATTCCTGGGAGGCCACAGAATTTAATGTAAATGTGGCGGACCAGACCCGCTTGGCGGAGATTGCCGCGGGGATCGGGGTGGAACTGTTTGTGATGGATGACGGCTGGTTCGGCGCTCGCAACAACGACCGTGCCGGGCTGGGGGACTGGTTTGTGAACCCGGAGAAATTCCCCGGCGGCCTGGACGAACTGATCGGGAATGTAAATGCCCTGGGTATGGATTTTGGCTTGTGGGTGGAGCCGGAGATGGTGAACCCGGACAGCGACCTATACCGTGCCCACCCGGACTGGACATATCACTTCCCACTCCGTCACGCAGATGAGCTGCGCCATCAGCTGGTGCTGAATATGACCCGCAGCGATGTGCAGGCGTATATTTTAGATTGCCTGGATCGGCTGCTGACGGATCACAATATCCGCTATATCAAGTGGGACATGAACCGGCCGTTCTCCCAGGTGGGGGCGGAGAATTTGGCAGATCCCAAGATGTATTCTTATCTGCATACCATGGCAGTGTACCGGATCGTAGACGAACTGAAGCGCCGTCACCCGGCGGTGCAGTTTGAAAGCTGTGCCTCCGGCGGCGGTCGGTGCGACCTGGGAGCCATCAGTCACTTTGACCAGGTGTGGACCAGCGATAATACAGACGGCATTGACCGTATGACCATACAAAAAGGCTATTCCATGCTTCACCCCATCAAGACCATGCGGGCGTGGGTAACGGATATTGCCGGGATCAACAAGCCCTGCTCCCTAGACTTCCGCTTCCATATCGCTATGCAGGGGGCACTGGGCCTGGGCGGTAATTTGGAGAAGTACAGTCCGGAAGAGCTGGAGATCTGCCGCCGCAATGTGGCGCTGTATAAGGAGATCCGCCCGCTGGTGCAGTTCGGCGACCTGTATCGGATTCTGGACGCGGATCGGGACGAGGTGCTTTGCAACCAGTATGTCAGCCGGGACAAAATGCAGGCGGTTTTGTTTCTGAGTGCCCGGGGCACCCGGTTCTTTAAAAAGAAGATGAACCTGCGCTTTGCGGGCTTGGCGCCGGACAGGGCGTATGCTTTTACATTGGACGGCGTGGCGTATAAGAAAGGCGGCGCCTTCCTCATGGAAGTGGGCTTGCCCGTCTATGTGCGTGGTGCCGATTATAACCAAATCGTCCGCTTGACTGCAGTAGAATAAGTGAAAAAGAATAGAAAAAGACCGGGTATTGCCGGCGTCTAACAGGCGCGGGTGTTTACTCGGTCTTTTATTTCTGTATTCCGATTTTAATGCCAGCCGTTACAGTAGTCTTTGTTGTGGGCAATGTAGGCGTCGGTCAGGGCGCAGGCCAGGGAATAGCTGTTTACCAGCGGGTGCAGGGTCAGGGCCTGCACGGCTGCGGTGCGGCTTTTCTCCCGAATGGCTTTGGAGGCCAGACGCTCGTAGTTCTTCACCCGGCGGATCAGCTCCAGATTTTGCTCGTCTACGGCGCCGATCCGATGGGGCGTGCAGCCCTTTGGCCCCACCTCACAGGTGACCTCCACCACATCGTCCGGGCGCAGGCCGTCAATAGCGTTGCCGTTTGGCACGCAAAGGATCATGGGGCCGGTTTGGCCGCTTTGGGCGTTTTCTATGAATTTCAGCGCCACACCGGCGTAGCCGCCGTCGTCTTCTTCATAAATATTAAAGTGCCAGGGCTGGCTGCGTTTCTCGCCGGTCTCGCTGGCCATATAACTGCCCTCTCGCATACCGTACCACTTATTGAATACCGCCAAGCAGCCTTCAAAATCGTTTTCAATATCCATTTGGCGTAGCTGGGCGGTCATTTGCCGGTTGATATCCAAAATCTGTTCACCACGGGTCTGGGGCGCTTTCAGAATATTGGCCACCGCCTGTTCCCGGTAGTAGAAGTAGTAGAGATATTCATTGAGCACCGCGCCCCGATCCCGCAGCAGTTCTTTGGAGAAGTAGCGCATATCGCTGTTCTTGTAGGCGTCATCGTTCTCGATCAGATCGTGCAGAATCTCTTTGCCGTTTATGGTGATGCTTTTGAAGTAGGACAGGTGGTTGAGCCCGTACACCTCTCCGGTAATGTTCGCCGGGTTCGCCCCGTACAGCAGGGCAAAGGAGCGGAGCATGCCGGAGGGCGCGTCGCAAATGCCGTAGGTAAAATCGTAGCCCATATCCCGCAGGGTTTGGGACACGACCCCGGCCGGATTTGTAAAGTTGAATACCTTTACGCTCGGCTTCGCATATTTCTGAATCAGCTCGCAGTAGGCGGCCAGCGCCGGTACGCTGCGCATGGCAAAGGACAGCCCGGCAGCGCCGGTGGTTTCTTGCCCCAGTATCCCGTGATCCAGGGCAATGCGCTCGTCCTTGGCACGCATTTCGTCCTGCCCCACCCGAATGGTGGTGATTACATAGTCCGCGTCCCGTACCGCTTCCACCGGGTCGGCGGTGAGGGAAAAGCCCATTTCCGGGCACAGCAGGCGCGCTACATGCGCCGCCATACCGCCGTAGATGCGCAGCTTTTCCTCGTCATTGTCCATAAAACATAGTTCATCGATCCCCAGCCGCTTTGCCTTTTGGGCAATGCTTTTTGCCAGGAACATGGAGCGCACACCGCCTCCGCCAAGTACCGTGATCTTCATAGAACCCCTCCTGTTTCCCAGCGCGCTCGCGCCAAATTTCCAATCTTATAGTACCCAATTCACCGTCCCTTTGTCAAGATGCAATCTCCGCTCTTCCAAACCCGGGCATAGAAAAACGCACAGACAAACTGCCTGTGCGCTTTTTTGTTCCGCTCCTGCAAATTGTGCAGTATTACAGCTTCTCCAGCAAGGGGAGCAGATCCGGTAGGCGGTGGATCTGGTATTCTACGGTGCCGTCGGTGGGGAGGGGCAGGCGGTTCGGGTTGTACCAGCAGGTGTGCATACCGGCGGTTTTGCCGCCCAGCATATCGGAGGTCAGACTGTCGCCCAGCATCAGGCTCTCGCTGCGCTTTACGCCTGGCAGGCTGGCAAAGCAGGCGTCGAAAAAGCCGGGCTGTGGCTTATTGGCGCCCAGGTACTCGGAGATAAACACCCGGTCCAGCAGAGGCAAAATGCCGCTGCTTTTCAGCCGCCCTTCCTGTACCCAGCCGGTGCCGTTGGAGGCCAGACACAGGGTATAGCGCCCATGGAGGGCAGAGAGCAGCTTTTTTGCTCCGGGGAGAAAGAAATGGCGGCTGCTCAGCCGTTCCATATAGTAGCGGTTCACTTCCTCCCGATCCAGGTCGCTGCCCAGGTGGGTCAGCAGCAGGTCAAAGCGGCGGTAGCCGATCTCCGATCGCTGAACTTTGCCTTGCTCCAGCAGCTTCCACTGGGCATCGTTGCCAGCACTGTACAGAACCAAAATCTCATCTGAATAGGGCAGGGTGTAGTGGCGCATGGTTTCTTCCAGTGCCACTTGTTCCGCCTGCTGAAAGCTAAACAGCGTATCGTCTAAATCTAAAAAAATCGTGGTGATCATAGCGAGCTCCTTTGGCTCCAGTATAGCACAGCTGCCGCAGGGTGTGCAAGTCCAAAAAAACGGACGGCAGCTTGTATGCAGGCGCATTTTATGGTATGCTTTTCATCAAGGAGGTAGAGGAATGGATCCAATCAATTTGATTTTATTTGCGGTGCTTTTTGTGCTGCAGGTAGCGATCCTCATTTTGCTGCTGCGCCGCCGCAGTGGGGATGCAGGGCACCAAACGGAGCTGCTGGCGCGGCAGCTGCAAGCCCAGGACAATGAGCGCCGTGCCCAAATAGAGCGGTTGGAAGCGGCAGTGCAGACTCTGCGGGAGGATAACTACCGTCAGCAGGTGAAGCTGCTGGAGCTGGTCCAGAACCAAAGCGACAGCCAAACCCGGCGGTTGGGTGCCTTTATGGCAGAGATGCAAAAGAGCAATGAGCAAAAGCTGGACCAAATGCGTCAAACGGTGGACGAAAAACTGACCGGCACCCTGAACACACGGCTGAATGCCTCGTTCCAGACTGTGTCTCAGCAGCTGGAGAGCGTGTACAAGAGCCTGGGCGAAATGCAAAAGCTGTCCTCCGGGGTAACGGAAAGCGTCAACGGTCTGAATCGGGTGCTTACCAATGTAAAGAGCCGGGGCACCTGGGCGGAGGTGCAGCTGGGCAATATTTTAGACCAGACGGTGCCGGGTATGTACGACACCAATGTGGCCACCAATCCCAAGTATAACGGTCGCGTAGAGTTTGCGGTGCGGATCCCGGCGGCGGACGGTAGCGGTCACGCCTGGCTGCCCATTGATTCCAAATTTCCTATGGAGGATTATGCACGCTTGACCGCAGCGGCTCAGGCCGGGGATCGACAAGGCATGGAAAGCGCCCAAAAGGCGCTGGAGCAGCGGGTGCGTGACGAGGCCAAGCTGGTGCGTCAGTACATTTCTGCCCCGGAGACCACACCCTTTGCGGTGCTGTATTTGGCCACCGAGGGGCTGTATGCGCAGATTCTGGGCAGTCGCAGCGGACTGGCGGAGAAGTTGCAGCAGCAGGGCATTTTGCTGGCCGGGCCTACCACGGTGACAGCGCTGCTTAATGCGCTGGCGATGGGCTTTCGCACCCTGGCCATCAACCGCAAAGCCACGGAGGTGTGGCAGGTGTTGGGCGCTGCTAAAATGCAGTATGAGAAGTTCGGAGACCTGCTGCAAAAGGCACGCAAAAAGGTGGATGAGGCCGGCAAGGTGCTGGACGAGGCGGATCACCGTAACGACATTATTCAAAAGCACCTGCGCCGGGTGGAGACCCTGGACGACCCGACTGCGGCGGAAGCGGTACCGGAATTATTTGACTGAACAAACCCGATAAAAAGGGCGCTTGCTTACAGCAGACGCCCTTTTGCTTTACGCATACGCTTTGATAATTTCCCGTATCATACGAACATTGTCCTTGGTGTGCAGGGCGTTTGGAGCCTTGTATTCCAGCAAACAGCAGGGAATGTGCAGCTTTTTGTGTACCCAACCGATGGCGTAGCCTTCGTTTGCGGCATAGACGCCGTCTTTCATTTTGTTTAAGTGCAGGGTGCGATTGACGATTTGGCACAGCTTTTTGGTGCCTAAGGTTTCGTTAAGCCAGCCGTGGGCATTGATGTACACATTGGGCTTGCTGCGGAGAATAAAATCTCGCAGGGCACGGGTCTCTTTGCCCTTAAACGGACCGAAATCCCGGTTTATATCAATATGCGCGGCAGTGCAGCGCCCAAAGGCATTCTTGCCGGAGCGTTGTGCGTTTTTGCCGGCAATGGCACCGTCCGGATTGGCGCAGGGTACAATAACCAATCGGTAATTGCCCAATTCCTCCGGGTGGGAAGCAAAGTGGGCGATCAAGTGGTTGGCAATGGCAGTCAGACGCTGCCCGTCTCTGGCATAATCGTCCTCAAAGCCGTGGATGGCAAAGTCAATAAATAGCGTCTTTTTGTACTTGCCGTTTGTCGGGGTGATGATATAGCCTTCCAAATTGCGATTTTGTACGGATTTGCCATAAACCACTTGGGTCACATGGTTGTGGTCTAAGGCCAACTGTGCGGCATTTGCATTCAGCGACAGTGCCTTGTTTTGTACGCGAACGGTAATCTGTGCCGTAATGCCATTGTAGGTGCGTACGGTCAGTTGGGTTTTGCCGTTGGCTTTGCCGGTAATGTAGCCTTGTTTGTTGACTGTGGCTATGGCAGAATCCCGGGTCTTATAAGTGACGGTGTAGGCTGCGGTGCCACGGGCAAATTGCAGCTTTATCTTATGGTTGTTGGCGCCCTTTTGGATAACCACATCGCCGCCTTTGACGGCTAACTTGGTGGGAGCGGCCTTAACCGTAACGGTGCAAGCGGCGGTTTGGCGTCTGTAACGCACGGTCACTTTGGCTGTACCGATTTTCTTTGCGGTAACCACGCCGGATTTGCTAACGGCCAGTACGCTGGTGTCTGCTGAGCGATAGGTGCAGTCGGTAGGGTGGATACGAGAATTATTGAATTGAATACAAGCGGCTTGTTCGCCTAAGCCCAGCGCAACGGTGGTGCGCTTTAATGTTAGATTTTCTGCAGCATAGGCTGTGCAGGTGTTGCTGAGCAAAAACATAAGCAGCAATAGTGCTGCCGCTATGGAAGTGCGGTGCTTCATAACAGAATCTCCTTCTTTTCTGATTTGGCAGCGACCCGGGTGCCACTACTGTAACAGTGTATCATTTCTTGCAAAGTGTGACAAGTTGTTTGCGCTTTTTGCCGTATTTTGATATTTGCGTTTATACGCTGCGGTTTTGTGTACGGCAAAGTGCTGCAAAACTGTGTCGCAAATGCAAAAAAAATTGTTTTTGCGTTTATTGCGCCGCTTTAGACTTTGTGGTAAAATAAAGCCGAGGTATTTGATTATGGAGCATCTTTGGAAACAGAATTTGCGGCAGATCGAGCCGTATGTGCCCGGGGAGCAAAGCAGCGACCCGGATCGGATCAAGCTCAATGCCAATGAGAACCCGTATCCACCGGCCCCCGGCGTGGAGGCGGTGCTGCGCAGTTACGATCCGGCAGCGCTGTGCCTGTACCCGGACGCCAACGCCCGGCTGCTCAAGGCGTCCATTGCCCGCCACTACGGCGTGGCGCCGGAGCAGGTGTTTGTGGGCAACGGCTCGGACGATGTGCTGGCACTGGCATTTCAGTCCTTTTTTAACAGCGACAAGCCCATTGCCTTTCCGGATATTACTTACAGTTTTTACCCGGTGTGGTGTCGGTTGTTTCACATTCCTTTTGTGACCTACCCGCTGACGGCGGATTTTCGCATGGATCCGGCGGATTACGCGGCGCCTAACGGCGGCGTGGTGCTGCCCAATCCCAATGCCCCCACCTCTATCGGTGAGGACTTGCCCTTTGTGCAGGCGCTCTTGGAGGGCAATCGGGATGCTGTGGTGATTATTGATGAGGCCTATGCGGACTTTGGCGGCGTCAGCGCCGTGCCGCTGCTGGCGGACTATCCCAATTTGCTGGTGTGCGGCACATTTTCAAAATCCCGCTCTCTGGCCGGGCTGCGGCTGGGCTTTGCCATCGGCAGCGCAGAGCTGATCAGTGTGCTGGAAGCAGTGAAGAATTCCTACAACAGCTACACGGTGGACAATTTGTCTCTGCTGTGCGGTGCGGCTGCTATGGATGATGAGGCATATTTTGCCAAGACCACGGCGGCGGTGATAACCACCCGGGAGCGGGTGCGCCGGGCGCTGGAGCAGATGGGCTTTTCCGTATTGCCCTCCCGCACCAACTTCCTTTTTGCAACGAAGGACGGCGCGTCTATGCGGGAACTGTTCCTCTATTTGAAGCAAAGACATATTTACATTCGCTATTTTGATCTGCCGCGGATTGACAATTATGTGCGTATTACCATCGGTACCGACGCGCAGATGGACGCATTTTTGCAGGGAACGGAGGCTTTTTTGCGTGGAGAATAAAAAAGTTGCGCTGATCTTCTTGTATTTTATCGGTGCCATTCAGCTGGTGGCCGGTGTGTACACCCAGCTGGTGGGGTTGTTTCATTGGGACTTTATGTCTTTGTTCCCGGTGGTGGAGATGGGCACCCAGCAGATCTTGTATTTGAATTTGCTGGCGGTGTTCCTGGTGACCACGCTGATCCATATTGTGGTGGCGGCACTGGTGAATGACGGCAGCTACGGCCCACTTGATGTGCTGCGGGCTTGCCCGCCGCTGACCGTCGTGGTGCCGCTGGTGCTCTTTGGCATTTCCATTTATACCACTCTGGGCGCTACCTCGGCGGGGGAGCGGGTGTTCTGCCTGGCTGTGTCCGCTTTGTATATTCTTGCCTGCTATATCAGCGTGGGCTGCATTGCCGCTGTGCGAGATATGGAAGATTAAACAAAAAAACAGACAGAAAAGGACCTCTGTGTGTCAAACACAGAGGTCCTTTTTTATGCTTTATTTACCGAGAAAGAGTACCAACAGCAGTGCCACTACGGCAATACCGCCCAAGGCGGCAAAAATTTTAACTGCTCGGGAAATGGCATCGTACACATTGGTGGGCATGATTTGGAAGAAAGCAAAATGCAGCGGCTCTTGCAGCTTTTTGCCTACCAAGTCCCGGTAGCGTAGGTCCTGGGTGGACAGGCTGCCGTCCCGGTGCAGCGCAATGGTGCGCACGCCTCGATCCAGTCCCGGGCCGTACACATGAAACCCGGCACCCTGGGTATAGCCCACATCAATGCCGCGAATGTCACCGTGGAAGGCGTTGTTGTGGTCGTGTCCGAAGTACAGACCCTTCACTTCGCCCTTTTCGCAGAAGGCATCAAACTCGCCGCTGTTTTCCTGGGGATCAGCAGGCGACTCTTTCATAAAGCCCGCTTTGTCTACCCGCTTTCTGTTCAGCACAAACCACTCCTTGGCGTGGGTGCGAAAACCTTGTACCGCGCCTTTGGTGGACTTTTTCACCTGCGTGAGCAGGTCAAACACCTCGCACACGGGAATGTGCTGAATGACAACGGAGGGAATGGTGTGGCCGTATTGTTTTTCATAACTGTCGCGTACGCCCCTATACCAGTCAATCTGGTTTTGGTGCACATGGTCGTAGCCCACTTTCAGGCTGGAATGGCTGTCGATCAGGTAAAGCAGATAGCCGGGCCGGTCGCCGTCGGCGATCTCCAGCACGCAGTTGCCCACACCGTCTACGCCGGGAGTATCCTCTCCGATAAAACCGGGGATCTCTTTGTAGATTTCAAACTGGGCACGGTTGTCCAGCCCCACCTGCCGATCGTGATTGCCAAAGCAGATGGCAAAGGGCAGATGCCGCTCCACCACCGGGGCGGTCAGCTCTTTCAGTACCCGGCGCACCTGGTTTACATCACCGTGGAACCCGCGCCCCCAGATTTGGTCACCGCTGTATACCACCAGGTCCGGCTCCTCTCGATCCAAGGCGGCGTTGATCAGCGCCAAGGTGTCCGGGCTGACCTTGCGGCCCTCTTGCGTATCTGCAATTTGCAGAATCTTAAAGGTGTCGTTCTTGAATGTCAACTTCATATTTATTCTCCGTTCTCAGGAATTTTGCCTTTTTTCTAATTTTAACACAAGAAAGCCTTGACGGCAACGCTTTTTCAAATTATAATATGAAGTGCTGTTACGGCAAGTACATCCGCCCGTGGCGAAGCTGGATATCGCAGCAGATTCCGATTCTGAAGGCCGGGGGTTCGAATCCCTCCGGGCGGACCATAAACGCGGCAAGCGTCTTTATGATGCTTGCCGCGTTTTATTTTTTTGCCACATACCGGCGCGTGTATCGGCAAACAAGCGCACTGTAACAGAACCGATAGGTGGACGGCTTTGTGAATAGGCGGTTTGATTCTTTTACATTATATATAAGAGAGTTCTTGATTTCATCCGGAAGCTGTGTTATACTGAGTATGAACGAACGGTCAGTAAAGTTAGAAACGAATAACTATAAATTTTGGAAAAACTGACCGGGTGCCGTTCTTGCCGATTTTGCCCCCATTTTTGAAGTTTGAACGGAGGTAAGAAGATGAAAACAGGAAAAAAACGACTCACAGGTACGCTTTTGGCGCTTTGTGCCGCTTTGTTGGTGCTTTGCATCGTGCTTGCCATAGGATGGAGCAAGACGGCAAAAGCCGACGCAGTATTGCCGGAGGTGCGGAACAACGGTACGGCGGTTCAGTGGAAATACAGAGATGAAACCGATTGGCGCGACCTTGTGGCGCTTACCGAACTTACGGGTGCTGCCGGAGAAAACGGAAAGAACGGCACAGACGGTAAAGACGGCTCTAACGGTGCCGACGGTAAGAACGGAATAAACGGTACGAACGGCAAAGATGGTATGAGCGGCGTTGACGGCAGGGACGGAGCCAACGGCGAGAATGGCACCGACGGTAAGAACGGAATAAACGGTGCGAACGGCAAAGACGGTATTAATGGCGTTGACGGTAAAGACGGCGTCAACGGCAAGGACGGCATAAACGGTACAAACGGCAAAGATGGTATTAACGGCGTTGACGGTACAGATGGCGTCAACGGCAAGGACGGCATGAACGCCAAAAATATAGAAGTGCAGCGAGCCGAAACCCACATACAGTGGCGTTACGAGGGCGGCGAGTGGCAAAATCTTGTTGCGATCGCCGATATAGAGGGCCCTGCCGGACAGAAAGGCACAGACGGAGCAAACGGAAAAACTCCGGAATTTCGCGTAAGCGAAAATATCCTGCAATGGCGTTATGTCGGCGATGAAATATGGCTGAACCTGTACGACCTTACCGCATTAAAAGGTGCGGATGGCAGAGACGGCGTTGACGGCAAGGATGGCATAAACGGAAAAGACGGCACCGCCGGTAAGGACGGCACCAACGGGCAAAACGGCAGGGACGGCAAAGACGGTAAAACACCTTTTATCGGCGAAAACGGCAACTGGTGGATCGGAGACATCGACACCGGCGTAAAAGCTGCAGGCATTGACGGCACAGACGGTGTTGACGGCGAAAAAGGCGACAAGGGCGACCCCGGCGAAAAAGGCGACAAAGGCGACAAGGGCGACAAAGGCGACAAAGGCGACCCCGGTCAGAACGGCGGAAGCCTCGGGTACTTTGCAGCAAACGGCAGAGTATACAGTTGGGGAACACCGCTTCCGTTCAATGTAAAAAAAGAAAGCGGAGATTTGATCTCCTATGACGCATCAAGCAAAACAATCACCCTTTCAAAAGGTCACACATACAGTATGGTATTCAGCGGAACGGTTATGATCAGCGCTAACGGTAACTATAAGTTGTGCGGTGCATCACTCATTGACGGATATAACAGTTCTGAAATGATGCTTGAGACGCGAACCTATGTGAGTATGATAAATGACGGCCAAAGTGCAAGACTTGGTATGTCGTATAACACGATATACCGTTCCGAAGCGGATATTGCTTTGACATTTCAATATACAAATATGCTCTTCCAGAATACCAATTTTACCGACAGTCAGTACAACATAACCATTATTGCTCTTGACTGAGCCGACCTATACGAAAACGGAGGTAGCAAGAAATGAAAAAACGAATACTTAGTATCCTGCTCGCCCTATGTATGCTGTTCTGCCTTGTGCCGACTACGGCATTTGCCGCAGACTGCGCGGAGAATCTGGTAGACCCCGTGATCTGGATTCACCTCAGTTCTGATGGCGGCGGCTACTATGACGTTCTAAATGGTACATGGACGGCGGCGGATTTCTTCCAGCCGGGCAAGGCGCCAAAGGGAGCGAAAATCACTGCGGTCACGCCGCCTACTTCTCCCTCCATTCCGGTTAGTGTGAATGTAAACAGCGACGGTACGCTGAACTGCACGAAAACCGAAAACACCACGGAACCAGTACCCAAATCAGAGACCTATACCGTCACCATCACCAGCGATGACTACGCGCCCATTTCCGCTCCGCTGACCGTGCGCCAGTATCTCAATGCAGGCTTTAGGGGACCGGTCTATTTCGATGATGAGTTGCTCTACGGAGATACCTATACTTACACGTGCCGGGTGAATAACCCCGGTGAAAACGGCGTCTGGTCCGCGCTGATACAGGACCCCCAGATGTTTGAAATTTATAAAGAGACCACCGACACCACCAGCGAACCGGGGAAGTCTATCTACACCGTCCACATCCGAGCCATCAAGGCAGGCGCACGCATAACTTGTATCGACTTTCTGTATGTTTCCGATACGACAATGGCATCGTCTAAAGTTTCCAGGGGGGCTGTCACCGGCGGTGCTGTCCGTACGCGCCCCCTCACCGTGACGGCTGGCAGCGCAACCATCACCGAGGGCAATGCGCTGCCAACAGACCTTGTGAGCTGTACCGGCCTGCTGAACAGCGAAGGACGCAAGGACGACCGGGATACCGTACTGGACAATGCTCTGGGCTACCAACTGCTTGACGCAAACAACGAGGAAGTCACGGCGGCCACGGCACGCAATATGCCCGGAACCTACACTGTTGTTCCCGCTGCCACCCTCAAATCCGGCTGGGGCGAGCGGTATTCGCTTAACAAGGTCAACGGCACGCTGACGGTGGAAAATCAGCCTGACGAGCAGTTTACCCTCGCCCCCGGCGGCAGATACTATTTCGACCTTTCGGCGATGAATATTCCCGGAACGGCAAACGGCGGAAACTCAGATGGTGCGGTTTCTTTGCCGGATACGTCGCTGCACTATGTTCCCTTTACCTATGTGGGAACGATAGAAGCCTACAAACTCACGTCTGCGACGGCAACCACCGAGGAGTATGCACAGCAGAACAAATATCCCCACAGCCTGTTTGTG
>ERZ773150.2802-NODE-2802-length-12524-cov-6.659155_pt1 | contig 12524 bp, 8 predicted proteins | sample MGYA00580845_ERZ773150 | MGnify/ENA primary metagenome ERZ773150 (study PRJEB29015, sample SAMEA2737848) | human gut metagenome | biome: human gut; feature: human-associated habitat; material: faeces | place: China | collected 2012 ...
GCTGCAGGCGTTCCAGGGTGTGTCGAACCTCAGCGGCGTTGTTCACGGTGAGGATGTCGAGGTTGAAGTCCAGCAGACTGCACAGGGTGTGGGCCGGCTCGGTGATGGAGGGGAAGCCCACGATGGCGTAGAGGCTGGAATAATTCTCGGCCAGCTTCATGGTGCGCAGCACGTCGTACACCGAGATGTGGATGTCCACCACCGGCAGGTCGGTCACCTGCCGGATGAGGGCGGCGGTGCCGCCGCGGGAGATGATGCAGTCGTAGGAGTTGGGGGGCATCTGCTGCACGATGGCCTGCCCGTCTTCCAGGTCGCCGGTGTAAATGTCCATTTCGACATTGGGATAAGCCTGTGCCGCCTGCTCCATCGCAGTGCGCATTCCGTCGTAGGGGGCGATGCCCAGAATACGGGTGTGAGTCTCTATCACAACAGACACCTCCGTTCATATTTGCTACTATTCTAGCAAACAAATGCCCGAAAATCAAACAAGGGCCGTTCTGATTTGAAACGATTTGAGACTTTATAACCAGAAAACTTAAATGATGTTTCAAATTAAAACGGAAAAGACAGCTCGTTTCCATGCACGCTGTGTCAAAATAAGGCATAATGGTATCACGAGAATAAATCATGAGAGGAGGAGCAACCTATGCTGCTTCTGCTGATCCTTGCAGATGACTTTACAGGTGCGCTGGACACGGGTGTCCAGTTTGCTGCCTGCGGCATCGCTACCCGCGTCGTGGTCGGAGAGCAGGTGGATTTTGCAGCCAATGACGCCGCTGTGCTGGTGGTGGACACCGAGACACGCCATCTGCCCGCTGCAGAGGCCTATGCCGTCATTGCAAAACTGACCCGGGAGGCGATGAGTGCGGGCGTTTTCAGCATCTATAAAAAGACAGACTCCGCTCTGCGCGGAAACATCGGCGCAGAGCTTTCGGCCCTGCTCAAAACCAGCGGGGAGCGCCAGCTGCCGTTCCTGCCGGCCTTCCCCCAGATCGACCGTGTGACCCGGGACGGAGTACATTATATCAGCGGCGTGCCTGTGACTGAGAGCCCCTTCGGCATCGACCCCTTCGAGCCGGTGCGCCACGCCAGGGTGACGGAGCTCATCGGGGAGCAGACCGATGTGCCTGCCCACAGCTTTCCGACTCTGAAAGAGGGTGAGGCTGTGCCGGAGCAGGAGGGCATCCTGGTCTTTGACGCCGGGAGCCTTGACGACCTTGCGTCCACGGGCCGCGCCCTGTTCCAGAATGGCAAGCCCCGCCTGATGGCAGGCTGTGCCGGCTTTGCAGCGCTGCTGCCCGACCTGATGAAGATGACCGAGCGCAGGACGGTCACCATGCCGAAGCTGGACCCCCGTCTGCTGGTGGTCTGCGGAAGCGTCAACTCCATCACCCTGCGCCAGCTGGATGTGGCCGAACAGAACGGCTTCTCCCGCCTGCGCCTGACCCCCCGCCAGAAGCTCGACCCCGGCTATTGGGAGAGCGAGAACGGCAAAGAGGCCCTGCAGGGCATCAACGAGATGCTGGCCGCGAATCCCCGCTGCATCATCGAGACCAATGACGAGGGCGGCAACCAGCCCACGGCGGATTACGCCGCCGCCCGGGGCCTCGACCTCGAGGGCCTGCGGGTCGGCATCGCCAGCAGCATCGGCCATATGCTGGGCAAACTGTTTACCAGCCCCGCGCTTGGGACCCTGCTGCTCACCGGCGGCGACACGCTGTTACAGTGCATGAACTGCGTGGGCATCAAGGAGCTTGAGCCGGTGTGCGAGATGGAAAAGGGCGTCGTGTTGGCCCGCTTCACCTACCGCGGCTGCACCCGCTACGTTATCACCAAGTCGGGCGGCTTCGGCCACGAAAAACTACTGCTCGACCTTGCAGACCGCATTGCAGCCGAGCAAACTTGAGACAGACGATGGATCTGGAAGATGCTATGACCTATCAGAAACTTCCTGGCCTGACCTGGGAAGATACGATCTACGAAAACGAAGAGATGGATACGCTGGAAGCCCTGCTGCCCGCCGGCGCCCAGACCCGCTGATTTTTTGAAGGAGGAAATTTGTTATGCTGACCCAGTACAATCTGAAGATGCCGCACGCAGTTTACGGCGGCGAGAACGCAATGGACAACATCACCGCCATCATCAAGGCCCGTGGTGCAAAGAAGGTGGCAATGTTCACCGACAAGGGCATTGAGGGCGCTGGCCTGTTCGCCCTGCCCGAGGAAGCTGTGAAGGCTTCCGGCGCAGAGTATTATGTTCTGGACGAGCTGCCTCCCGAACCCAGCTACATGGCTGTCCAAAAGCTGGTGGATGAGTTCAAGACTTCCGGTGCCGACCTCATCGTGGCCTGCGGCGGCGGCTCCGTCATGGACGCAGCCAAGCTGGCAAGCGTGCTGGTGACCGATGACTACGGCGTCAAGGAGCTGCTGGACAACCCCGGTATGGCTCAGAAGTGCGTCCCCATCGTCCTTATCCCCACCACCGCCGGCACCGGCGCTGAGGTCACTCCCAACGCCATCGTCGCTGTTCCCGAGAAGGAGCTGAAGGTCGGCATCGTCAACGAGAACATGATCGCGGACTACGTCATCCTCGACGCCCGTATGATCAAGAACCTGCCCCGCAAGATCGCAGCTGCTACCGGCGTTGATGCTCTGGCACACTGCATCGAGTGCTTCACCAGCAACAAGGCCAACCCCTTCAGCGACCTGTACGCTCTGGAGGGCCTCGACCTCATCCTGAACAACATTGAGAAAGCCTGCGATGACCCCGATGCCATGGCCGAGAAGAACCGGATGCAGATCGCAGCTTACTACGGCGGTCTGGCCATCACCGCTTCCGGCACCACCGCAGTCCACGCTCTGAGCTATCCTCTGGGCGGCAAGTACCACATCGCACACGGCGTCTCCAACGCCATCCTGCTGGCTCCTGTCATGCGCTTTAACAGCGAGCATCCGGCTGTTAAGGAGCGTCTGGCTGTGGCTTATGACCGTTGCTGCCACGAGAACAAGACCTGCACCACCGTGGACGAGAAGGCTGCATGGATGATCGCCCGCCTCGAAGCGATCGTCAAGCATCTGGACATCCCTACCAGCCTGAAGGAGTTCGGCGTCCCCGCTGAGGACCTCGAGGGTCTGGTCGAGTCCGGTATGCAGGTGCAGCGTCTGCTGGTGAACAATATGCGCCCCGTCACCGCTGACGACGCCCGCAAACTGTATCAGGAGATCATGTAATAGAAAAGGAGAACACGTTATGAAGACCAGCGACATCAAAGGCATTATCCCTCCGGTAATTACCCCGATGAACAACGATGACGAGCAGACCGTCAACCACGAGGCTCTGCGTCAGCAGGTCGAGCGCCTGCTGGCAGGCGGGGTCCACGGCATGTTCCCTCTGGGCACCAACGGCGAGGCTTACGCCCTCTCTTTTAAGGAGAAGGAAGAGATCCTGGCTACCGTCATCGACCAGGTCAAGGGCCGCGTCCCCGTTTACGCAGGCACCGGCTGCATCACCACCGCCGAGACCATCCGCATGAGCAGGCGCGCCGAGGAGATGGGCGCAGATGCACTGTCCATCATCACCCCCAGCTTCGCACTGGCTTCCCAGAAAGAGCTGTACGACCACTATGTGGCCGTGGCAAAGCAGGTCAACATCCCCATCATCCTCTACAACATCCCGCCCCGCACCGGCAACAAGCTCCTACCTGAGACCGTGCAGGCCCTCTGCCGTGACGTGGACGTCATCGTCGGCGCAAAGGATTCCAGCGGCGACATCGAGAACCTGAAAGCTTACATCCGCCTGACCCGTGAGCTGGACAAGGATGTGGCCATCCTCGCCGGCAACGACGGCGCTATCCTGACCTGCCTGAAAGAGGGTGGCGCAGGCGGCATTGCAGGCCGCGCCAACATCTGGCCGGCCACTGTTGCAAAGATCTACGACTGCTTCAAGGCTGGCGACCTCGAGGGCGCACAGGCTGCTCAGGACGCTATCGCCATCCTGCAGCAGACCTTCAAGTACGGCAACCCCAACACCATCATCAAGACTGCTGTTGCCCTGCAGGGCCACAACGTCGGCAAGTGCCGCGCTCCCTTCAACTACGTTCCCGAAGAGGGTCTGGAAGCCATCAAAAAGGTCCTGGCTGAGAACGCTGCCAAGGGCCTGAACTGAGAAGAGCAAGGAGAGCACTGCTATGAATAAACCTATCGTTGGCATTACGATGGGCGATCCTGCCGGTTCCGGCCCGGAGATCACCATCAAGGCTCTGGCAGACCCGGAGCAGTATACCTACTGCCGCCCCATCGTTGTGGGCGACGTGAAGGTGTTCGAGCAGGCCAGAAAGTTCGTTGGCCGTGAGGACATCGTCATCCACCGATGCGACAAGGTGTCGGATGCTCTGTTCACCCCCGGGACCATCGACGTGCTGCACCTCGACCTCATCGAGGACATCAACAAGTTCGAGATGGCAAAGGTGAGCGTGGAGGGCGGCAACGCAGCCTTCCAGTGCGTCAAGAAGGTCATCGAGCTTGCCATGGCCGGTGAGGTGGATGCTACCTGCACCAACGCCCTGAACAAGGAAGCCATGAACAAGGCTCTGGAATACTATCACGGCGAGAAGTCGGACGGCTACACCCATTTCGACGGCCACACCGAGATTTACGCCACCTACACCCACACCAAGAAGTACACCATGATGCTGGCCCACCACGACCTGCGCGTGGTCCACGTCTCCACCCACGTCTCCCTGCGCGAAGCCTGCGACCGGGTCAAGAAAGAGCGTGTGCTGGAAGTCATCGAGATCGCCAATAAGGCCTGCAAGGATATGGGCATCGAGAACCCCCGCATCGCAGTGGCCGGCCTGAACCCCCACTGCGGCGAGAACGGCCTGTTCGGCCGCGAGGAGATCGAGGAGATCACCCCGGCCATCGAGGCTGCCAAGGCCGAGGGCATCACCGGCGTTGTCGGCCCCTGCCCGCCGGACAGCGTTTTCTCTCAGGCCATCGGCGGCTGGTACGACATCGTGGTCTGCATGTACCACGATCAGGGCCATATCCCCCTCAAGACCGTCGGCTTCGTCTACGACCGTGAGAAGCAGGAGTGGAAGGCTGTGGAGGGCGTCAATGTCACGCTGGGCCTGCCCATCATCCGCGCCAGCGTGGACCACGGCACCGACTTCTACCATGCAGGCAAGGGCAACGGCAATGAGCTGAGCCTTGTCAATGCCATCAAGTATGCCGTCAAGATGACCGGCCGCGAGGCGTAAATCTTCCAATAGCTCCTTGCACACCCGCTTTTGCAGCTTTGCTGCAAAGGCGGGCGTTTTTTAACTTAACGGACTGAAAGAAAAGTTCTATCATGAAACGTGTGAATTTGAGCAAGACCGTTAAAGCGTTCTAAAATGTTACGGTTTTAATGGAACATTCATGAAATATCATGGAAATGTTTCAGAATGAAACGGAAACAAGGCGGTTTGGCCGTTGTAAGGGTCTGCCATTTTGAATATAATTTAGACAACAAAAACGAACAAAGACTGTGAAAAGCGGCGACGCCGCAGAAGAAGGCATGAAGTACACAGTCCGGTTCGCTACACGAGAACCCCAAGAGAAAAGGAGAACAAGATTATGAAAAAGATTTCTCGTCGCAGCTTTCTGAAGGTTTCTGGTACTATGGCAGCGGCTGGTGCTCTGGCAGCCTGCGGCGGCTCTTCCTCCACCAGCACCGCAGCTTCCAGTGAGGCAGCTCCTTCCGTTGAGGCAAAGGCTGTGGACGGTCTGCCCGATATGAGCAAAGAGACTCTGAACTTCAGCTCCGATAAGGTCGGTTCTGGCTCTTACAATATGATCGTTGCAATGTCCAAGGTGCTGGAGAAGGCTGGCGGTTTCCAGACTGTCAACGTCAACCCTGACTCTCCGGGCGGTATGGGTGCTCCTTATCTGTTTGCTTCCGGCAACACCGATCTGGCCTTCATCAACGGTGCTCCTGCAAAGTGGGCAATGGAGGAAGGCACTCTGGGCAAGCCTGCTACCAGCGGCTATGCAGCGGTCATCGGCGGCCTGACTGCTGTCTGCTACATCAACTGCGTGTCCAACGCATTCCTGCAGAAGTACAATGTCTCCACCATCGAGGAGATCTTCGAGCAGAAGCTGCCCCTGCGCATCGGCTGCTCCGCAAAGGGCTCCATGGATGCTGAGGGCGCTTACCTGCTGCTCGAGTACTTCGGCGTGACCGAGGACGACCTGAAGAGCTGGGGCGGCTCCATCACCAACCAGGGCGGCGATGCCAACGCAGACGCCATCTCGGACGGCCAGATCGACTTCTACATCGACCACACCTCTTCTGCTTCTTCCACCATGGCTCAGATCGCTACCAGCGTGGATGTCACCTTCCTGCAGTGGGGCGATGACCTGTGCAGCTGGTTCGTCAGCGAAAAGGGCTTCGACCTCATCACCATCCCGGCCAACTCCTTCAAGGGTCAGGATAAGGAGCTGACGCTGCCCGGCACTCCCGACTGCGTCTTCTGCAAAGAGAGCCTGAGCGAGGACGTCGTCTACGCCATCACCAAGAGCCTGAGCGAGAACCGCGACGCTCTGGTGGCCGAGTACAATTCCCTGTCTCCGTGGGAGCCTGAGACCGCTTGGGAAGAGATGAAGCGCGGCGGCTGCCCGCTGCATCCCGGTGCTGAGAAGTACTACAAGGAAGCAGGCTACATGAAGTAAGTTCCGGCTGTGAAAGCTTTCGGCGGAGGCGCTCCGCACGACATCAGATCTATCCTTTGACCGTAGGCAGAGGCCGGACGCTTTGCGGTGTCCGGCCTCTGCTTTCACAAGGGATAATACGGAGGGAAATATGAGCAACGAAAAAGAAACCAAGGTATCGGCTCTCGACGCCAAGGCCAAGGCTCTGGCAAACGAAGAGGACGAAGATACCAAAATCGCCAAGCTGCTGAAGAATATGCCGAAATGGCGCTTCTATTCGCTGGCAGTTCTTACCGTTATCTGGACGGTGTTCCAGCTCTACATCAAGCTGGTCAAGCCCCTTGACCCGTGGTTCCAGCTGCCGCTCCATATGTGCCTTGCACTGGTCGTGGTGTGGCTGTACAATCCGATGGTCGAGAAATCCAAGAGCCACAATAAGCTGTGGTGGATCTACGACATCTTCCTCATCGCGTCCAGCTGCTTTATCTGCTGGTTCTTCCTGAGCCACGCAGAACAGCTCAACTACCGCATCTTCAATGTTGACGTTATGACCACCACCGAGGTCATCGTGGCGGTGCTTCTGGTCATCAATGTCATGGAGGCCGTCCGCCGCGTGGTCAGTATGTCCCTGTTCTGGGTCATCTGCTTCTTCCTTGCTTATGCATGGTTCGGCCAGTATATCCCCGGCCTGTTCCGCTTCTCTGGCATCAGCTTCCCCAAACTGATGGAAGTCCTGATGTACGGCGAGAATGGCATCTTCGGCTCTCCGCTGGTCACTTCTCTGGGCACCCTGTTCTACTTCCTCGTTTTCGGCACCTTCTTCTCCAACTGCGGCGGCGGCGGTGTCCTGATCGACGGCGGCATGAAGCTCAGCGATAAGACGGTCGGCGGCCCCGCAAAGGCAGCTGTCATCTCTTCCGGCCTGCTGGGCATGGTTTCTGGTTCTGCGATCGCAAATGTTTCCACCACTGGCGTTCTGACCATCCCCCTGATGAAAAAGACCGGTTATGACCCCGAAGAGGCGGCAGCAGTCGAGTCTGTTGCTTCCACCGGCGGCCAGATCATGCCCCCCATCATGGGCGCTGGCGCATTCATCATGGCCGAGATCATCGGTGTGCAGTATGCGCAGATCGCAGCAGCAGCCGTCCTGCCCGCTGTGGCCTACTTCCTCGCCGTGTTCATCCTTGTCCACATGATCGCAAAGAAGAAGGGTCTGGGCAAAGACTCCGGCGTACATTACGAAGGCAAGCCCATCCTGCCCCGCGTGTACCGTCTGCTGCCCATCATCGTTCTGGTCGTCATGATCATCATGGGCTACTCTCTGCCCCGTTCCGCGATCTACTGCACCATCTTCTCCATCATCATCGCAGCGATCTCTCCTGAGACCCGCATGAGTCCCCGCAAGCTGCTCCAGACCCTGATGGACGGCGTCCGTCAGGCCGCAAACATTGCGATCCCCACCGCTGCCTGCGGCATCATGATCGGCATCGTGGTCAACTCCGGCGTTGCCGTCAAGATCGCAAAGCTCATCGGTACCTCTGGTGAGGGCAGCCTGTTCATCGCACTGCTCATCGCCGCTCTGGGCTGCCTGCTGCTGGGCATGGCACTGCCTACCGTGGCCGCTTACCTGATCGCTGTCACTCTGTTCGCATCGGCTATCCAGGGTCTGGGCATCTCCGCTCTGGTCACCAATATGTTCATTTTCTACTTCGGTGTCGTGGCTCAGATCACTCCTCCCGTCTGTCTGGCATCCTTTACTGCAGCAGGCATCGCGGGTGCAAGCGCATGGAAGACCGGCTGGAAGGCATTCTCCTTCGCCATCACCGCTTTCATCGTCCCCTTTGCATTTGTGTATCGTCCCGCTATCCTGCTGGAAGGCACGATGGTGGAGATCATCATTGCATACTGCATCGTCATTGCAGCCACCTATCTGCTGGCCTGCGGCATCGCTGGCTACCTGTTCCGTCCCCTGAAGATGTGGGAGCGCATCGCCTGCTATGTCGTGGCCTTCATCTTCATCCTGCCCAGCTCCATGTCTGATATTATCGGCATTGCTGGATGCGCACTCATCATGGCTTACTGCTTCATGACGGGCAAGAAGAACGCCAACAAGGCACAGCCTGCCTGATAAGCGGTCCTTCCGAAAACCTTCTTCATAAATCACAGTTCGGCGAAGCCCCCGCCTCCGGTACTCCCGGAGGCGGGGGTTTCTTGTTTGTCCTTTTTGGGGCAGGATCCGTCACAAACGGGCAGGAGGAAAAGAAAAACGGGCAGTTCGGGTGTGAAAGATGACGGAACAGTTGTGTTCGGAGATGATTTGAGGTATTATAAAGTAGTCGAGATATACCCTCCGGCCAATCGGAGGACGTACCTATAAAAGAACGAAAAGGAAACTGCGGATGAGATCAGCGCGGAAAGAACCGAATCAGAGGGTCTGCAAGGCCAGCCCGGAAAAGACATCCGGGCGTGGCTCTGCGCCTGCGCGCCATGCCGCAAAGCACGCGAAGAAGCGCTCGCTCTTTGGCCGGGCAAAGCAGGAGAACTCCGTCCCGGAGACTGCGGCCCCGGCCCCGCAGCCCGAGGTGGCAGAAGAAGAGCATACCTATACCGCGCCCGCTGCGCCGCCGTCCGCCATCCCGCCGGTGGAGCCTGCCCTGACGCCTCCGGCCCCGCCGAAGTCTGTGAAGCGGAAGCTCAATGTCCTTCAGCCGACCAGTCGGCCCGAGGCAGCTGCGCCCCAGCCGGCGGAGCAGGACGACTCCGCGGCAGCTCTGAATACCACCGGAGCAGCGGTGCCGGAAGGGGACGAAAGCGCAGAAAAGGCCGCTCCGGCAGAAAAGAAGTCCTCCCGCAGCAAGCGTGGATCCCGCCGTGAGGAACGGGAGTCGGTGCTTACATCGTTCCAGCGTTTCCTCGATACTCTTTCTATCCGGCTCCTGTGCGAAGTCTTTCTGCGGCAGGTGAGGCGGCTGTTCGTCGTGGGCGTCGTGTGTACGCTGACGTTCATGTGCGTACTGACCACGGTCAAGAGCTTTTCGGCCACTACCACCATGTCGCTGAACTACGAAGAGAGCGTGACCGGCAAGACGCCCAACGGCGCCCGCTTCAGCGAATCGGAATTTTTGACGCAGGAGTATCTTGAGGCTATCTTACAGGCCACCGGCCTGCAGGATGACCTGACCACCAGTGAGCTTGCGGACTGCATCTCCATCTCGCCGACCAACAGCAAGCTCGTGACGAAGGAGGATGACTACTACATCAGCTCGTCCTATCACATCGGCCTCAAACTGCCGTGGTCGCTCTGGGGCAAGATCACGGTGCAGGATCTCCTCGACCAGATATGCCGGGTCTATCTCAAGCGCTTTACGGCAGATTACCGCATCAATGCGGCCTCGCTGGACATCAGCTTTGATTATTCCGATATGGACTACGAGGAGATAGGCTCTTATTTCCAGATGATGATAGGCCGCATCAACAATTATCTCACGGTGCGCAACGACCAGGCCGGCTCCTATCTGTCCACCAGCGGCCAGAGTTACAGTGCCATCAAAAAGCAGGTACAGAATCTGCAGAGCTACACTCTGTCGGAGTACCAGAGCTATATCTGGGAAAACGGCGTGGCCAAGAACAACGCCCGCTGCATCGACGACCTCAACGAGCTGAACCGCACCCTGCGGTGGGGCGAGATGAGCGACTCCCAGAAGAGTGACATCTTTATGGACATCCTGGACAACTACAACAACAAGATGGTCTCCTCGGTGCTCATTCCTACCTACGACAGCGATGGCTCGTTCTATATGTCCCGCACCAAGGTCGGCATCGACGATCTGGCCCTGCGGGCCAATGAGCTGCTCAGCTCGGCTGTGGACGCCCAGAAGACCATCACGACCAACAATTCCAAGATCACGGCCCTGGAGCAGCCCACCGAGGCCCAGGAACTGCAGGTGGCCCAGTCGATGGTGGATGTCATCACCCAGCAGCTCGCCAGCATCGTGAGCGCAACGCGGGAGCTGGACGCCGACTGCTATGCCCAGCGCATCAGCAGATATCTGGTGTTCAACGGGCCGGAGTCCTCGTTTATCAAACGGTATAACATCAAGCCCAGCGTGATGCTGGCGGCTTTGATATGCACCGTGTGGTATCTGGCTGCTGTCGTCAAGATGAGCTGCCAGCGGCAGCGTGAACGCCTGCAGGCAGAAAACGAATGACATCCGTCTTTTTGACAGGATGGAGGAAGAATGAAAAGTTTTGATTTGCTGCGCTACCTCAAAAAGTGGTGGTTCCTCATCATGCTCATCACGGCGGTAGGCTGTCTGGGCGTGTATGAGTTTATTTCGTCGCGGCAGTCGTATACGGCCACAGCCATCATCCAGTACACCAACGCGAATGCAAGTCAGGGCAAGAACGCCGACGGCTCCAGGATAGACCCTACCGAGATCACGTCGGCCTCGGTCATCAACCAGACCATCCAGCAGCTGGGGCTGACAGCCAGCACCGAGAGTATCCGCTCCAAGATCTCCGTCAAAGAGGTCATCCCGGAGGATGAGCAGACCAAAAAGGAGACGGCGCTTGCCGATGGTGAGGAGTATGAATATTACCCCACCATCTATGCCGTTTCGTTCACCGTGGCCAGCAAGGACGCCACCGACTACGCCCGCAATGTGCTGGACACGGTGCTGACGAACTACTTCAAGTATTACAGCGAGACCCATGTGGACTCGGCGCTGTTCCCCAACAACGCCAGCAATGTCTCGGTGGCGAACTACGAATACATCGACTGCGTGGAGATCCTGCGCAATAACGCCAACGAGAGCGTGGCCTACCTTCAGAAGAAGGCCGACGAAAAATACGGCTTTTACAGTGTGAGATCGGGATACTCGTTCTCGGACCTCGTGTCGGAGTACGAGTATCTGACCCAGAACACCCTGAACGACCTCTACGCCTATATCGTCAATCATAAGCTGGTGCGGGACCATACTCTTCTGGTCAATACGGAGAAGAACATCGTGATGCGCTACCAGCTCCAGATCGACAGCCTGAACGGAAATATCGCAGAGGCCAAGAGCATCATCGACCAGTTCGGCGATAAGACGCTGGACGGTGCGGCGGTCTATACCCCCAACAGCAACTCGGACGGCAGTGATACCCAGATCATCACCGATGTGGTGCGGGACTCGAGGGTCCAGCCCTCCGGCAATGTGACCACCACCTACGATAAACTCATCCAGAACTATGCCGACCTCCACGCCAAGCTCATCGACGCCACCATTGCGCAGGGGAAGGCGCAGGAGATCCTGGACATTTACGCCGATGTGACCCAGAACACCGACCCCCGCAGTGCTGAGGCACAGTGGGCCAGCGCCCGCATCGACGAGCTGGTGCAAAAGTTCACGAGCCTGTATGACCTCGCACTCATGACCATCGACGAGTTCAATCAGGTCAATGGTGCGGACAACATCGAGATGAAGAACAGCATCGTTGTCATCGAGAAACTCAACCTGAAACTCTATGCGGCCCTGTCGGTGGTGCTCTTTCTCTTTGTGGGATGCTTCTGCGCCATCTTCATGGGCCGTCTGGGCGACTTTGTGGATTATTACCTCTATGTGGACAAGAAGAGCGGCCTGCCCAACCGCGAGCGCTGTGATGCCGCCATCGACCACTACAGTACGACACGGTTGAAGGGCCAGTTCACCATCATCTACATCCAGCTGGATTTTTCGGCTATGAGCCGGAACGATGGTGACAAGGCGCTGCGCCTGTTGGGTGACCAGCTGCAGTATGTGTTCCGCACGCTGGGCTTTGTCGGCTACAATGGAGCAGGCCACTTTATCGTCC
>ERZ773150.2806-NODE-2806-length-12507-cov-3.620302_pt1 | contig 12507 bp, 13 predicted proteins | sample MGYA00580845_ERZ773150 | MGnify/ENA primary metagenome ERZ773150 (study PRJEB29015, sample SAMEA2737848) | human gut metagenome | biome: human gut; feature: human-associated habitat; material: faeces | place: China | collected 2012 ...
CCCTTTCTCAATACGGATAATATTTAACCCGTCCAACTTTTTGGGGGCACTTCACTTTTTATACTCCCGTCCCCGAAGGAGTAAACATTACTTTTTCAGCCTGTACACAAACCTCCCGAATCCTATAAGGATGCAAACGACCACGGCCACGAGCGCAAAGCCCCCATAGTGCAGCTTCGTTTCCTCCCACCAGGAAAGCTTGCGTTCCACCACCTTTTCCAACGACTGTCCATCCACCTTTTCCATCAACGAATCAATCCTGTGCGAAAGCCGCAGGTAATCCACCATGGCCTTCTCCTCCAGTTCCGACATCTCCCGGTCACTCCGGTCAACGCTCGTGTGGCTCTCACGTTCCTTATACTGCCTCCCGCAAGAATCCGGTGCCGACCATACCACCATCCGGTTCTCCACCTTCAAGTCCGAAAAACGCTCCATTGTCTGCCGGGCGGCACGCGACAACTCCATGCGCAGGCTGTCCACGGTATCCTCAAAAGAAGAACTGTGTCCCGCATAATCCACCGCACGCTCCGTTTCCAAATGCTTTGAACCGGCACATCCGCACATGGCAAACAACGACAGCCCCACCACGAGCCAGAACACCGGCACCATCAGCCAAGGCCAAAACACCTTAAAAAATCTATTCATATCCATACCGTTGTTAATTTATAAAACCAACGCCCGTGCCAACATCCAGACACCAAAAGCCAACACGAGGAAGACCAACCAAGGCGGCAATCCCTTCCCGTCGCCCCCTCCCCCGTCGTCAAGCATCGGCCAGTATTCATCACTCATTCTCATGTTCACGCGATATTGAAGAACCTGTCAGCCTCCCATTTCCTGCGCTTCACCAGTCCGTCAAGCTTCCGCTTCTTCCCGGCCACCGTGGCATACACCCACCTCATGAACTCCGCACGCACCTCCGCATCCGGGGCGCAAACCCGTATCTTCTTCAAAAGTGTGGAACCGGCCAACGCGTCGCATCCAAGGTTGTACGCGAAGTCCACCAATGCGTCGAACTTGTTCTGCCGCTCCGTCACGCCTAATTTGTCCACGAATGCCTCATATTCTGCCAAGTCACGCCTGAGCTGCCGTTCCGCCTCGCCCTCCGTCATCTTGTCGCCACGCTTCACGCCAACCGTATGTCCGTAGCCTATCGTCCACACGCCCGCCGGGCAACGGTAAGCCGTGCCACGGAAACCCTCGAACCTCTTTATCGCCTCAATCAATGTGTTGCTCGCTTTCATGTCATCCTATATTTAATCCATTACCAATATTTTTTTCCCTTGCGCAGGCATCCTCCCACACAATAAACAGCCAAGAAGAAACAAAACAAGCAACAATCGTAAATAAAACTATCAACATTCCCATATTTATCTCCTTTTTTTGTTTAACTTTGCCACCGCCTCCCGTGAGGGACGCATGAAAAAAAACATGTTTTTCATGGTATTAAAAATTTAATGTTAACAGGGGAGGCGGCGTGCCTCCCCGTTTTTTTTTCACCCCTTCGCCTTAGCCTTCTCCTTGTCGCCCTGCCGCTCCTTGATGCGCCCTATTATCTTCTTCGCCTCCTCGGGCGATATGCACTCCACAATCTCGGCGGCAAGCCCCGCCACCTCGGCCGCATGGCTCCTCTTCCGCCGCAGGTTCTCCACTATCGACAAGCCCTCCACCACGAGCACGCCCGCCGTGCAGGCCACCGTCGCGTAAGGCATCGACCACCAAGGGAAGCAAAGCCCCAACAGGTCTATCAGCAGGAAGAACATCACAAGGCGGTAATAGTCCACCATCTTCGCCCCCGTCTTCCGCAGGGGGCGGCTGCGGATAGGCTCCTTGTTCGCACGCGCCGCGTCTATCCCTATCCACATGTCCATCAGGCAGGCCAGCCCTATCAGCACCAGGCAGCCGAAGACCACCGACATGCCGCCGCGCAAGTCCTGCTCTATGAAACCGAAATACTTCTCCATCATACCTTCACCCATTTAAACGTCATGCCTGGATTTTCGTCAAGTCGTATGACATGTAAGACGGACTCGTCCACCCGCTGACGGAGTTCGTGGCTAATATGCACCTTGCCGCCCCCAAGATGTTGAAATTGACACCCACCATGTAGCCGTTCGTCCACCCCGTCACCGTAATCTTGCCGAACGAAGAGTCGCTCACGATGGTGCACCCGCCCTTGATGGCAAGCATCAGCGGATGGTTAAGCGTGCCGTCATGCGTGCCGAACAAGCCGTCCAACTGCTCCGAAGTGGGCGTGGACGTGACCGACACCACGTCGCCTATCTCGTAATGCGCCACCGAACTCCCCACGATGTCCCATTGCGTGCCGCTATGGCACGCAAGGAACAACGACGAGCCGGGAGGAAGGAAGGGGAAACCCCTCGTCTCGCCGATGCGCACCGACTGCTCGCCGCCGTTGATGTCGAGCAGCACGGTACGCCCTTGGTAAGTGTTGCCTTTGCTGAACTTCACCACAAGCACGCGGGGGGCGTTCTGGTTCGAGTAAGTCATGCCGTCAGCCGACATCAATTTGATCTCCTTCTTCGATGCCGACGCCTCGCTGCCGCATTCCGCGCACAAGTCAATGCGCGCGGGCATGTGCCGGACATCCGCGCCGTTCAGGTAAAGCAGGCCGCCCAGGCCCGCCCCGTACTCCTTGCCGCCGAACACGATGCAATCCGCGTCCGTCGGGAAATAGAGCACCTCCGCGTTAGCACCCGTCAGCGACAGGGCCTCCGCACGCGTCTTGCTCGCGCAAACCCTCAGCTTCTTGCCCACGGCGGTGGACGAGCGGGGCAACGTGCCGATGTCCACCGGGGCATCAGCAGCCTGCATGCCCTCCACCACGATTCCACCGTCCACTTCATAAAACTTTTCCTTGTCCATTTTTCTCTTGAAATAAAAAGGCGGCGGCAAGCATGCACGCCGCACGCCGTACGCCGCCAACTGAAAACAATGCTCCTTACTCTATCACGATACCCAAGTCCGTCTTCTTCGCATAAGTGCCCTCCGCGCTTGCCTTCGTCAGGTAAGTGCCCGATGCCTCCGTCTTCGACAGCTTCTCGTCCTGCAACTTCTTGCCCTGAGCCGCAGTCAAAGCCTTCGACGTGGAAGAGTCGGAGAGCGAGTTGGACAGTTCCGTGAAGTTCGCCACGTAGGCAAGGTCGCTGCCCGTCGAGAAGAAAAGCGTGCCGTTGGTGATGTAACACTTGCCCGGGATGGGGCCGTTCGTGCCCAACACCTTCACCAAGTCCGCATTTGTCAAGGCCGGGTTCGGGCTGTCCTGAATCGACCAGTTGTTGTAATACGACCCGTTCGACTTGTAGGCGAATTTCTTCATGTCATCCAACCAGACGACCAACCCGCCGGATGTAGTGGCAGTACTTTGGATTATCGTCTTCGTACCTGTCTCGATGGCATCGAACGACACCGGGAACATCTCCGCATATCCGGCGGCCTTCTTGAAGGCGTTCGTGCTCGGCACCTCGTTCGCGCTGCCTATCTTGGCCATGTTGTAATTGTCCACCACCTCGCTCCGCTTCACCTGTGCGTCGTTCGTCACGTTCGACAGCCCCACCTGGGCCTTCGTCACCCCGTGCGGGTTGCTCTTGTTCCCCGTGTGCGAGGTCAGCTCCGACTTCGTGGCATAAGTGCTACTTGCATCTGTCTTAGATAACTTCTCGTCCTGCAATTTCTTCCCTTGCGCCGCGCTCAGTGCCTTGGTCCCGTCGCTCGTGGTCAGGTTGTTCACCACGTCGCCCTTGGCCAACTTGGTGTCCAAAGTGCCGGACAGCGCGGACAACCGTGAATCCACGTCATCATCAAGGGCCTGCACCTCCTGCTTCGTGGCATACGTCTTCGACGCGTCAGCCGTCTTCATGTAAGGCGACAAGTCCACCGTGCCCCCCAAGGCATCCCAGTTCCTGTCATCGTGCGCCGACGCGCTCGTCGCCGTCACGCAAACCACGTTCGTCCCCGCAGGGTACTTCTTGCCTTGCAGCGTGAACTCGGCCGTCACGTTCCACACGTCGCCCACCTTGGCGTCCGTCAAGGCCAACACCTCGGCAACCGTGTCCTTCGTCCCCTTCACCCGGTAGGCGGAACCGATGGCCGAAACCTTGTCGTTCAAAGCCTTTCCCTGTGCGGCGGACAATGCCTTGGTCGTAGAAGTGTCCGACAGCGAGTTCACCACGTCCGACTTCGCCAGTTTGCCGTCCACAAGTCCCTTCAGCACACGTCCCTGGTTGGCCGAAAGCGAACTTGTCGTACTGGTCGAATCCAAGTTGTCAACCACCGGGGTTTTCGCAGCCGCCCCGGCATCAATGCGCTTCCAACCCGAATAGTCCGAACTGGAAACCTTCGACACGTCCTTCAGCACGTAAACCTCCTGCGTGTCCTCCACGACCACCGTCATGCCCTTGTAATAGTTCTTCGCCGCATACGTCTTCGCATTCACAAGGTCCGCCTTCGTCGGCACCAACGTACGAGCGTCGAGCGGAGCCTGCCCGCCCGGCTCGAAGTTCACCGCAAAGGCCGCCACGCCCTGCGCACGGTTGCCCGTGTCCACGGCGGCAGGCATGATGCCGTCTTCCGAAACAGGCATGATGCCGTCCCCGGCAACGTCAGCGGACAAGGCCACAGTGCCGCCATCCACGGCCTCTCCTGTCGGGGCTTTCAGCACGGCCTCGATTATGCCGTCATCCAGGCCGTCGTCGGCCATCATGCGTGCGCTCGCGTTGGCCAACGTGAACCTCAGCTGCAAGGCACCGCTCAGCGCGCCCTGCGTAGTCAGCTTGTTGTAAGCCACGGACGCGCCCTGCACGGTCTTGTTACCAGAAGAAGAGACCGCGTAATTCCCGGAGGCGAACACTTCCCACTTGCCCGAAACCGTGTTCATGAACTCCACTTTCGTCACCTGCTTCGTGGCCGGGAACTCGAACACCAACCGCGTGCCCGTCGAAGCCTCGCTCGCGAACTTCGCGCCCACCAACGTGTCCGTCCACTTCTGGAGCGGAAGCTTCGTGCCCGGCGCTGCCGCACCCGGAAAGTTCGTGTCCTGCGCCGAAGTCGAAGCCGACGCGCCGTTGCAGTAATAAGGGTAAGTCCCGTAAATGTAAATGGCACCCGAGTTCACCGAACCCGCAGGCAACGGGTTCGGGGTCACCGAAGCCTTGTTACCCCAGGAAGTCAACAACGTGTCACCCTGCCCGTAAGCCGCCACGTAATTGTACTGCATCGCGCCAAGCGTCACCTTCGCCGGAAGCGTCTTGTTCGACGTGCTGCCGCCCACGTAGATGAAGCTCTTCGACGAATCCAACGCCCCCGCACGGTTCTTGGCCGCCTGCCCCGCCACCGTGCACGTGCCCCGGTTGAAGCCCGTCGTGAAGTCGGCCTGCACCGGGCCTGCCGAGCCGACCTCGTAGATGCCGTTCGCCTTGAACGCGTTCTTCAGCGCGATGCTCGCCGACGGGTTAGCCACCGTAGGCTGCTGCTCCGGGAACAACAGCATGTCGATAATCTCGTTCTGCTTCTTCCCCTTCAGCTGAGCCACCGTCGTGCCCGCCTTGATGCCACCCACCGTAGAGGGAACCTGAACCGTATCACCCAACGCGCTCTTGAACACGTCAACGCCCTGCTGCGAGACCGTGGCCTCGGTCTTGCTGAGAGACCACGCGTTGCCATTCTTCAGCGTGAAGGCGTAAGTCACCTCTAAGAAAGAAGCGTCAGAGGCACGCTTGAAATATTTCAAGCGAAAGATTTTTTTCTCGCTGTCAAAATTGACACTCGCGAGGAACTTCTGCCAACTTTCGTCCATAACAACAAAAATACCTCCGGAACCAATGAATGCCCTGATTTTCTCAAGATTTTCCTCCGAGGCTTCGCCCAACACCGCCGCAATCTCATCCGAAGTGCTCGAACTTGTCAGGCTTTGTGCGTTGACATGCCAAGCCCCGTACTTCTTCCCGTTAAACCAAATACTATTCTCATCGCTACTGAAAGACATTAAATTAGGCGTAGCACTTTGTGCCGCTTTACCCTGTGCGGAAGTCTTCGTCACCGCCACCCGCAGCTTCTGTCCGTTGGCCGCCGCAGCAGCCGCCTGAACCTTCATTTCATCATTGTTCTCCATAATTTCAAAAAAAATTAAATGATTGATAAAAAAACACACTCTCCAATTCTCATTCTATCGTGACCGCACCGCCACCGCCGCCACCCTGAGTATAGCCCACCGTAATGGTGAAGCTGTCCCCCGAGCTACGGATTTCCCAACCCTCGTAAGCCTCGCCCATGCCGTAGGCGAACGAAATGTAATAATCCGAGCTGCCCGTCACGATGTACGTGCGCTCGTTCTGGTCATCGCGGACGACCATGATTTCCGCGCTCCTTATGCCGGTCCACACCTCGTCCGTCAGCCCGAAAGCGTCCAAGTCACCCTGCGTCCGGCCGCTCCCTATCTTCTCGCGCAAGGTGGCGAAGTCGAAAGCCGCATAGGCAGGCACTGTCGTACCGCCGCCCATGCTGAACGTCTTCCACGCGCCCCAACGCCCCTCAGCCTCCCGGTTCATGTCATAAAACCGGTGGTAAAGCATCGGTTTGCCGTCAACGTGCGTGCGCCCACTGAGACTGTGCACAATGCCCCCCTCCAAGTCAGACACGTCCGTCAGCAACACCTGCTCCATCCCGTGAAGTCCCCAACTGTCGCAGAACACCATCAGCAAGCCCGTCACCATACCCATGTCGTTCACCACCGAATAACAGCCGCCCTTGCGCGTGAGCATAGCACGCAGGCAGGAACCCCGGTCGCCGTCCTCGACACCCATCGACAAGTCCGTTTCCGGAACACGGGGCGCGTCCGTCAACGAGTTCCACGCACCCCACGCGCCATTCTCGCGCACGCGCCACAAAACACTGTACGCATCCGGGCTGAGCGTCAGACCCTTGTACGTGTCCGCACCACCGGCATACACCGGCGACAACCGCCCACGCACCGACTGAAGCCACGTGTCCTCCGCAAAGTCCACCGCGACGTTCTCCACCGTGAAAGGCACGCCACCGTAGTCACCGCGGAAGAAACCCGCCTTTGCCTTGCCATCCTCGCCCGAAGCATGAAGCCCGTCCAACAGCGCGTTCAGCCCGCCGTCATCCTCCACGCCGCCCAACCACTTGTGCGGGTCGTGAAGCGCATCGCTGTCCTCTGCCGTGCCTTGCAGGCGATTCAAAAGGTAAGACTTAAACTCGGTGTCAGTGAAACTCAGTAAATCAAGCATTGCACCACCGACCCGGGATGCCGTATTTTCACCGGGCTTACTTGCATCCCGGATTTGTTCTATTTCTTGTCTTATCTCTTCTATATCCATATTTCAGTCTCCTATGGTTCTAAATTTAATCCGGTTTGCTTTTACTTTACCGATACCTCGGTACAATGGATATTTATCTTTGTTTTCAGAAAGAAATAACACGCATTCATGAAGGTATTTATCCGCAATGGAAAAGGCGTCATTATAAGCTAAAATACGTTCCTTTACGCTTACCTTGTCACTGTAATCATCTTCTTTGAATGTAACCCCAAAACGGGTAACATTTATATCATTGTTTTTTACTATTCTGGCATAAGAATAGTAAGCAAGTGCCCTTTTAAGACCGGAAAATGTATGTTTGTATCCGCATTTATCCTCATACTCACCTCCATTTAATAAATCATCGTACTTTTCAGGATTAGACCTTATATCCATCAAAAGCACGTCACCGAGACTTGATTTCAGGTCTATATCCTCACTTTCGCGGATATAGGTATTAATCTTCTTATCATCTATATGTCCGGATATGGGTCGGGACAAATCAGCAACTTCATTCGTTTTTATCAGATGAACCATTTTGCACATATCTTAATGGGGTTATACTATAATCGTTTGAAAGGTTTACCGGTTCAAACCAATATTTGAAAATACGTGTAATCACCCTTTCTATAAAACGTTGTTGTCGTGACACGATAGAATTGTAATACTCAAAAGCGTCCGACAAAATATCTCCACTAAACCCGATTTTTCCTTTCCGGATGCAATACCATGGCTCCTGTCCGAAAGCGGAATATATACGTTCTGTCACGCTTGAATCTGTGACTTCAAACTCCTTGTCGTAATTTTTGGAATCCATGTTGACAAATTCGGGCTTTTCTTCGTCTGCCTCCACTGTTATCTCGACTATTTTGCCCAAATTCTTGTCCCCTTGAATTTTGGTGAGAGAGTTCATAACTTCGTCATTATCATAATCTATGGATTCACTTCCATCAAGCCCTGTTTGAGTTACAGAATTGGCCTTTTTTGACAGCATGATTGTGGAGGGCATGAAATTGCAGCGGACATTTCTGTATTTTACATTGGAAAGCCCCTCATCAGTGCTCATTTCCGTTGCCACCTTGTCTCCCTTTCCTACCGGATATTCATAGTTCCCGAACAAAGTTATCCAAAGGACTTGTCCTTTATAGTTTTCAATACCTCCGGCATGTTCAATTTGTGCCAAAACTACCTCTTTAATAGGATTGAAGACATCAATGTAGTCTATATTGTCTTTTTTCACTTGGATAGCCTTGCCATTTCTTGTTTTTTTCCCGGTCCAATCAGGATGTATGGCAATTTTTGATATGACACCGTTTTCGTCAGGTTCCGTCAATCGGCAATTTTCAAACGGGACATGGTTCAACTCTACAATTTCCCCAAAAACGTTGTAATTGACATGCAAGGAGATTCCGTTGAACATTGCCATATCCTGACACATCCTACAATGCACCTCATCCACCGTATCGCCACGCCTGTTGATTACATATTCGGAAAATAATTCATCCTTGAATCCATTTCCTTCAATAAAATCAGCGAGTCGGTCAATACATTCGTTCCCTGATGGGCTTGCATGCACTATATCGCGGAAAACTTGTGGATACAAGTTGTCTTCTCCGTATGTTTGGATATTCAGAGCCTGGATAAACTTATTGTCAATCCTTTGAGAACTTTTCTTACTGAGTTCTTTTACCTTCATGTCCCGTTTGTTTTTATTCCTCCAACCTGTTTTGTGCTTCCTTTATGTAGGCATTCAGAATTTTCACCCTCATTCTTTTCCCGTCAATCATGTAGCCTTTGTATTTTGCTTTCACATCTTCAACTGTTTCACCATTTTCCAACATTTGGGTCATTTCTTCAATGACTTTCTCTGCATTCCCGTTTTTCCGATTTTCAACACGTTCAATCCAATCGTCAGGTAATACGGAAAAGAACACACGACCCTCCGGATTTGCAGCCAAGTATTTTTCCGCAATTTCATCGGTCAAATTGGCATTGGTGTACATTTCACCACTTCCAAACTCCATTTGAATGAGTGCCCCGTTTTTTAGGCTATACAAACATCTTTCTTTCATCTTACCTTTGCTTCTTAGATATAAATACATTTGTATCACGGCATCGTAATAACAGTCATTACATGAGCTTCTCACGAAATTTCTACCATATACGGCGTAATACAATTCTTCGATTTCTGTTTTATCTGAATGAGCCAAAGGTTTTTTGTCCTTTAGCTCATTCAGTCTGTTCAGGGCTTCCGTCGCATTCATATTACTCAGCTTCCGTGGTTAACGTGTCAATAGCAGCCTTGGTAGCCTCGTAACTTGTCTTGAACAAGAACAATCCCGACTTTGGAGCCTTTGTTTCTTGGAGGGAAACCAACCATCCGCCATCAGTATCTTCCGAATACTTGTCGTTGGTTATTTCGCTTGCCCGAAGTCCCTGGTACCAACCGAACACTTGGAAAGCTGCATCGCCCGGATTCGTTTCCTTGCTCGTTCCCTTATACTTGTTCTCCAGAATGACCACAAAAGAGCCATTGGCCAAACCATTAATGATTTGCTCACAAGTGTCCGGGTCATTGTTGAAAACCACAAGGTTCACCGTATTGGTGAATGTATTGCGGTAAGTGCCTACGGCCAATGCCACATTGGTGCCCGTAAATGGAGTATTCCCTAATTGTGCACATTTGAAAGCCTTTTTCTTGGACTTCAAAACAAGGGTTTCAATCACATTCTTACGGGTGGCATTAAACGTGGTGGCTGCAAAATCAATATCCGAACGGTTTATGATGATGCCTTCACTCTCCACACCGGGAACAATAGGGTCGTCGCAATTAATCGAAATGTCTCCCTTTAAAAGAATATCACAAATAGCCATGATTCACCTCCTTTTAATATGCCATTTGGAAAAGGTTGTCTTCTCCGATTAAACATCCCAACTTTCCGGTTGAATAGATGTAATTCATACGGTCTTTCCGGTCAAACCAGATGTCAAGGTCGGAAATCAACTCATTTGCAGGCGTACCGACAAAAAGCTGTTTGGGTGATCCGTACATCGCACGATGGGGAAGGTTCAATTTTGTACCGTCATTCTGGTACGTGCGAATGAATCTATCCCAAATGGATACCCGGTAAATGGGCACGCCATTGTATTCAGCGACATCCAAGCCTTTGAAGACTTGTTCCCAATCCAATATGAGTTTATATTCACGCTTCAAATCCCGTGTCAGTGCGTCCCCGAGAGTTTTTGTGCAGAAGATACCGGCATCGTCCAACAAAGAAATTCTACTATCGGCGTTTTCAAGCAACTCATCGAAAATTCCGATTGCTACTCCTGATTCTTTTATCTTGCTTAATTGCAATGCCATGGTTGTTTCTGAATTGGCCGCAATGGTTGTCTTTTGCGCCTCGTTTGCAGTACCGATGGCAAACAACTGCTTCCAAAATCCATTTGTTGTTTTAAACAAATCAACATTTATGCCATCCGTAATTTGTCCGGAGCTGCTGACATTTTTTGCATCTTTGTCACCAAACCAAATGAAACGCCACATCATGTGCTTCATGGCCAAATCGAGAGCCGGAAGAACAATGTCGTCCATGTATTCTGTGGAGGTCAAATCACCGATTTCCGTGCCGGTCTTTAAACAATACTCTGCAATGGTATTGATGAGGTCTGTGTAACACCATTTGAGGGGTATCTGCCAATCACCGATACTCCATTCCTTTTCAGCAAATTCAATCGCTGCGTTCTTATACGTCGGGTTACATCCGGAACCGTTCCAACCCACATCTTCCATTGTTCCAACCCATCCCAATTTGTCGCCGTTGTGTACATTTTGGCGTAAGGTGAAGAAACGTTCCAAATCTTCATCGACAAAATTTGTCATAACCAACAGGTCTTTCAAAGACTTGATGGCTCCATTATCAGGAGTTAAACTTTGAAGGTCATCCCATTCTATTCTTTCTTTTGCCATACTCTTTATTTTTTATTTGTTGTATCTTTGTTTGAATTTCTCTCTTTTTTCCGCAAGCATCCGGTCAATTTTGCTACTTGATGTGGACATATTACTTTCAGGCTTCTTGTTTCCGACTTGCGTACTGCGCAAGGGAGGTGTATAATGGCTTGCAGCCGCTTTTCTTAGCCAAGATTCTCCACCGGCCTTTTCCACCATGGACAAAATACGGATTTCGTCTTCTGATTTTGCGTTGGCGGTTAAGTCGCTTACCTGACGTTCCAATTCTTCAATCCGGCTTTGTAGGGCTTCAACGTCTTCACCACCGCTTCCCGGTTCCTTTATTTCCGTGATTACCCCATCAGTAACGACAACTGTACGACCGTCCTCAAGGACAAATTCACCGTCAGGGGATGCGGTATCGCCTACCTGTATTTCACCCTCTTCACGTTCTACTGTCAACTCTTCACCTGTTGACGTTGTAATTACCATTCCGGAGGCTTCCGGCTTGGATATTCCCAAAGCCACCCCAAGCATCCGGAAAGCTTCTGCCACAGTGGGCTTCTTTTCTTCCTTCTCTTTCATTTCTGTTTTGATTGTTTGATTATTTATAACTGGCTTCTCAACCTTTGCGCTCATTGCAGGCATTACGGAAGATATAAATCCCAATTCTACTGCCTTGTCGCTCCCGAACCATGAACCGGCAATCATTTGTGCTTCTATTTCTTCTTGTGCCTTTCCTGTCCGCTCTACATACAGTGAAAGCATCTTGTTCCGTTCCTGGTTGAGAAAGTTCATTTTCTCTTGTAAACTTCCAATAGTGAGGTCTTCATTGAATGCCCCCTTTGGGCAATATGGCTCATGTATCAGTAATTGTGCGTGCTGATACATTTTTCTCCTTTCAATAGGTGCGGCCAATAATATGACGGTAGCCATTGAAGCGCAAAGCCCTACCACCGTGCAACTGATTTCTTTCCCACTTGCGCGAAGCGCGTCATAAATGGCATATCCTTCAATGCAATCCCCACCGCAAGAATGAAGTTCTACTTCGATGCTGTTGTCATACGGGTCCATCCAAGATAGAAAGCCCTGAATATCGCTGAATGAAACACAATCATCACCGGAAAGCCAGTACCTCATTTTGTCCGCATCGGCTGCAATGTCTTTGTTTATGAATAACTTTGCCATAACATTTAATTTATGGCAAATCTAATAAATATA
>ERZ773150.2811-NODE-2811-length-12496-cov-4.486215_pt1 | contig 12496 bp, 8 predicted proteins | sample MGYA00580845_ERZ773150 | MGnify/ENA primary metagenome ERZ773150 (study PRJEB29015, sample SAMEA2737848) | human gut metagenome | biome: human gut; feature: human-associated habitat; material: faeces | place: China | collected 2012 ...
CCGAATTTGACAAAAAAGGTCAGACTTTCGAATTGTATGCAATCAAATCTACCGAACGCAACGGCAAAGCTCCGTTGGAAGGTGACGTAGTAACAGATGCCAAAGACGAATTCGACCAGTACAGCAAACCGGCTGTCAGCATGTCTATGAATTCTGACGGTGCACGCCGTTGGGCTCAACTGACCAAACAGAATATCGGTCGTGCTATCGCTATCGTTCTTGATAACTATGTATATTCTGCACCGAACGTAAACACTGAGATCACAGGCGGACGTTCACAGATTACAGGTCACTTCACTCCGGAGCAGGCAAAGGACTTAGCTAACGTATTGAAATCAGGTAAGATGCCGGCTCCGGCTCACATCGTACAAGAAGATATCGTAGGTCCGTCACTGGGTCAGGAATCTATCAATGCGGGTATCTTCTCATTTGTTGTTGCTTTGATTCTGTTGATGATTTATATGTGCTCTATGTATGGCATCATCCCGGGTATGGTTGCCAATGGGGCATTGATCCTCAACTTCTTCTTTACACTGGGAATCCTTTCGTCCTTCCAGGCTGCGCTGACAATGTCCGGTATTGCCGGTATGGTGTTGTCACTGGGTATGGCAGTGGATGCGAACGTACTTATCTATGAACGTACAAAAGAAGAACTTCGCGCAGGTAAGGGAGTGAAGAAAGCACTTGCTGACGGTTATTCCAACGCATTCTCGGCTATCTTTGACTCTAACTTGACATCTATCATTACAGGTATCATCCTATTCAACTTCGGTACCGGTCCGATTCGTGGTTTTGCTACGACATTGATTATCGGTATCCTTGTATCCTTCTTTACAGCTGTGTTCATGACTCGGCTGGTTTACGAACACTTCATGAGTAAAGATAAGTGGCTGGGGCTGACATTTACAACTAAGATTTCAAAGAACCTGATGACCAATACACGTTTCGATTTTATGGGTACGAACAAGAAGTCCCTTATTATCGTCAGTGCAGTAATTATCGTTTGTATCAGCTCATTTGCAATCCGTGGCTTGAGTCAGAGTATCGACTTCACCGGTGGACGTAACTTCAAGGTACAGTTCGAAAACCCGGTTGAACCGGAACAAGTACGCGAGCTAATTGCCAGCAAGTTCGGTGATGCTAACGTAAGTGTTATCGCTATCGGTACAGATAAGAAAACAGTACGTATCAGCACAAACTACCGCATCGAAGATGCAGGTAACAACGTGGACTCAGAAATTGAATCATACTTGTATGAAACTCTGAAACCGGTACTGACTCAAAACATTTCTTTGGAAACTTTCATCGATCGTGACAATCATACCGGTGGTAGTATCGTAAGTTCACAGAAAGTAGGTCCGAGTATCGCAGACGATATTAAGACAGGTGCTATCTACTCTGTTGTATTGGCATTGCTTGCTATCGGCCTGTACATCCTACTCCGTTTCCGTAACATTGCTTACAGTATCGGCTCTATTGTGGCCTTGAGTTGTGACACCATTATGATTATCGGTGCTTACTCACTGTTCTGGGGCATCCTGCCGTTCTCTCTGGAAATTGACCAGACATTTATCGGTGCTATCCTGACGGCTATCGGTTACTCTATTAATGATAAAGTGGTAATCTTCGACCGTGTGCGCGAGTTCTTCGGCCTGTATCCGAAACGTGACAAACGTCAGTTGTTCAACGACTCTTTGAACACTACACTTGCACGTACTATCAATACATCATTGAGTACATTGATCGTGTTAGTGTGTATCTTCATCCTCGGTGGTGATTCAATCCGCAGCTTCGCATTCGCAATGATTCTCGGTGTTGTTATCGGTACATTGTCTTCACTGTTCATTGCATCTCCGATTGCATACAACATGATGAAGAACAAAAAAGTTGTAGTACCGGCAGCTACGGAAGAATAATAAAGTCCAGAAATAGAAAAAGCCTCTTCCGGATGTTCGGAAGAGGCTTTTTCTATTGATTATTAAAACAAATATAAGCTATAAGACGTTAATCTTGAAAGAAGCTATTGTAAAACTTAAAACTTGATACAGCATGAAAGCCTACAACACAACTTCCTATAGATTCCTCTTTGTAGTAGCCTCGAGGGGAATCGAACCCCTATCTAAAGTTTAGGAAACTTCTATTCTATCCGTTGAACTACAAGGCCGTTATAAATTTGCTTGCAAAGATAACGGTTTCTGTTGATTTAACAAGAATAAAAATAAAGGTTCCTTCCAGACACTTCAAATATTCAGCGTCAATAGGACAATAAAGACTGATTTATTTTGATAATTCGATTAACTTTCCGACCTTTGCGCTCACAAATTGAAAGTAAAATCAGTTTTTAAATTAAATATAGTAATTAAAGTTATGGCAGACGAAATGATGGTTAAAGAATTGGAGGAAGTCGTAGTACGTTTCTCCGGCGACTCCGGCGATGGCATGCAGCTGGCCGGCAACATCTTCTCGAACATGTCGGCTACGGTAGGAAATGACATCTGTACATTCCCCGATTACCCGGCAGACATCCGCGCTCCGCAAGGTTCGTTAACCGGGGTTTCCGGTTTTCAAGTACACATCGGCGCCGGGCAAGTTTACACTCCCGGAGACCGTTGTCACGTATTGGTAGCAATGAATCCTTCCGCACTAAAAACACAAATCAAATTCTGTAAACCGCAAGGACTTATCATCACCGACTCCGACTCATTCGAAGCCAGAGATTTAGAAAAGGCACAATTCAAGACTGACAATCCTTTCGAAGAATTGGGTGTTAAGCAAGAAGTACTTGAAGTGCCTATTTCTTCCATGTGTAAAGAAAGCCTGAAGGATTCAGGACTGGACAACAAATCCGTTCTCCGTTGTAAAAATATGTTCGCGCTGGGGTTAGTTTGTTGGTTGTTCAACCGTAACCTGGCAGCAGCCGAGAAAATGCTGCGCGAGAAATTCGCCAAAAAGCCCGAAATTGCAGAAGCCAACATCAAGGTATTGAACGACGGTTTCAACTACGGAGCCAACACTCACGCTTCTGTCTCTACTTATAAGATCGAAAGCAAAGCTCCGAAATCCAAAGGACTTTATACAGATATTAATGGTAATAAGGCAACGTCATACGGCTTGATAGCTGCAGCCGAGAAAGCTGGTCTAGAACTCTACTTGGGTTCTTATCCTATCACTCCGGCCACTGACATTCTGCACGAATTAGCCAAACATAAATCACTGGGCGTAAAAACCGTACAGTGCGAAGACGAAATCGCAGGTTGTGCATCTGCTGTCGGTGCAGCTTTTGCCGGTGCCCTGGCAGTAACTACGACTTCCGGCCCGGGCGTCTGCCTGAAAAGTGAGGCAATGAACCTTGCCGTTATCGGCGAACTTCCACTAGTGATCGTCAACGTACAGCGTGGCGGACCGTCTACCGGTCTTCCTACGAAATCAGAACAGACCGACTTACTGCAAGCTCTCTACGGACGTAACGGTGAAAGCCCGATGCCCGTCATTGCTGCAACATCACCGACCAACTGTTTTGATGCTGCATATATGGCAGCTAAAATCGCTTTGGAACACATGACTCCAGTTGTACTGTTGACTGATGCTTTTGTAGCTAACGGCTCTGCAGCCTGGAAACTTCCTAACTTGGATGAATATCCTGCTATCAATCCACCGTATGTAACTCCTGATATGGCAGGAAACTGGACCCCGTACCAACGTAACGAAGAAACTGGTGTACGCTATTGGGCTATCCCGGGAACAGAGGGCTTCATGCATCGTATCGGTGGTCTTGAAAAGAGTAACGAAACAGGTGCAATCTCTACCGAACCGGAAAATCACAATAAAATGGTTCACCTTCGTCAAGCCAAAGTGGACAAAATTGCAGACTACATCCCCGAGCTCGAAGTATTGGGCGACAAAGATGCAGATTTGCTGATTGTAGGCTGGGGTGGTACTTACGGCCATCTCCGTCTGGCTATGGACTATATGCGCGAACATGGAAAGAAAGTGGCTTTCGCCCACTTCCAATACATCAACCCGCTACCGAAGAACACGGCTGACGTATTACGTAAATATAAAAAGATCGTGGTAGCTGAACAGAACTTGGGACAATTTGCAGGTTACCTGCGCATGAAAGTGCCTGGACTGAACATCAGCCAGTTCAACCAAGTGAAAGGACAGCCTTTCGTTACGAGAGAATTGATAGATGCATTTACTAAATTATTGGAGGAATAAGAGATGAGCGATAAAGTATATACCGTACAAGATTATAAATCAGGTCAGCCTCGCTGGTGTCCGGGATGCGGTGACCACGCTTTCCTGAACTCACTGCACAAGGCAATGACCGAACTGGGAGTAGCTCCACACAATATCGCCGTAATTTCCGGTATCGGTTGCTCTTCCCGTCTGCCTTACTATGTAAATACGTATGGCTTCCACACTATACACGGACGTGCAGCTGCTATTGCAACAGGAGCCAAAGTAGCTAATCCCAATTTGACTATCTGGCAGATTTCCGGTGACGGTGATGGCCTGGCAATCGGTGGTAACCACTTCATCCACGCTGTCCGCCGTAACATTGACTTGAATATGATTCTGCTGAACAACCGCATTTACGGTTTGACCAAGGGACAATATTCACCGACTTCCGAACGTGGATTTGTCAGTAAATCATCTCCTTACGGAACAGTAGAAGACCCATTCCATCCGGCAGAACTTGCTTTCGGCGCACGTGGACGTTTCTTTGCACGCTGTATCGCTGTAGACGGTGCCGCTTCCGTAGAAGTATTGAAAGCAGCAGCCACTCATAAAGGTGCTTCGGTTGTCGAAGTTCTACAAAACTGTGTTATTTTCAACGACGGAACTCATGCCAGCGTTGCAACCAAAGAAGGACGTGCCAAGAACGCGATCTATCTGGAACATGGTAAACCGATGTTGTTCGGTGAAAACAAAGAATTCGGATTAATGCAGGAAGGTTTCGGACTGAAAGTAGTGAAACTCGGTGAAAACGGTATCACAGAAAAAGATATTCTTATCCACGATGCACACTGCCAGGACAATACACTTCAACTGAAACTGGCCTTGATGGAAGGTCCCGACTTCCCGATTGCACTCGGTGTAATCCGCGATGTAGATGCTCCGACCTACAATGATGCAGTTACAGAACAAATCGAAGAAATCAAAGGCAAAAAGAAATACCACAATTTCCAAGAGCTGTTGATGACTAATGATACTTGGGAAGTGAAGTAAATTCATAATTTATCTAATAACAAAGGCGTAGAGTGAGAACTGGTTCTCTTTCTACGCCTTTATTTATTATCCACCATAATTCAGCCATTCTGCCGATCAAACTATGTACGAACTCTCTTGAGATGAGCAGAGTAATTCCCCTACCGCCATATGGAATTTGAAATTCATAAAATATATCCTTTTATTCTATTGATAGATATCCGTTCCAAATGCCCAACCCAAATAATTTGCCTCCAGCACCTTATCTACTTTATCAAACACGACTGTGAATGGATGCTTCAAGTTACAATGAAGATTAGTTATTTGCCTCTCATTTGCTTTGACCTTCAGTTTATTTCCTTGCTTTTCAATAGTACAGTTGTATCCGACAACCGAACCATCCGGACGTTCTACAATAAAGGCGTTAGTAAGCATAGATTCAGCAATACACTTGAATACTTCGTGCACATCGTTATCCTGTGTATTAATTGTCTGCCAATCACTAACCATATTCACATATTGTTCACCTATAATAAATTCGCGTGTATCATAGAGTTCAGGATGTGGATTTCCAAAACTCAATGAATCTTGTGTCACATGTGTATCAGCACTGCAAGCCTGTTTTACTTTCAGATACGGATCTACAACAAATGCCCAGCGAAGATTTCCTGTACGATAATCAATCAGATGAGAAAAAGCTCCCATCGCATTATAAGTTTCTTTCAACCAGCGTTCTTCACCTGTCAGCAGATAAGCATAATAGGTAGCGTAACCACGCCAGCCGCTCCAACCGTGAGGAGAGTTGAACATATTCGGCAACATCTGCACGTCATATTGTGCTTCCCAATAACGCATGGTTCCACCCCTCCGGCGGGCATCGGGGACTCGCAGTTGGGTAAGACAGTCATGACTCTCCAGAATTTGTAACATAGCGTCTGTATAATGCTTACGCACCTTTTCGTCTTTCTGCATCAATCCCAGCATTCCAATCTGAAGTGCAGAACAGGAAATCATTCCATCCTCAAAAGTAAGTTCTCCTTCTGTTTCAAAGTCACCTTGTGAAGCAACCAACTGGTCGATAGCACGTTTGGCAGATTGATAATGGCGCTCCGCCGCCTCTGCCCATACAGTATTCTTCTTGCCTAACTCACGTTCGACCAAAGTAAGTTCCAGCATACTTTTCGCTACATAGATAACGCTGGTATAAATAATATGATGATTGACATAGGCACCATCTTCACGTTGCCAATTGTTCATCAACCAGTCTGCCAAACGAGAAGCCTTCTGTAAGTCGGCTATATCACCATAAGCTTGATATTTGTCTACTAACAAACCTATTGTCCCCGAAGTATTCTGTATGCGTGAAGCGTGGTACTTAGGCTCCATCTTTTGTTGATCATGTAACAAGCCGAATAAATAATCAAAGCGATCACGTAAAGCTTTATCCAGTTGTTCATCCGGAAAATATTGTGCAGCAATAAAAGAAGAATGGAAGCCATACCAACTTTCTATGTGTGAAGTAACTTTCTGGTGATATTTCAAAGCATTCCGACGTGCCTGTTCCATAGTCCATTTCCAGTCATGATGTACTGAAAGAATACCTTCTGTTTCTTTTCCATTGTCCCTGACACGTACTGTATACAACCCGACATCCGGCAGTACACACGACACTTGCTTTACTCCTTCTCCCTGTGTCCGGATATTGACCTTCAACTCCTGCCCTTTATCATCCAACACTTTGATATCTTTAGAACCAGACAGAACTTCAAAAGATGCGGTTTCTCCCGGAACATAAGTCGTCCGATCAATAGAGATCATCGGTATGCCAGTCGCCTTATGTATAACGTGTTCAAATTCCCCCAACGGATTTATATCCATGAGCACAATAGTCCAGCTCTTGATCTCCCCTTGTTTCAGCATCCACAAATCTTGTGGATTGCGTTCGGGCAAAGGTAATGCATTCATCAAATCCAGATTTAATGACTCTATCCGGTGCCCCATAAACCAATGTGGAGGTGGATCTTGATAACCCAAATTGTAAGCCACACTCCATGAAGCTACAGGCTGTGGCGATACAATTCCCAAAGCATGTCCTGCAGGGGTTTGCAGATAACCGTAGAAATGCGTCTTTTCATTGCGCATCAGCGTTGGGAAATATTTTCCAAACCAGTCCGGATACTTATCCATATAAGTATCGATTCCCAATTTCAGTCCCGCCTTTGTCGGTTGAAAAGGTACATTCCCTTTGTTTTCAAGAGTAACTTTCAAAGCCGGCTGCCCTTTCCATGACTGATACGTTAGACGGCACTCCACCTGGTCTATCGTACTCCGATAAGAAAGATATCCGTCAGGTATCCAAGCTGCGGTAATTTCTTTACCACTGATTTCAGCATAAAAAGAAGGACCACAGTTACCTTGCCCAGAACGAAAGAAAGGAATGGTGTCATTACCTTTCTTATCCTTGAAGATAATCTGTTCCAAATAGCCCTTGTCTGAAATGCGAGCTTCCCATCCGGTATGTTTCCATACGGTAGACTGAGAAAAGGCACCCATACTACATAATAAGCTTCCTAGCAGGAAATAATTTTTTATCATTTATATATCAGTTTTTTGTGTTTTGTATAGTAAATCACACTTCCCCTATATAAGGGAATTAAGGGAAAGTGTGATATGTATATGTCTATTTATGGCAACTCAATTACCAATTAGGATTCTGTACCAATTTCGGATTCTTGTTCAAATATTCCTGCTGAATCGGATAGAGGTAGCCTTCTTCTTTAAATACGAATGGCATCATGTCTGCCTTAACTTCCCTATTAAATTCTTCAGCTGTTGTACAAATTACTTTTTCAATTAACAAAATCGAGCCAAATATACAAGTATATCATCAATTACAAAAATAATAAGGCTTTAAAAGTTTTCAAATATAGGAAAGTTTCCACAAGAGAAGTTCCGCATCCGACTATAAAAGTCTTTTACTCAAATAGCGTACCGGATACCACACAGAAAGGAATCCGACAGTCAGAACGGTTATGAAGACAAGCACAACATCCCACGCATGAACACTGACAGGGTAGGCGTCCACGATAAAAGTACCACCGCCTCCACCTAGCGAAATTACGCCAAATTTCTGCTGGACAAAACATAAAATTAATCCGAGAATAATACCGGAGATAGCACCAAAAAGAGAAATAAGACGTCCCTCAAATAAGAATATCCGGGAAATAAGTTTATCATTAGCCCCCAGACTGCGTAATGTTACAACATCATCTTTTTTATCCAGTATCAGCATAGAAAGAGAACCGATCACATTAAAACAGGCAATCATAAGGATAAAAGTCAAAAATAGATAGGAGATCAGTTTCTCAATTTCCATAATACGGAACACATCCGCCTGCTGCTGATAACGGTCCTGAACAACAAAATCATCTCCCAACATTTTTTCGATCTTAGATTGTACAGATGAGACGTTTGCACCGGATTTTAATTTCAGCTCTATCGCAGAAACCTCCGTGGTATAATCCAGCAGTTGTCGGATAAAATCAAGAGAGGTAAGAATATATTTACCATCATACAGCTGTTGATTCACGACAAACACCACTCCGGGAGAATAAAGATAGTCACGTTTAAAGGAAGCACCGGGATTTGCCATATTTACTTTGGCATTCCGTTTGGGAAGATAAACCTGAAGCGGATCGACAAATTCCAATCCTGTACCTAAAGTGGCCACGAGTTCCACTCCCATAATCCCGTAATTCACAATCGAATCATGCAAGAGAAACTCACCGGCTCCATAAAGTATACTGTCAATCTCGGTCAATTCCTCAAAGTTATCTTCTACACCCTTCAAAACAGCCATAGTCTGACGGTCTTTATACTGTACCATTGCATTCTCTTCGAGCGTTTCTGTAGATACAGCCACTTCGGGAAGCGCACAAACAGCGCGAATCCGTTCATCTTGCCCGTCAAAAACCTTCCCTTCACGAACCACAATTTTCAACTGCGGATCGAAAGCGGTGAAAAAGCTGGCCACCATATCCTGAAAGCCGTTAAAAACAGAGAGTGTACAGATCAACGCCAATGTAGCAAGGGCCACTCCGCACACAGAAATGCCGGATATGATATTAATAGCATTATGTTTCTTTTTCGAAAAAAGATAACGCCGGGCTATATAGAAGGGGAAATTCACCTCTGCAATGAATTATTTCATTTCAGCAATGAGTCAATCTTCTCGATATAATCCAACGAATCATCCACAAAGAACTTCAGTTCGGGGATACGTAGCTGATAACGAACACGAGTACCCAGTTCATAACGAATGGATTTCATATTATCATTGATATTCTTCACCATTTCTTCTGCTTTCTCAGAAGGAAAAACACTGAGATAAACACGGGCAATACTCATATCCGGACTAATGCGCACAGCACTAACCGATACCAACGTCCCATGCATCGCCTTTGTCTGCAACAGGAATATCTCACTCAGTTCTTTCTGCAACAAGCGGGATATCTTATTCTGTCTAGTTGTTTCCATAAATCTACTCCTTTACTTTTTTCTTATAATCGTTAACCCATCACGTAAGGGTAATATTACTTTCTCCACCCGTTCATCTTTGGCTACAAGATCATTAAAAGCCTTAATGCCGATTGTCTGGGCATCCGTATTACGGGGTTGTTCCAGCACATGACCATCCCACAGCGTATTGTCAGCTATCATGTATCCTCCTTCGGAAAGATGAGCCAACGTCATTTCGTAATACTCAATATATTTACGTTTATCACCGTCAATAAAAGCCAGATCAAACGTAACGCCCAAATCGGGAACAAGTTCCAAGGCATCACCTATATAGAAACGGATTTTATCTGCAAATGGCGATTTTTCAAGCCACGGACGGGTAAAGTCCTCTTGTTCATCATTTATTTCAAAGGTATGCAACATTCCGCCCTCCGACAAACCTTCTGCCAGACAAAGAGCGGAATATCCGCTATACGTCCCGATCTCCAGTATCTGCCGAGGCCGAATCATCTTCACAAACATCTTCAACATCCGCCCCTGCAAATGCCCGGAAGCCATACGGGGACGAAGCAATTTTACGTGCGTATCCCGATACAGCGCTTTCAAATAATCGCTTTCGGGATCAATATGTTGCAGAATATATTCGTCAATAGATTCAGTCTCTTGCATACAGCCTGTTCTTTTTACAGATAACGGTTATTATTAGGCAATACGGTATCTTCCGCATGCTTCAACGCATCCTCCACCACATTTATTTCGAGGAAGGAAGTTTGCGTACCTTCTTTACCACTACTCAAATAGCCTACCATATCCGTTGGCTGCAAACGTCCTTCTTTCAACAGGCGGCGCAGGGCTGCAAAATAGTATTCCTGCCCGTTTGCGAGTTCCGGCATATAGATCGCTTCCACACCATAAGAAAGAGCCAGATGACGCATGGTCTTTTCCTTATAACAAATAGCCAATACCGGATATTTGCCACGGAAAGCAGCCAGATTGCGTGCTGTACGTCCGCTATAACTGTCGGTAATGATCGCACGTATCTTTAACTTAGATGTAGCTTTTACAGCCTGTTTGGCAAGGAAAGCCGTAACATCATTACTGTTTTCATCCAACGGGATACGAATATCATTTTCTTCCAGTTTATCTTTTTCAGCCTGAGCCGCAATCTTAGTCATTGTTTTCACCGCATCCACCGGATACTTACCATAAGCAGTTTCACCACTCAACATCAAAGCGTCCGTACGATAATAAATTGCATTGGCAATGTCAGTAACTTCCGCACGAGTAGGACGAGGATTGTTAATCATCGTATGCAACATTTGCGTAGCAACGATCACCGGCTTCTTTGCCAGGATACATTTACGAATCAGCACACGCTGGATTCCCGGAATGCGTTCCTGAGGGACCTCAATACCTAAATCACCACGGGCAACCATAACGCCGTCGGCTACTTCCAGTATCTCATCAATATTATCTACGCCTTCCTGATTTTCAATCTTGGCAATAATCTTAATGTCACTATTATGAGCATCCAGAATCGCACGAATATCAAGTACATCCTGACGATTGCGCACGAAAGAGTGAGCGATAAAATCAATATCCTTTTCGATAGCATAAAGGATATTGTTACGGTCTTTTTCCGTCAAGGAAGGAAGATTGATACGAACACCCGGAACATTCACGCTCTTACGGCTTCCCAAAGTAGCTTCGTTCTTCACTTCACAAAGCAAATAATCAGCGGTTTTATCAATGACTTCCAGTTCCAGATCACCATCGTCAATCAAAATCGTACCACCGATATTCAAATCGTGTACAAAATTGGGATATGAAACAGCAATACACTCACGGGTAGTTTCAAGTTCCGGATTACCTACAATCTTTACTTTCTCACCTATTTTATATGGAATCGGTTCTGCATTGGCAGTCGTACGGACTTCCGGTCCTTTCGTATCCATTAGAATCGCAATACGATTGGACACGGTACGTACATTTGCAATCAGAGCTTCAAAACCTTCACGGCTGGCGTGCGCAGTATTCATACGCACCACATTCATTCCAGCTTCAAAGAGCTGTTTTATAAAATCCACATCACAACGTCTATCCGAAATAGAAGCCACAATCTTAGTCTGTTTCAATAACATAGTCTTTCTACCTATTATATATTATACCTTATTTATTTTCTAACAATGCCTCCAGCGCCAACCTATATGAATTCAGTCCAAAGCCGCAAATCACCCCTTTGCAGGCACAAGCAATCATCGACACATGCCGGAAAGACTCACGACTATGTACATTGGAGATATGCACCTCGATAACCGGAGACGTCACAGAGCGAATAGCATCCTGCAAAGCAATGGAAGTATGCGTATAAGCACCCGCATTCAGAATAATCCCGTCCACGTCAAATCCTACCTGCTGTATGCAGTCAATCATCTCTCCCTCAATATTCGATTGAAAATAGTCGATCTCCACGTCAGTGTATCTTTTGCGAAGTTCAGCCAAATAATCTTCAAATGTAACGCTTCCATATATGGAAGGTTCACGCTTACCCAACAGATTTATATTCGGGCCATTAATAATTTGTATCTTCATCGCGTAATCCTCTTTTTTTATACCTTTGTATCCAAAGAACAATATTTCAAGCCACAAAGATAGTGCAAACCGAATGTAGAAACAAATTTATTTGTATTCTGCTGAGGTGCAGCCTATCTTCGCGGAGCAAAGGTAGAAAAAAGAAATGGAAATCAACGAAAAAAAGAAGAAGAAG
>ERZ773150.2816-NODE-2816-length-12479-cov-3.765937_pt1 | contig 12479 bp, 3 predicted proteins | sample MGYA00580845_ERZ773150 | MGnify/ENA primary metagenome ERZ773150 (study PRJEB29015, sample SAMEA2737848) | human gut metagenome | biome: human gut; feature: human-associated habitat; material: faeces | place: China | collected 2012 ...
TTGAGCAACATTGACACCGAGAATCTCTCGGGGGACTTACAGGAGAAGCTGAAATAGCCCTCTCAGTCGGCTGCGCCGACAGCTCCCCCGAATGGGTGAGCCTTTGGCAGGCCGGGGAAGTCTGAGCGGAACACCTGAGGCCCGACAGGGCGCAAAAGAGCGGGCCTCGATTACGAGGACAGGAGGATATGGACTATGAGCAATTTGAGTAATGCGAGAGCGCAGCTGGAGGAGTGGGAAGCAAAGAAGCCGGGCGACTACACCAGCCAGTACAAGGACAAGATCGACGGCGTGATGGGCCAGCTGGACGGGATGAAGGGTTTCAGTTACGACCCCACCCGAGACGCGGCCTACGAGCAGTACAAGAACAGCTACACCCGGCAGGCGAAGCTGGCCAATGAGAACGCGCAGGCCAACGCCAGCGCCATCTCGGGCGGGTACGGCTCGAGCTACGGCACCCAGGCAGGCCAGAGAGCCTACCAGAATTCCATGGCGGGCCTGAGCAGCGCCACGAACAGTCTGTACAGCCAGGCGCTGAACCAGTACACCCAGAAAAAGAGCGACCTGCAGAACCAGCTGAGCGGATACCAGCAGGCCGAGGCGCAGGACTACGAGAAATACCAGACCAACTACCAGAACTGGGAGAACCAGCGCAACTACTACCAGAACGCATACAATCAGGCGGCCAGCGAGGCACAGGCAAAGAAGAACCGGCGCTCGGGATTTTGGAACACCGTAGTGAGCGTGGGAGCGACCCTGCTGCCCCTTCTTTTCATGTAAAGAAAAACGCCCTGCCCGGGAAGGGGCTGAGCGGTCAAAAACCTCTCCGTCACGCCTGACGGCGCGGCGCAAAGCAACTCCCCGGGAGAGCACTATCTCGGAAGGACCTCTCAGGCGCCATGCGGCGCCAGCTCCCCTAGCGAGGGCAACGGCGACGACCGCCGCCAGTGGAGGAAGCAGGGAGGAGCTGTTGGGGCTGCGGCCAGCGGGATGCAAGCGGCAGCGCGGCAGACGCTGGGAGCCGCAACCCGGACAGTCAAGAATCAAGGAAAGGATTTGAAAGATGGGAGTTTTTAAGAGATACAAGGACGCGCAGGCGGCGCTGAAGGACGCGGAGAACGCGATGCCGGGGGTGTACCAGAGCAGGTATACCGACCGGATCAATGAGGCGCTGGACAGCATGGGCGCGGCCAGCAATGCGGGCTATGATGTAGGCACGGACAGCGAACTCTACCGGCAGTACCGGGCCGGTGCTCAGGCAAACGCCAGAGCTGCGGCTGAGAATGCCGCTGCCGGTGCGGCTGCGCTGAGCGGCGGGTACGGCTCGAGCTATGCGGGCAGCGTGGCCCGGCAGGGATACCAGCAGGCCATGGCCAACGTGGACAGCGGGCTGGCCGGGCTGCGGGACAAGGCCCTGACTCTGTACCAGCTGAAGCAGAACGGCCTCTCGGGGCTGCTGAGTGCGCTGCAGAATCAGGACAGCCTCGAGGCGGCGGAGCATCAGGGAGCCGTGGCCAATGCACAGGACTGGCGGGACTACAAGAAGAGCCGGGCAGATCAGGCAGCGCAGGAGAAAAGCGATTTCCTCTCGAACCTGTGGGAGATGGCCAAGAACGTGGGCAAAGCCGGGCTGACGGCCTACGACACCTACAAGGGCTACACCCAGCAGCAGTGGGAGAACGAATTTGCCCGGGAACAGTGGGAGTACAACAAAGAGCGCACCGGCCAGAGCGATGCACTGAATGCCTACGAGCAGGCGTTCAACCTGTACCAGCAGGGGGCGGGCGATGCCGCGAACGCCGTGCTGGGCCGGTATGGTCTGGACACTGGAATCTTCGACAATTACAGCGGCGCACCCATCACCCGCGCAGACAAGGCGGGTGCGCTCACGACCGCAGCCGGGCTGGCAGGCGGCGGCAGCGACGAGGCTGCACGGGCGGTGCTGGAACTGTACGGCCTGGATCCGAACTCTGTGGGAAATTACAGGACGATCGCAGGACGGCAGCTTGCAACGACGCTGGCAACAAAGAGCGCAGGCGGCTCGGGCAGCTCTTCGGGCAGAAGGAGCAGCGGAACGAAAGGCAGCGGGAGCAGCTGGACGAACAGTCAGCTGCAAAGTATGGCAAAGACATTTTCCTCTATGAAGGGAAATGAGCCGCTGTACGATTTTTACAAGCGGACGCTGACGGATGCGGGCTGGATAAAGGACGACACCCCGAACCTGTTGGAGACGAACCGAGGTCTGACGGGGCAGAGCTGGAAAGGAGACCCGGCAAACAAGTGGGGTACTGGGACAAGTAACAGACAGAACCAGAGCACCGGAAGAACAGCAAGCCAGTCGAGTGTCCCGCAGCGGGCGCAGGTGGCGGCGAACGCCATCAAGGGCCAGAGAAACCACGGCTCAGATGACCAGACTATTTTTGACAGCCTGAAGTATCAGGGATACACGGACGACGAAATCTGGAAAGCCTTTGAGCTGGCAGGGTAAGACAGAAAGGACAAACAAATGGCAGTAACCAAACAGCAGCTCGCACAATGGAGCAGGGAATTTGCCGCAAAGAACCCGGACAAGGTGAGTGGGGCGGGCAGCACTGCGCAGAACACCACCACAAAGAAGAGCAGCGTCACCAAGGAGCAGTTGAGCCAGTGGAGCCGGGAGTTTGACAAAAAGGAAGCACAACGTCAGGCAGAACAGGAGCAGAACGCCCGGGCCAAAGCCTTACAGCAGTACACCGAGCGGCACATAAGCGACATGGGGGAGGTGGATGCGAGGAACGATACCAGCCTTGCCGGAAGAGTATCGACCGGGAAGAAACCTCTCAGTCAGGCTGCGCCTGCGGCCACTGAAAAGGCGCTGGACATGGGGCGGAAGTGGGGCGTACCTGCGAAGAGCGGGAACGTGCTGGAGAACGTGGGCAGCGGGGCCATGGCCTACGGCACCGGCCGGGCGCAGGAGCTGAGAGCCAGCTTTGCCAAGGACAGCGTACCGGACGAGTTCGACCGGATCAACCAGTGGATGGACACCGGGGACAACAAGAATCTGGCCGACGCGGTGCGGCGGGTGGACAACACCCACGGCGCGTACACGGACGCCGACCTTATCCAAAAGGGCGGCTGGACGCAGGAGCAGATCGACGAGGCCCGGAAGATGAACGCTGCGCTGGACGCCATCCCCGCATGGCAGCGGGATGTGCGCCGGGCGGCGAACACCATCGGCGGCATCGGAGACACGGTGGCCGCTGCCCCGGTGCTGGGCGCGGAGTACGGCGTGCAGGCGGAAAAGAACATTGACGCCACCCTGAAGAACTGGAAACAGGTGGAGCAGGAGGTAAAGGGCGACGAACACGCCCAGAGCCTGTTTGACCTTTTGACCGACGTAGACATGGACTATAACCTCACCTGGCCGGAGAGCCGGAACCGGGAGCTGATCTCGATGGGGTACAACTCCAAGGAGATCCGGGAGATGCGCCAGAAGCTGGCGGGGCTGGAAGTGAGCGACGGCATCGACAAGAACCAGAGCGTGGGCTACCAGCTCTACGACCGCGGGCAGCAGCTGACGGCTGCGGCCCAGAGCGGCCTGAGCCCGGCCCAGCGGGCCGTGGCGGGGGCCGTGACCAGCGCAGCGGAGAATCTGGCCATTGCAGCAGGTGGCGATGGCGTTGCGTGGATCCTGCCTATGCTGAGCGCCCAGGGCGCGGCGGAGGCCATGGGCCAGAGCGCAGAAAAAGGCGAAAGCGCCGGTAAGGCCCTGGGCGGCGGCCTCGCCAAGTTTGGTGCAGGCTGGGCCATCAACTCGGTGGGCGCAGCCGACCTTGCAAAGACCATGGGCTCGGACTACGCCAAGGACACGATGGCCGGGCAGATCGCGGACTGGGTGCAGGGGCTGGCGGGCAGCTCGGAGCTGGCGCAGCGGTACCCGGCGGTGGCTGCGGCCATCTCGGGCGGCATCGACAACTCGATGCAGGCTTTTGCGGAGACCTATGCGGACATGGCCATTGACGCTGCGCTGGGGGACAGCGAGGCGGCGAAGAACCTCTTCAGCAAGGACACCTTCCTGACCGCGCTGGAAAGCGGACTCTCCGGCGGTGCGTCCGGCGCGCTGGGCGGCGCTGTGGGCTCAGGGCTGCACAGCATGAGCGAAGCGCTGGACAGGGAGGCGGAGCGTTACGACCGGACGGACCGGATGAAGCGGGCTGCCGCCCAGCAGAAGGAATGGGAGGCCCGGGCAGCGGAGCCCTCTCAGCCGACTTCGCCTGCGGCCACTGAAAACATCAGCGGGCAGGAAGAAAACCTCTCACCGTTCCCGTCGGCTGACGCCGCGCGAGAACGGAACTCCACTGAAAGTATGCAGCGGGCGGATGCGCCGCAGGCGCAGACGGAAGGAGTAAACAGCAGCGTAAACGAGGCTGCTGCGCAGTCGGAAAACCCGGCGGTGCGGCAGTTTGCCGAAGTGGCGGCGAGCGACAGCCTGACGGGCAGGACCATCGGGCTGTTTACACCGAACGCCGAGAACCGGGAAAACCGTGCGGCCTTTGAGCAGGCTTACGGCGTGACGCTGCCCGACACTGCGGGCGCGACCCGCCGGATGCTGCGGGAGATCGCCGCACAGCAGAAGGCGAAAAGCGAAGCGGTGCCTGTCGTACAGAGCGCAGAGCTGCCCAGCGAAGCTGCGAGTGTGCCGCAGACAGTACAGGATGCTCCCGCAGAAACCGCCGATGTCATGCCGGAAACGGCTGCGCCGGACAACGTGCGTGAAGCGGCTGCCGCTGTAGGTGAAACCGACAGCTACGAGAACGCCCCGCTGCGGGAGACTCTGGGACTCCGGCCGGAAGCGCCGAAGACCCAGCGGGAGGCCGAGGTGCAGCGGGCGCTGGAAGGCTGGCGGGTGACGGACAAGGCAGCCGAGACCATCAGCAAAAATATGCCGGACAGGGTGGACGCTGACCGGTATGCGGCCGCAGCGTCGCCGCTGTACCGGCTGGGCCGGAGCGGCGCTGCCACCTTTGCGCAGGCGCTGGAGCTGGCGGGCAGCATGAGCGGCACGGCGGCGGACATCAACTACATCCTGAGCACCGACGCCGGGCGGACGGCCCTTGAGATCGCCTACACCCAGGGTAAGGGCGAACGGATGCTCTATGCCGAAAAGATGACCGAACTGGGCGGCGCGCTTGGCAGCGAGAGCACCAGCGGCAGGGGCGAGGTATACGCCAAGGGTACGATGCGGCAGGAGAGCGACCCGGCCAGCCAGATCATCAGCCTGAACGCAGCGGCCACCGGCACGGATGCTATCCTGTACAATGTGCTGCAGAACGACCGGAGCATCAGGGCCTATGTGGACACCGAGACGGCCCGGATCTTCTTCGGAGACAACGCGCAGGACATCTTCGGCACCGTGCTGCACGAGGACTACCACTGGTACAACGCGCTGGACACCGAGGGCGCAAGGACTTTGCAGGAGCACGCGCTGGAATATCTGGCGAAGAGCAGTGGCTACGAAAGCCTGGACGAGATGATCCGGGCGAAACTGCGGGATTACAGCGCCCAGAGCCTGACCTATGAGCAGGCAGCGGAGGAGCTGGTGGCCGACGCATGGCGGGGCATCTTTGACAGCGAGGAGAGCTTCAAGCGCTGGGTGACGTTCCAGCGCGGGCAGGCAGAGAAGAACGCAGGCAAGAGCGGCGCCATCCACAAGGTGATGGAGCAGGTGCGGCAGATGCTGGATGGGCTCATCAACCGGGCAAAGGAAGTGCTGACCGCAGACCCGGACGACCGCGCCGCCCTGAAGGCGAAGCGTCTGGCCGAGGCCGAAAAGCGCACCTTACAGGACGAGTATTTCGCCCACGCAGAAAAGGCCATGGACAACCTGCGGGCGGCAAAAGAAAACGCCGCAGCCCTCAAGACCGAGAGCGCGGCGGAAAAACAGGGGGTACGATTTTCGATTTTGAAGGATAAGGCCGGAGAGACTTATATCAAAATCGACGAAGATATTCTGAAGGATGTCCCGCAGGAAGAGTGGAAGTCTACGGTCAAGCAGGCTATCAAGGAGCGTTTTCCGAACGGCTTTAAGCGGAACGACTGGACGATTGAAAATACGAAAGAAAGCCGCAAAGAATTTGTCTGGTCAAAGTATACGAAAGCATTGCAGTGGGAGAGCGCAAATGCCTATGCAGATAAAATGCGGATAGCAGCCAATCTGGACGAGATCATTCGGACGGCAGACGAAGTATACCGTGAGCCTGCGAACCACAAGAATGCGGAAGCATTCAACCGGGGAAAAATCAAGATCCAAGTCGGGCAGAACGCCTATGAGGCGGATGTGCTGACGGCCATCAAAACGGACCAGCGGGAGATATTCTATGATATTGTGGACATTAAGCCCATAAAAATAGAGACCTCCGGCAAAGCCCACATAGAATCCGAAGATTCGAGGAGCAGCGGGCCGGAGGTCTCGGTAGAAGCCTCCGGTGGAACCGTCACCAAAACACAAAGTCATGATGCCAGCAGATTGCCGGAGGCTTCTAAACAAAGTATAGCACGAACCTCCGACGAAAGCAAGAGAACCGACGAGGCTGTGAAGAAAACGGTGAGGTTCCAGCTAAGCGAATCCCGGCGAAATCAGAGTGAGCTTCAGAAAGAAAGCCGGGAGCTGGAACGTCAGCGCCGCGCCCTGAAGGAAGAGCGTGCAAACTGGCAGGAAAGCAACGAAGTGCGGGCTATCGAAGAAAAGAAAAAAGCCTATGGCCTGTTCTCGGAAAAGGGCAAGGCATTCAGGGCCAGCGAAGAGTACCAAAGCTATCTGGAAAAGCGCAAGGAGTTCAACCGGCGCGGTGCAGAACTGGAAAGCCGCATCGGCGAAGTGAACGATAAGCTGCGGCAGGCACAGGCCGAAGTGGAAAACGCCCGACAGGCCGTGAAGCAGGAGCAGCAGAAGGTGTATGATACCAAGGCCAAGGCGGCGGGCGGAAAGCCTGAGTACCGCCGGAAGTTGGCCGTGAAGCAGTTTGGAACGACAGACCGTTTTGAACGGGCAGGGTACATCCTGCCTGATGGCCGGATGCTGAATTTTGCGCAGAATGACGGAACCCGGGACACTGACCACAGAGAAATACTGGACGTGTTCGGCCCGGCGGAGGTGCCAAACGGCACGGAGGCCCTGAACAAGTTTCTGGCAGATGGCAATGTGCGTGTGATGGCTGAGGCCCCGGGCGTTGACATTGCGGCAAAGACTCCACCGACCGAACAGCAGCTGAGACAGATCCGCGCGATGGTGGAGCAGCTGGGCAGCGAGAAACGTCGTTTCACCATCGACATCTCCACCACCGACGGGCGGGTGGCTGCCAGCAAGGAGTACAGCGGGAAGGTGGATGCCGACAAGGTCGTAAGAGAGATCCGGGAATACTACAAGACCGGGGAACTCCCGGCAGAGAGTGAGCTGGCACGATTCCGTTACCAGCGGGCCGAACAGGCCGACCGGGACGCCAAGCAGAACCAGCAGCGGCAGGCCAGCCGGGTACTGGCAGAAAAGGCTGCGGCCTTTGACACCCTGAACCAGTTCTTCGGCCTGACGAAGAACACCCGGCTCTCGGACGCTGCCCTCGAGAGCCTCGCCATCCGATGGACGAAGACCAACGGCAGCAGGGCCGACCGGACGAAGCTGGCAAACGAGACGCGGGCGCTGGTGGAGTATCTGCGCTCGGAGGGCGCGGACATGGCCAAGGCGCAGGGACTGGCCGAGACGCTGGCGGGCGAGGTACTGGATGAGGCCACCTACCGGAACACGGAGCTGTGGAACCAGTACCCCGACCTGCATGACCTGACCTACACGGTAGACAAGAACGGCAAGGCCAAGGCCGAGCTTGTGAAGCGGTACGGAAGCTGGACAGAGGCGGTGGCCGAGGCCCGGCGCCACGGCGTGAAGCTGCGGCAGGCAGAGGGATACCGGGACGGCAACCCGGCGGAACAGTACGAGGCCATCGTGAACGACACCCGGGCCGTGGGCGGCGTGAAGGAGAGCGCGGCAGCACTCTTCCGCTCGGCGGCACAGGAAGCGGGCGTGGCGGGCGCAGCCAGCATGGAGAGCACGGAATGGCTCGACGTGCTGATGAACGTACACGACACCATCAAGCCCCGGATGATGAGCCGGTTTGCGGACGCTGCCGAATACGAGGACGCAAAGGTGGAACTGGCGGGCCGGATGATCGGCGACATCATGAGCCACCCGGAGATGACCGACGCCGAGGCGGTGTTCGAGGGTATCTTAAAGCATAACCGGGAGGTGGCCGCCATGGCTGCCGGAAACGAGGAGCGGGCGGCTGAGGTGACGAAGGGACTGAAGAGCGTGCAGCAGGCCCAGCGGAAGGCTTTTGCCGACCGGATGCGGGCCAACAGCCGCAGCCAGAGCGCCGAGGCCAAGAGCGTGAGCCGGGCAGAACGGCAGCTCAACGAGAATCTGGAAACGCTGGGCGCACAGGTGAGCACAGCAGCGGGTCTCGACGAGAAGATGACCGCTCTGCGGGAAGCCTACGAGCGGGAATGGAAGGCCGAAAAGAGCCGGATGAAGCAGGCCCGACAGGAGATGCTGGACGAGATAAAGCTGGAGCGGCAGCAGATGCGCTCCCAGATCAACGACCTTTCCCGGCAGGTGGCCGGAGAGCAGCGGAGAGCCGACCGGGCAGAGCGGCAGCTGCTGGTACAGGAAAACGAGATCATGGAATGGGAAGCCGAGAACCAGCGCAAGGCCGAAGCGTGGCAGGAAAAGCAGGCCCAGCGGAATGCAATCGCCATTGAAACGGCCCGGCAGCAGCGGGACGAGGACGTAGCCGTGGCCAAGGCACTGGCCGAAAAGCGGGTGCAGAAGGCCTGGGAAGGACGGAAGGCGGACGAACTGAAACGGAGCATCCGGAACAATGCTGCCCAGCTCAACCAGATGGTGCTGCGGCCGAAGCCCGGGAAATATGTACAGAAGAGCCTCATCGTGCAGGCCGCCGAGGTGGCGAAGCTGGCAGACATGGCAGTGCTGAACAACAACGCCCTGACCAAGCTGACCGCCTTGCAGGACAGCATCCGGCGCAGTGGAGAGATGGACGTCAGCATCCACGCCGACTGGGAGAACAGCGGCGTGGAAAACCTCATCCAGACACTGCGGGACGACATGAACGCCAGCAAGCAGGCAAAGCTGGACCGGCTGAACAAGCAGCTGGAAGAAGCCAAGGCTCTGCCGGACGGCGACAAGGCCGAACAGCTGCGGGACCGGCTGCGCCAGCGCATCCGGGAGACGGAGAACCGCACCTATCTGCCCATGACGGTAGATCAGCTGCGGATGCTGAAGGCCATTACGGCCAGCACACTGCACATCATCCGGACCGAGAACAAGACCCTGAGCCTTGCGAGGGCAGAAGAGGTGGACGGCATGGCCATGAAGGCCGCCCGCGAGGTGCTGAACTCGGAGGGCAACGGCTTCGGAGAGAAATTCGAAAAGGCGAAGGGCGCGATGAACCGCTACCAGCTGGACATGCTGGGCGGCACGAGAATGTTCCGGCGCCTGGGCGGCTACACCAAAAACGGCCAGATGGAGAAGCTTGGGCAGATGCTGAACGACGGCCAGCGGCGGCAGACGGAGATCCTGGTAGAAGGCGAAAGCCTGTTTGCCAACGTGACCGGCAAGGAACACCTGAAAGAGGTGGAAGCTTTTGCCGGGCCGGGGGCGGAGCTGGTGGACATCGGATTGAAGGACAGCAAGGGCAATGCCGTGCCGCTGAACCACGCACAGCTGTGCAGCCTGTACATGCTGCTGCGCAACGAGGACAGCCGCCACCACCTGATGACCGGCGGCCTGACCCTGCCGGACGCTGCCCAGTACGCCAAGGGCAACATCGAGAGAGCCTACCAGCGCAGCCAGACCGTGATGCTGGGGACGCTGGTGAACGCCGATGGTGTCCCGATGGCCGACACCATTTTGCAGACGGTACAGGACGCCATGACGGACTATGACCGAAACTGGTGCAAGGACATGGAGGACTTTTTCGGGCGGTACACCACGAACCTCATCAACGAGACCAGCATGAAGCTGCTGGGCTACGACCGGGCCACCGTGAAGAACTACTACCCCATCGCGGTAGACCGGAGCACGCTGGCGACGGAGATTGAGGGCGTGAAGATGGATGCCACCATCGAGGGCAGGGGCTTTTTGAAGGAGCGCGTGAAGAGTGACAAGCCCATTTTGCTGGAAGAGTGCCAGAACGTGGTAAAGCGGAGCCTGCGGGACACGGCAGCCTATGCGGGCCTTGCGGCCCCCATCCGGGACGTGCAGCGGGTGCTGAACAGCACCGTGGAGACGGCAGAGGGCATCGGTGTGCTGAAGGACAAGATCATCGGCGAGAAGTGGGGAAAGGAGACGGTAAACTACATCAACGACCTGCTGACCGACCTGCAGACCACGCGGCGCAAGCGCAGCAGCACCATGAGCCGGGCGCTCGACCGGATGCGGGGCAACTACGCCGGGGCCATCCTGACCGTGAACCCGGGCGTGGCCATCGCGCAGGCAGCCAGCCTGCCCACGGCGGGCGCTGTGCTGGGAGCAGACACCATGGCGGCGGTGCTGCCCTTCGTGAAGAATTTCTCGGGCAAGCAGCGGGCCGCGGTGGAAGCAGAGATACGCCAGCACGGCGACGCCCTGCTGCAATACCGCCTGCGCGGCACCAAGCGGGGAGAGATGAGCTCCATCGGCGCGCACAAAAACCTTGTGGCCAAAGCGTCGGAAGCCATGCCTGCTGTGACCGGCTGGATCACCGGCATGGACGAGATCACGGTGGCGGCGCTGTGGGAGGGCGCGAAGCGGTATGTGGAGCACCATACGGCAGAATTCAGCGAGGGTGCCGCGGAGAAGGGCAGCGAAGCCTACTGGGAAGCCGTGAACAAGATGTACCAGCGGGTCATCGAGGAGACGCAGCCCAACTACACCACCATGCAACGGGCGGGCATCCAGCGCAGCGACAACGAGTTTGTAAAGACGCTGACCATGTTTACCACCCAGCGATTCCAGAACTACGGCATCCTGGCCGACGCCGTGGGCGACTACAAGGCTCAGAAGGCGCGGTACGCTGCCGACCAGAGCGCGGAAAACAAAGCCGAGGTACAGCGGGCCGGACAGGGCCTGCGCCAGGCGGCGGCAAGCCAGGTCGTGCAGACGGCGGTGTTTGCCCTCATGAAGATCGGCGCGGACTTTTTGCTCCACCGGTGGGACAAGGAGCAGGACGAGAACGGCGACATCACGGCGGCCAGCGTGGGCAAGCGGTTTTTCGACCTGTACACTGAAAGTGCGGCCGGAAACTTTTTGTACGGCTCGGAGATCTACAGCGCCCTGACCAACGCCCGGGACGGCAAGGACTATGACGTGGTGAGCGCCACCAACATCAGCGCGGTGAACGACCTGTTTGCTGCCTTTACCAAGACCGTCAAGCTGCTGCGGACGGACACTGGCGAGATGAGCGAGGAAGAGCTGACAGCACACCACCAGAAGCTGAACAAGGCGGTGCTGAAGGACATCCAGTGCGGCCTTGAACTCTACGGCGTCCCGGCGGCGAACATCCGGAAGGTGATGCAGGCGTTTGAAGGCTACTGGGAGGATGCACAGGCCATCGGCAGAGGCGAAGGGTTTAGCTTTAACTCTGCACCCTCTTCGGCCACCGGGCAGTACGACCGGCTGTACAACGCCATCCAGAGCGGGGACAGCGAGGAGGCTGCGGCGGCGATGAAGAAACTGGAACAGATGAACAAGACGGACAAGGTGGACGGCGAGCTGGCAAGGCGGCTGAAGCAGTACGACGCCGACGTGCTGGCGGCGGCCAAGGCCCGGAACGCCGGGAAGGCCCGGGCCGAGGAAAAGGCCCGAAAGGCCGTATTTGAGAAGCTGCGGGAGGGGCTGGACGTCGCCCCTGTGACAGACAGGGCCAAGGGCAAAACGGACGCGGCCCGGCGGGCGCAGCTCATCGACCTTGTGAACAAGGCGGTGGACGGCAAGGCAGACGAACTGCTGGCGGGCAGCAAGGACGGTAGCATATACGACGCGCTCCTGGACGAAGTGAAAAATGGCCGGGCGGAGGACGTGCAGACGGAGATCAACCGGCTGCTGACGGCAGGCAAGAAGAAAAGCAGCATCAAGGACAAGATCACCGAGGCCGTGAAGGAGGAGTATCTGGCGGGCAGCGACCGGGACCGGGAGAAGCTGGAGAAGAAGCTGCTGGCCCTCGAGGACGCAGAGGGAAAACCGCTGTACGAGGAAAAGAACTTTGCGCAGTGGGTAAGCGCTGCGGACAAGAAGGCCGAGAAGGCGAAGGACGAGAAGAACTGGTGGGAGGGGGTGAAATAAGATAAGAGCAGACGCTTTGGTAATGAACCAGGGCGCCTGCTCTTTTTGTTTGTATGAATAAGTCCGCAGTAGTTTTGCTGCGGGGGACGTGGTAGGCTTTTTATAGAGTGCT
>ERZ773150.2828-NODE-2828-length-12454-cov-5.650859_pt1 | contig 12454 bp, 8 predicted proteins | sample MGYA00580845_ERZ773150 | MGnify/ENA primary metagenome ERZ773150 (study PRJEB29015, sample SAMEA2737848) | human gut metagenome | biome: human gut; feature: human-associated habitat; material: faeces | place: China | collected 2012 ...
GCTTTGGTACGTTTTTCGGGATTATTCGCGTTTACACAGTTGTTTTTTCAGACCCCAGACCTCATCTGGCAGCTTGATTCAGTGCGCCTTGGCGAGCCTGATGGGTAACTCACACGAATTTCACAATATGTCACTCTTTTTATGGCAATGGGGCGTTAATTGTGCGGTGTTGCCCTAAAATTTCTGCTTCACGATTGATTTTTTCTAAAACGCATAACAGCAGCACGATTTTGGTGCTGCTGTTTCTTTTATGATTTCAGGCTCTCCAGAAACTCGATTGCCTCATAAACTGCTGAGAATGTCAGGCACTGCGTACACAACCATTCGTTTCGCTTGTCTGTATTGTCAAGTCCGGGAAGCCCCTGCAACAATAGGTTGTTCACAACCGCTGTGGGATAGTTCTCCGCTATTCTCGAAATAGCGTCCATATCGCCCTTTTTGTAGGTCGGCTCTTTTGTTACGACTTTGCTCAGTATGCGCTCCTTGTCCGCAACTGTGCGGATAGTCGGTGCTAGATACTCATAGTGTAGCATGAGCCAGTATTCAATATACCGATCGTCACAAGTAATCGTATGCGTATTCCGGGCTTCTTCCTCAGCTTTCTAAGCCTGCCGATTATCCTCAGCCTGCCGCTCCGCTTCGGAATGTCAACGGTTTCCACGTCAAAGAAGAAACAGATCTCGTCCGTAACCTCAGCATTGTTGAGGTATTTATGGTCGTTGCGGAATCTGCGGCCTGATTCGTCGAATGTTCCGGTGGATTTCGGACGCTGAATCACGGCAACATCACGAAACTCACGCTTAAGGAAGTCTGCGTAAGCCTGCTCGCTCTCACCCTCGCAGAATACGATGATGTACGGCTTTTCCCTTTTGACACGGCGGGGCATTACTCCACCTCCTCAAGCTCAATATCAGGAGTTGCACCATACTTGCCTGCCAGATATCCCTTGCGGATATTATCGGTCGTGCGGGTGGAGAACTCGCTTATGCTGTACAGCTCAGAGGAACCATCAGCGGTATCCTTGTCGGCGAAATAAAGCTGATCCTTGCGGAGAAGCTCCACGCTCATAAGCTCGGTGTCGTGCGTTGTTAATACTAGCTGCACTCCGTCTGGGTTTGACTTCTTGCTCTGGAACTTGGATATGATGAAATTCACAAGCATGGGGTGAAGCTCACGCTCCAGCTCGTCCACAAGCAATATTCCGCCTGTTCGCAGAGCTGATTCTATTGCAGGTGCAAGCGCCATCAGCCTGCGGGTTCCGTCGGATTCATCGGAAAGGTCTAATGAGTATACCCCCCTCTGACCGTTCCTGTCCTCGCCGTAGTGGCTGGCTTTGGTACGTTTTTCGGGATTATTCGCATCTACACAGTTCTTTTTTCAGACCCAAAAGGTGTCAAAATAACTCAACGCTCCTGTTCCATTCGCCCTCTGCCTTTTCAAATGTGCATATTACATCAACTGGTTTTAGGTCGATATCGCTAACATTGCCGACTGACGTTCTGATTACGATTTTATCCACGGCTTCGGAAACAAGGTACATAGGGTAAAGCTGGTACCAATCATCGTGATAAAGTGTCGTCCCATTGCTTTCATACTCTATGTTGACAAGAAGATCAGTATCGATTCCGTATTCCCGCGCCATTTCACGAAGCCTGAATATACTCAGGAAATTACCCTCCGGTTCGTTGAGAGGCTCATTAGTTTTTCTCAGGGTATACACAACAGGCGCAGTCGAATATTCTCCACTTTCATTCCGTGACCACAGCGGCGAGGTCATTCCACCCCATGCCATGTAGATCGTATCTGGCTCGTCGGGGCTTATCCAAATTATTGCGCTACCGCTGTCGCTTCCAATCATAAAAGCTAGCGCGTGAACTCCCGCTTCGTAAAATCCAAGCATTCGAATACCCGTTTCAGTCATGACAAACGATTTCTCAGTGTCGTCAATTCTCAGTGTCGTCAATAACAAGACGCTTCTGTTCGGGATATTCGGGAAAGCGGAAGCTGCCTTCCCACGTGCCAAAAAAGTATTTCCGAAACAGCTCATAATCGTCTGATGACTTCCATGTGGTTTGGTCTATGCAATAAGTTCCATCCTCGTCTGCACGACAACTCAGAAGCGACAGTGAAGGTTCATCAGCGCCAGACGGGGTGGCTTGGACTGTTTCTTCTGCCGCAGCGGTAATGCTGCTTTCTGCCGTAGGATGTTCTGTCTGTACATAACTTTCATCGGAAACGTTTTCGCAAGCAACAACTGATAACAAAAGTAAGGCCGTCAGAACGGTTGCTATTATTTTTTTCATAAACAACCACCTCAAATGTAATAAAAAAGCTGCAAGTTATTCCGTAACTTCGGATCAGCACGAGATATTATTGTGAACAATTGGAAAATTAATTCCTCATTGCTCACTCATATACAACATCATCTTTATATATGATACCACAATTGTAATTACATGTCAAGTGGAAATATCAAATCAGAAGATGATTAGGCGGTCTCCCCTTGCGAGGGGATGTGTCACGAAGTGACAGAGGCGCTGACCGACAGACGATATTCCCCCCAGTGCTTGTATGCAGACAGCGCTTATGAATACGCGGAGTATATGAAACCGAGTGAGATTCTAAACAAAATATACTGCGTACTTGTACACATAGAAAAAATATGGTATAATAAATGCAGGGCGTTTATTATACGCACATACATTACCCGTCATGACAGCTTTGCACTTATCGACATATCGTTAATATCACACAATAAAGGAGCTAACAAATGAACAACGAAAAAACCATCTCATTCATATCCGACCGCAAGCATTACGACATACCCGAAAGCAGTATATTGTATATTTCTATGAATAAGCAGGACGCGTTTATCCACACTTCGGACGGAAGCGTGCTCAAGACGCGCATGACATTTGCTAAGATACAGCATACGCTCAGCGCAAATTTTATAAGAATAACCCGCGGGTGCCTTGTTTCGGCAATGGCTATCCACAGCGTAGGCAAGCTTATTACTCTGTCAAACGGCGAATCGCTGGAATATGCCACGCAGCACCGCAGGGAGATATTGGAGAAATTCCATGCGAAACAGCATTCGATCATAGATTTGCTTGCCGACAACGACAATCCCACTGATATCGAGGAATACCATCAGCACTACAAATGCTTTGACAACATTCCCATTGCGTTCACCGACATCGAAATGATATTCAACGAAGAAAGTCAGGCGGTGGACTGGATATTCCGCTATGGAAACGAAGCGCTTGCCAGGCTGGAGGAATGTCCGCTGGATGTACTTATCGGCAACACATTCGGAAGCATTTTTCCCAACATGGATTCAAAATGGCTGCGCAGCTACGAGCATTCCGTGCTGTATGGCGAGACTCTTGAAATAGTCGATTACAGCCCGGAGGTAGACAAATACCTGCGGATAGTCTGCTTCCCTACGTTCAAGGGACACTGCGGCTGCCTTCTGTTCGATATATCGGAAACGAATTTCTCGGTAGAAAAGACAGTCGGCGAAAAAGCAATAATGATGTATCTGAAAAAGCTGATGGAATAAAATGTGTTAGCTGTACAGAATTGTCCAAGCAAAAGCGCAAACATGGAACGAACGGGTTTTCGCTCCATGTTCGTGCATTATTCGTTACATGCTTAGTGCTATTGGTTCCAGGTATATTGACAAATCCAAAAAGTAAATGTATAATATAAAAGGTACGGATAACAGACATTAATACACTAGGAGGGTATAATGAAACTTAAATCATCAGTGAAATGGACGATAGCCGCTGTGGCTACCGTTACAACGGTTACAGTAAGCATGGGGGTGATAGCAAACGCTTACACTTACACTTTTGATACCAGTTCTGGAATCGGTTACGGTATTTTTGGGGATAGCAATGACAGTTACAATACAAGTGAACATTTCCGAGAAGGCTATGATTTTGAATTTTCGGAGGAAAACTCTGCGCTGAAGCAGGCGAAAAGATTTGAACTGAGCGTTAATATCCCCGATTATGGTAAAAATACGCAAGCAACCATCAAATTCGGCGGGTACGATGAAAACGGCGACAGGTTTGAGATCGGTAAAATTGAGAAAAAGGAGGCTTTTTCCGGCCCCCTGACATATTCTCTTGATGAAGGCAGCATGGCAAGCGGAAAGTTCTGGATGGAGCTTGAGCCCAACTTATACACAAGCATTGAGTTTAAGTCCATAAAGTTCTACGACAAGGACGACCACTGCATACTCTACGGCTGCGCGCAGGACAAGAGTCAGAATGGGTATGGTCAGTGGACGTTCTATCAGCTTATCGGTCCCAGACCTATAATTAGGGGTATTCAGAATGCCAACGGCACCTATGCGATGAGCGCAGAAGTCACGTCAGGCGGTTTGAGGATGTCGACAGAAACAAGCAACGGTGCAAAATTAGATATATGTAAATGTGAACTTGGTAATGCCGTACAGACTTTCACCATGAACGGCGCCGATGTAACCGGTAAACAGCAGCTTACATTTAATTCAGCCGAAGGCGCAAACAACGAGTACAAATTTGTATCCGGTGCGTCCGTTGTTCTTAAAGACACACTTAACAACACGGAAATTACGCTTTACAGCGTTGACAACGAAGCGACCGTAACGATCGAAAAGTTGAAGATCGATGCGGGCGAGCCTCAGCTTATGGGAGAACTCCCAACAATAAGATACGGCGAATTCGTCAGCGCTGATGATCTTCTTAAAGCGTTAAACAATGCCATTCGCGATCCAAACTTCACAGCACAGCAAGTTGACGGCGCTTTCGTGGACAGCTCCGTTACGGACGATACCGCGCTTTTCAGCAGAGCTTTGATTCCCAGCGCGGACGGAACTAGGAAAGTAATTGCAAAGGTGGTTTACGTCGGAGTATCGGGCTTTGACCCCGCTTCGCACAAGGCGCAGACAATCACGCTGAAGGCTCGTGTCGAGGCGAATGACATTGAATTTAAGGACGGCACAGTCGAGTTTGAGAAGGAGATAAATTGCAGCGCCGATTATATCGACACCGTTAAAATCAGCAAGCAGCCCAGGACAGACTATGAATACCGCGAGGATCTTGACCTCTCTGGCGGCGAGCTGACGATCACATACGACAGCGGCCATACTGAAATCGTACCCATGACGGACGAAAAGGTTTCTGCAAGCGGATTTTACGGCGCGAACGGAGAGTTCCCCGACAACTCCGAGGTTGAAGTAACTGTTACATACACCGCCGAGGACGGCGTTTACGACCCTGCGCACGAGGGCGGCGCACAGTTCTCGGATACATTTACGGCAAGAATCAAAGATATTCCTGCGCTTGACGCTCCTGTCATCACTCCCAACGGAGGCACGTTCAGCAATTCCTGCGAAGTCAGCATTACCGCGCAGGAGGGCGCGTCTATCTTCTACACCACGGACGGCACCGATCCTACGGCGGACAGCAATAAGTACACAGCTCCCTTTACAATTACGGAAGACGCGACCGTAAAGGCAATCGCTATAAAGGAAAACTGCCGCGACAGCAAGATCGCATCCGCTAAGTTTACCAAGCGTTCCGGCGGCGGCAGCGGCAGTGGCAGCAGCGGTGGTAGCAGCGGCGGTGGCAGTGGCAGCAGACCCACAACTTCCACCAATCCCACTATCGGCGGTTCATCAAAGAGCTGGAGCGACATTGCGGCTGACCTTGAAAAGCTCGCAAACGGTTCGGAGGTTACAATTCAGCTTAACGGAAACACTGCCGTTCCTGTTGAGGTGATCAAGGTAATCGACAACAAGGATCTTAAAGTACACTTTATAGTTGACAGCTCTCGCGGCTGGTTCGTTAATGGTGCGGAAATAACCGCTCCTGCAGTGGCAGATTTCACCTTCATCAGGACCGCAAGCCAGAAACATGACGGTCTGCGTGGAATTGAGGGCATGCAGTTCAGGACCAACAACACAGGAGTTCCCACGGGTCTTGAAATCGCGTTCAAATCTGAACACGCAGGCAAGTTTGCGAACCTTTATAACTACGTTGACGGCAAGCTAGTATTCGTGGCATGCGCTAAACTCGGTGCGGACGGTAAGCTATTCCTTCCGGGCGTCACCGAAAAAGGCGATTACATCGCAATGCTCTGCGAATTCAGCGACCTTCAGGGCGATATGTCCAACGACGGCATTCTGAATGCAGTGGACGCAAGCGCGATACTCAAGGACATTGTTGGTCTGGAAAGCGGCGCGAACCCGCTTATGGCAGATTTCAACGGTGACGGAAATGTCAACGCTGTGGACGCTTCTTCAATTCTGAAAAAAATAGTTGGTTTGATCTAAATAGCTTTTATCCTCCCCTGCCAGCGCAGGGGAGGATTTTTCATGTTGATTTCTAATATAAGGAAACCTCTAAAAACCGGTGTGAAAAGCAAAAATGGACAGTATATGCCAGCTTCTGAGAAAGCCTCCTCGTAAGTCTATAAGCCTTACGAGGAGGTGCAACACGATGTTGCAGAGCGAATATGGCGCGCACTGCCCATTTTTGCTGACATGAGGTTTTTAGAGGTGACCTTATATAACATCAAACCGGTACTGCTTTTAACATTCATGAAGCAAATTGCTACAATTAGGAAGAAACCATTGACAAATCAAAGCTGAAATGGTAATCTTTTAAAAGAGAAAACCTCTACAAACCGGGGCACGAGCAGATTTCGCACATGACTTATATCAGATGCTAGATGTCAAACTGCGGTAACACTGTATGTGTTTAAAGTTTGACAGCAAGCAGATTATGAACAAGGAGCGAAGCGACGTTTCGTGGTAAGTCAAATCTGCCGTGAAGGAGATTTTTAGAGGGTATCAATGGAAATGGGCAGAGTGTGCCGAATTGCAGAGAAAGCGATGAAGCAGGCGGTACGCTATATACATTTTTATAGGCGACCATACAGAAATGTGCATTATTTTTTTCTAAGCTGTATCGTCTGAAGCGTGATCAACGGGAGGAAAAAGAATGAAACGATTTACCAGTATTTTCACGGCGGTTGCCGTCGCTTTAACTCTGATGATGTCCGTTATGCCGATGACGGTTTTCGCGGCATATAAGCTTACCCAAAATGACGGAAGTGCTATTCCGGCAAGAATAGACGTTGGTGAAAGCATTAATATCAAGGTTGACGGTGCGAAAGTTTATTTTTATTCGGATAATAAAGAAGTGGCGACAGTCGGCAAAAAAAACGGCTTGCTTACTGCGGTAGGTCCGGGAAGCGTGAAGATAAAGGGCGTGAATCAGTCCACGGGAAAGACTATTGCCACAAAAACCATTAACGTTTGTCTGCGTGCGACAAGCGTCACGCCGTCTGAAAGTGAAATATACCTTACAGACATAGGAAGCACTGCGGAAATTTCCGTGGTTCTGACTCCGTCAAACTCAACGGATATTATCAGATATGTCAGCGACAACAAGGATGTTGCAACCGTTAACATGAAAACCGGCGTTGTGACCGCTGAGGGCGAGGGTACTGCAACCATTACGATCTATTCAAAAAGAACTGCCGCCTCATCCGCAGATGATGAGGGAACACTGACAGCCACAGTCAGGGTGACAGTCGGAAAATTCCTGAGCAGCGTTTCAGCGCGCACAGACCAGACGATAGAGGTAAAGTTCACCCAGGGAGTCAGCAGTCTGACGGCTGACGAACTTATTCTGCAGGAGTCTTCTTCGACGAGTTGGATGAAAATCAAATGCGTGACGAAGCTCAGTTCTGACACTTATCTGATACAAGTGGAGCCGAAATATAAGATGTCGGATAAAAAATACACCCTTACGATGAAGAAAACCGGCAGCAAGCTGGAGTTTAATGGCACGACGAATACCTGCGAACATAACTGGCAGGAGACCGGAGAGATACCCGCTAACTGCACCGAATGCAGACAGATAATTATGACGTGCAGTCTGTGCCAGCAGCAGAAAAATGTACCCGACGAAACTGTAAAAGCGCTTGGGCATATCGAAACTAAAATAGTAGTAGTCAGACAGCCGACCTGCACAGTAAATGGCGTTCAGTATTATGTCTGCGATCGCTGTGGGAGAGCCGTTGATTCATTGATTGAGAAGCTGCCGCACAATTACGTTGAAACCAGTCAGCGCATTCCGGCTACCTGTGTGGAGCCTGAATATATCGTTATGAAGTGCTCCAGCTGTGACGCAATCGAGAAGCTCCCGGTTGCAGGCGAACTTAAGGATCACAGTTTCGATGAAAACGGTATATGCACCGTCTGCGAAGTTTACCGCATTTCGAATGAAGACGAGCTTTTCAGGTTCTCCGAAGCCGTTAACGGTGGAAAAGTGAATATCAATGCGCTGATGACCGACAATGTAGTATGCACCCGCGCCTGGACGCCCATAGGCACATACAAGAACCGCTACATGGGAACATTCGAGGGTCGTGGGCATACAATAAGCGGACTTCACGCTGACACCAGCAATAATGTAGGTCTGTTTGGCTTCATAGGCTCAGACGGCTCAGTTTCACAAGTCGGTCTAATTGATTCGTCTGTCACGGGAAAAAATGAGGTCGGCGGTATCGCCGGACGAAATTCAGGCACAATAAGCAACTGCTTCTCCATTGTGGAAATTAAGGCAGATTATTACTTCGGCGGTATCTGCGGCACGAATTACGGAACTATCGAAAACTGCTACAGCATTGTTAAGATGGAGAGTAAGCAAAGCGGCGGCGGAGTATGCGGCAGTGAAACATACACCAGCAAAATTTCAAACTGCTATTATAACAGCGATATATACAGATTTGACAATGGCATCGGCACAGGCGTTTCCACATTTGACATGATATCTGAAAATGCTCTGACGCTGATGAAGCTTGACGATAAGATATGGGACGTCAAGCCATATGACAACACGACTTTATATTTCCCGGGTTTTAAGGACACGTCCGTTTTCCCGGATTATGAGTATGACGCAAGACTTACTATCGACTGCGCCGGGACTGAACCGTTTACCGTTGCAGACGTACTGGAATTCACGCTTGACGCGCAGATAAAACTCGGCGAAAGCTTCGGTTATTTCTCGGTACTTTCCGATGTCAATGCTGATAAGCTGGAGCTTTATTCTGACAATGTGAAGCTTTCCGCAGGCGTGACATATGATCCAGACGGTGCTGAAGCCGAAGTTAACGACAGGTTTGAACCCGGGGAGCGTTCGTTTGTTGTGAAGTTCACCGGAAATGCATTGTTTGACGGAAAGACTGCGGAAAAAACGATCAATCTGGTTCCTGTCGAACTGACTGTTTCCGACTTTGTTTTCAGCGCTCCGATTCTTCCGGTTGAATACAGCGGTATGGCGCATACGGCAAGCGTAGTTCCAGCGGCTGGTGTGACCGGAGTCGGTAAGATAACGTTGAAGTATTTCGATGAGAACGGCGGCGAAACTCAGCCGATATTACCCGGCGTCTATACTGTAAAAATCGACGTTGAAGCAGGGAGCGTGTACCCCGCTGTTAATGGGCTTACCGATGAAAGCTGGGAATTCACCATCGGAAAGACGACCATCACAGCAGATGATATCAGATTTACGCCGCCAGCAGAACTCAGCTACAGCGGCAGTGCAAAGGCGGCTTATGTGACATCAGACCGTATTCCGGAGGAAGTAAACGATCTTCTGGAAGTGAAGTATTTCGATGAAAACAACAACGAAGCCGAGCCGATAACTCCCGGAACCTACACCGTCAGCGTAAGCGTGAATGAATCCGACAACATCGCCGGAACGACAATTCCGTTTACTTCCGGTGAATGGTGCTTTACTATCGTGAAAGCGGTAAAAATCATTCCCGATGTAGAACTGCCCTATATATGGACGGACGCAGGATATAAATCGGTGGAAATAAAAGGACTGCCTGACGATACCGGCGACATGGAAGAACCGGTTATTGCGATAGACGACCCGGCAGAGGACGTATTTACTCCGGATTCTGTTTCTTTCAGCAATGGTACCCTTAATTTCATGATTCCGACAACTGATTCATCACCTGTTGGAAAATCTTCGAAAATAACCATAACGCTGAAGACGCAGAATTACAAGGATATGACATTCTCGGTCAATATCCTGATCACTGACAAAAAGCCGCAGCAGGCTCCGGAATGCGTGGTGTCCGTTCAGCAGGTGAACACAACATCTTTCAATGTAGTAATAGAGCCGATTGACGGCGCGGAATACAAATTCGACGGCATCAGCTGGAGCTTAAATAATGTATCTGACTTTGTTGACCATGACACGGAAGTTGTTGCATATATCCGCATGAAAGAAACATCAGAGTATTCCGCAAGCGACGCAGCGTCAGCTACCATCAGAACCGGTCACGGTGAGCTTACTCATCACGAAGCGGTTTCCTCCACCTGCACCGTAAATGGAAATATTGAGTACTGGTCATGTGACTGGTGCCAGAGATATTTCATCGATCCTGACGCAGAAAATGAGGTCAGCCTTGAAAGTACGGTGCTCCCACTCGCAAAGCACATTTCAGGCGAACCGAAAGAAGATTACAATGATTTCAAAGAAGCCGAATGCGGGATACCCGGATACCGTACCGAGGTAATTTACTGCACTGTGTGCAATGAGGAACTGTCAAGGACAAGAGTAGATATTCCCGCCCTGGAGCATAAAACCAGCAAAATACTGAGAGACAACGAAGTGCCTGCAAAGTGCGAAGCACCTGGTTCTTATGATGAATATACAAAGTGCTTGCGGTGCGGTATCGAGCTTTCCAGAGATACCGTGACAGTACCCAAACTGGGGCACATCTGGTCTGCGGAATATCAGAAAGACCGGAACGGTCACTGGCATATCTGTGAAAACTGCAGCCAAGTCTCCGAAGTTCGGCCGCATATTTCCGGCGGTCCTGCGACTTACACCTCCCCGGAGATATGCACCGTGTGCGCTTATGAAATAACCCCGAAAAAAACAAGCGGCGGTTCGGGCGGAAGCTCCGGAGGATCAGTCGGCTCCGGCAAGGGCGGCGCGGAGAAACGCAAAGAAACTCTGCCGTTCATGAATGGAGGCGACGGAAGCTGGAAAGACATCGCGTCAATGCTGGAAGAACTTGCACCGGGAAGCAGTGCGGTCATCGAACTGAACGGCAATACCGATGTTCCGGAAATGGTATTCGCTGCGATGGTCAAAAAAAGCCTTACGGTTGAGTTTTCGCTTGACAGCACAAAGAGCTGGGTGGCTGACGGATCAAGGCTCAATGCTATTTCTGACGCGGATTTTTCCATTCTGCCAGGGAACAATGATAAGAGCAGCCTGCGCGGAATTCCGGGCGCTGATCTGAAAATTTCCGGCACGGTTATCCCCGCCGGTTTAAAGCTGTATTTCAGAAAACAATTTGCGGGTTATTTCGCAAATCTTTACAGACAGGTCAACGGGAAACCGCAGTTCCTGAAATGTGCAGGAGTTGGCGAAGACGGCTCTGCTATACTGTCCGGCACTGATTCGAAGGGCGAATATATCGTTATGGTGTGCGCCTATAGCGACCTTCCCGGCGACATGAACAATGATGGCGTGCTGAATGCGTTGGACGCGTCTGCTGTGCTGAAATACATCGTTGGAATGGGGACTGCCGCAAATCCTGAGGTTTCCGACCTTAACGGAGATAATACCGTCAACGCGCTTGACGCTTCTGTTATTTTGAAAAAAGCAGTAGGTTTTTAAGGCAACACCGCACAAAGTCCACAAATTAGAAATTAAGCACGATTAGTAAACAAACTAGTTGCATAGTAAAATAAAAAATGGTATAATAAAAGTATGAATAAGCAGATAAGTTTATCGAACCTGGAGGACGAACTGTCACAGGTACGAACAAAGAAAAAAGAATTTCTGGAGCAGATAGAGCGAATAGTTCCGTGGAACGAATGGGTAGCAATGATAAAGCCGTGCTATTATAAAGGAGAGCGCGGGAATAAGCCATACGAACTGGAATTAATGCTGAGGCTCTACCTGATACAGAATCTATATAATTTGGCTGACGAAGCAACAGTTGCAGAAGTAACGGACAGCAGAGCGTTTTCTGATTTCTGTGGCGTGGAATCAAGCAATCAGATACCGGACGGAGATACGCTGGGAAGATTCAGAAATCTGTTGGTAAAAAACGAGCTGCAGGAAAAGCTCTTTGCACAGGTAGTCGAACAGCTTACAGCAAGAGGGCTGATCCTGAAAAAGGGAACGATAGTAGATTCAACTATAATAGCAGCTCCGACTTCCACGAAAAACAAGGAACGCAAACGTGACTCTGATGCACATCAGACACGCAAAGGGAACACGTGGTATTTCGGCTATAAAGCGCATATCGGAGTTGATAAGGACAGTGGGCTTACGCATACCGTTAAAGCCACTCCTGCGAATATTCACGATGTAACGATGATGTCTGAACTCCTTACCGGAGAGGAAGAAGTCGTTTA
>ERZ773150.2861-NODE-2861-length-12321-cov-3.025273_pt1 | contig 12321 bp, 10 predicted proteins | sample MGYA00580845_ERZ773150 | MGnify/ENA primary metagenome ERZ773150 (study PRJEB29015, sample SAMEA2737848) | human gut metagenome | biome: human gut; feature: human-associated habitat; material: faeces | place: China | collected 2012 ...
AAGAGTTCCTGCACCAATGGGTCAGCACCGGCGCTGTTTATGGCGGCGAGGATGGCTTCGGCCTGCAGTTCTCCATCAATACATTGGATGAAGCCGCCCGCAATGAAATGTTCCGCGGCCATTCCCTTTCTTTGCAGGAGATCAGCAACATTATCAAAGAATTGCCCGCCCCTAAAAAACGTAAATACACCCTTAACTTCGCCGTCACGTCCCAGAACAATCTCGATGTGGATCTGATGAATAAATACTTCGATAAAGAAAAGTGCATTGTCAAGATCACCCCCATCCACGAAACGGTCGAGGCCGTCAGCGAAGGTTATGAGATCGTTACCGATTTTGATGTTTACGAAAAGTTCGAGCAGCCACTCGTCAAAGACGGTTGGGACGTCATCGTGTTTGTTCCCAGTAAAGAAGAGGACGCCGACCGCATCACCTGCGGCAACTCCCTGATCGCTCTCGCCAATCAGTAAGGAGGCCCACAATGAAAAAGACAATACACCATATCACATCGCTTGCACTCGTCATCGTCCTGGCGGCATCACTTTCTTCCTGCGCCAACGTAGAAAGCGGCGTCCATGATATGAATGGCAGCATCACAGGCCATACATATAATTGCCAGTTCTATACCAATGACGGCGAAGAATTCATGGATGTCGCCGGCTCAAAAATTGATATGAACGCCAACGTCGTTAAGGAATACACCTACACCAGTGATGGCGGCTGGGGCGTTACAAAAACGATGTCGTCCGTCGTTACCATTACGGTAGATGGTAAACAGATCAATAACTGCGGCTCCACCGTTATTTTTGCCGAGGAAGGCTTGGAGCCTGATGTTGACTTTCAGGTTCAGGATATTCACAGCACGACCGATGGCAGTCTGGGTGAGAACCCTATTATTGCTAAAACCGTCAATTCTTATAAAAACGCTTTCGGTAAGCCCGTTGTTGTCGTTATCCAAAGCCAGCTCGGTGATCCCATCTGCGCTTACAGCGGCGAGAATGTCTATTGGGAAGTCTGTCAAAATCTGCCCAAGACAACCAAACTCATGATCGACGGCCGTGCGCTCTATATCCACCGCGCCAATTTCCAAACCATCGACAAAGCATTACTCGATTGATAAGGAGGTTCTATGACCCAAGACGAATTTTATGACCTTATCCTATCCCCTACTTATGATTTCTTGCGCACCGATCCGCACCTGGGCGAAAACATTATGTTCCTAACTCTCGGCGGCAGCCACGCCTATGGCACCAATGTCAATGGTTCGGATGTAGATGTCCGCGGCTGCGCCATGAACTCCCCGCAGGATATTCTCGGTTTCTCTAATTTTGAGCAGCGTGTTGATACTGGCACCGACACTACGATCTTCGGTTTCAATAAGCTCGTCAGTCTACTGCTCTCTTGTAATCCCAACACGATCGAACTTCTCGGCAATAAACCGGACCAGTATTTTTACATCACTCCGGCGGGCCAGATGCTTATTGAAAATAAAAAACTATTTCTCTCTCAAACGGCTGTCCATGCTTTTGGCGGTTATGCCAATCAGCAGCTGCGCCGCCTGCAAAATGCCCTGGCACATGACCACTATCACCAGGATGAAAAAGAGCGCCATATCCTAGGCACCTGCAAATCTGTTTTTGAAAACTTCCGTTTGCAGCACGCCGATATCCCTGGTGATTCCGTTCACCTATATATTGACAAAGGCGTAACAGAGGGTATGGAGACAGAAATCTTCATTGACTGCGACCTTAAACATTATCCACTCCGCAGCTTCAAAGAAATGAATTCTGATCTCGGCACGGTCATCGGCCAGTACGCCAAGCTCGGAAAGCGCAACAGCAAAAAGGATGATCTGCATCTGAATAAGCACGCCATGCACCTGGTCCGGCTTTATCTCATGTGCTTTGATATTCTTGAAAAAGGCGAGATCAACACCTACCGCGAAAACGACCGCGATTTCCTCTTGGAGATCCGCGCCGGTAAGTTCCAAAAGCCGGACGGCACTTACTACCAGGAATTTTTCGATCTTATCGATCAGTATGAAAAGCGCCTGCAATACGACAAAGCCAACACTATGCTCCCCAAAACCCCGAATTATAAACGGGTAGAAGAACTCGTTATGGAGGTAAACTACCATGCCTGTACTACAAGGTATCCCACTGCCGCATGATCTTGTTACCCTTGTCCTCCAGTTAGAAGGTGCCGGTTATAAAACCTACCTTGTTGGTGGCTGTATGCGGGACATTCTATTCGATAAAACACCGCACGATTATGATGTTGTCACCCAGGCCGACCCAGCCACGGTAAAATCTCTCTTCTCTCCTACCATTGATACCGGCATCAAGCATGGCACCGTTACAGTTATCATGCCGGACGGCCAGTACGAAGTCACAACCATGCGTAAAGACGGCGTTTACAAAGACCACCGCCATCCGGATACGGTCGAGTTTGTCGATGATATCACAGAAGATCTTGCCCGCCGTGATTTCACCATGAATGCCATCGCCGGCAGAATTTTACCGGATTATGATGCATCCCAAGAAGGCACTTACACGATCGGGATCGTCGACCCTTTTAAAGGCTATACGGATATGTCCAGTAATTTCATCAAATGCGTTGGCGACCCTAACAAACGCTTTCAGGAGGACCCTCTGCGTATCTTACGTGCCATGCGCTTTGCCGTCAGCTATGATTTGACGATCGATGTACAAACCGAAGCAGCAATTCATGCGAATGTTCAGATGCTTGTCGGTCTTTCCGCCGAACGTGTACAGTCCGAACTCCGCAAAATCTTCACCTACAGCTATGAGCACGATGATTTCGGTCTGCTTCTTTTCGATTATATCGACGTACTGGAAGAAATTATCCCGGAACTTTATCTCAGTCGTGATTTTCAGCAGCACAGTCCCTATCATATCTACACCGTGCAAGATCATATCCTAAAGTCTGTCGTGGAACTGAAGAACGTCACCCAAAAACTCCCCGAGTTTACCGCTGCTATCCACGCTCACTGGTTCGAGCTCTGCATAACGATGCTTCTGCATGATATTGCCAAACCAATGTGCTATACGGTCGATGATGGCGGCACCGGCCACTTTTACGGCCATGCTGAAAAAAGTGCCGAACTTGCCGATGACATTCTTCGCCGCCTCAAGTTTTCTAACGCGGAACGGGAACGGATCGTCCTGCTCATCAAAAACCACGACCGCCAATTTGAACCCACCGTCCGCTGTGCCAATCGTCTGCTGGCCGCTCTTGGTCCTATCAACGTCCAGCTGCTTATGGCTGTCCGTTTTGCCGATCTCTACGCCCACGGTGTAGACTATACCAAGTTTGGCACTATGAACGCTATGCGCAAGGCCGAAATCACATACCTGTATCTAGCTATCGCAATTTTCGAGGGGCGCAAGCTCTCCATCCAGGACCTGCACATCAATGGTCATGATCTTATGGAGATGGGCTATCGTCCTGGCCCTTTGTTCGGCCAATGCTTTAACCATCTTCTGCAATGCGTAGTAGATGGCAAGTTCCAAAATGATCCCTGTCTCCTGCGCCGAAACGCAGAACTTTTTATGCAGGAGCACAATGCTCCACTATTATAATAAGGAAGGTCTATTATGAATAACGATCGTCGTAAGCAGCTCAAGTCCGTCGCAAAACGGCTAAGCACTATTGCCGACGCACTCGAAGAACAGCAGATCCTGCTCGAACAAATCTATGATGATGAATCCGAAGCCTTTGATAACATGCCGGAATCTTTGCAGCAGTCTGACCGTGGCATCGAAATGGAAGAAGGAATCGGCACGCTGGAAGAACAAAAGGATGACCTTGCCAACATGGTCGACGATCTGCGCGAAATGATCTCCGCACTTCAGGACTTCTGATCTTCGTCCAGCCCAAGCAACCAATCCGCTGTAACGTCCATAGCCAGTGCCAGTGCTACTACGGCATCCAGGCTGGGGGATGTCTCCCCTCTTTCCCATCCTTGCAGCGCCCGCAAACTAAACCCTGTCAAGGCAGCCATTTGCTTTTGGTTGATTCCGCGGTTTGTCCGCCATAATTTGATTTTACTTCCAACATTCACCATACTACATGCCTCCGTTCAAATTGCAGTAGGAGCAACCAATTGCTACCGGTTTCCTATTGCAATCTGGAAATGATTGGTGTATACTAAGTTCAAAACACAACAGGCGGTTGTATCGTTGTTGTCGGTTGTTGCCAGGATGAGGGGCCTGGCAGCGGGCGCTTTCTTTACATAACAGTATTATACAATATAGTGTGTCCTATAATTCGGACATCCAGGCAAAGAGGAGGAGAAATTTTATGCCGCAATCTAAAACCATCACGCTTCAGGAGCTTGCCAGTATCTTTCGCCAGTACAATGCGATCAGCGTACATATTTATAGTCCAGATGGGACCAGCGGTGCGGTTCTTCGTTTCAACAGTAATGCTTGCTCTTTTTATAAGTCCAATGGGGTAGCAAAATCAATTCTTCTCACCAATAAATCTTCCTCGTTCAGGGTAGAAGGCCCAACCGTAAATATTACGTATGATGCACTCCCCACTCCTTCCTATGCAGCGTTCTCTGTAACCGCGCATGGTTTTACATTTTACATTACAGCATGCTAAAAAATTTGCAAAAAGGGGTTGACGTTCGGGATAATGTATGCTATACTATAGCTACAGTAAGAAAAGAACAAAGCAAGCGCCCAAAATCCTACTGAATATCCTTAAGGAGGAATTTAAACCTATGTTTACACCCGGCACTTCGATCCCTAAATTGGGAGAGATCCGGCTGGGGTACGTCGAACAGGGCACCCCCAGCCCGACTCACAAGTATGTTGGTCTTCACCCCTATCTGGTCATCAGCAACAATCGTTACAACCGCTTCTCCGGCCAGTGCGAGGTGATTCCTTTCACAACAAAGCGCTTTGGCCGCCGCAATCCTGCTCACGTAGATTTTGCCGCGGCAGAAGTGGATGGCCTTATCTATGATTCTACTCTTGTCGTGGAAAGCCGCGATGTGCTGCTGCATTCTCAATTGTCTGAGCCGATTGGCTATTTCACAAACGAAAATTGGCAGCGTGTCATCCCGGCTATACTCGCACAAAATCCTTTCATGATCATTTCTAATACGCCGGCTCCACAGTCTGAGCAAGTAGCGATTCCCTGCTAAGGGCTTGAAAAGCCCACCTACATAGTATAAAATAATACTATAGAAAGGTGGGCCTACTATGAAAGCTCAAAACCCTCCCCTACAGAACTCTTATATCGCCCAATATAACGATCTCACTAAGGTCCGCTCCAAAAAGCAGACAAATCGCACAATTTCTTATTGCGAAAATGATTTTCAGTGTCCGTTCCAAAATTTAAACTATCAGCAAGTCATGCAGTTTCTTGATAAACAGTATCATTATTCTACTGTTATACAGGAGCCTAACGCAGCAAAATTTCGCATACTACTTTACAATATCAATGCAATGCTGCAGTATCTTAACTGGCTTGTCAATACAGAGCATATTACTGCCGAAGTCTGTAACATGCATCCACTACAAGATATTTATGTAAAAACAAAGTTTATCCGGGATGGAAAAACATCTAAAGCCTCAAATTCCAGTAGAAACCTTGTTTTTCAAACGGATGCTGACTACCGCAGATCCATGTTTATGTCCGAGCAAGAGTTTAAAGACTTCTATCACGCAGTATTCCCTAATGATACGTATATCCACTTGGCGGCCACGATTATTTTGTTGTGGTGTGGTTTTTCAGCCATAGAACTCGACGAATTGAAGTGCAAAGAGTTCCACGATAAAACAGAAACCGATCCGGCCTATATCAAACATGGTGAACACATCGTATTTATTACCGATCCTGATTTTCTGCGTGTCATTCGTCTGGTCATTGCGTCAGATTCTTACTGTGGTGTTTATACGTCCGGTGTCTCCGGCAAACAATCTCCTACAGTATTTCAGTTCTGTCAAGATGAGCGTGAATATATTCTTCGCCGCGTCATGCGGTCCAGAGTCAATGAATCTACCCGTCAAGAAGACAAAAACAAAAAGCAGCCACGCCTTGAGTATCTGAACCATTTCGGACGTGCCTTAAAACCACATCAGGCAAGACTCCCTAAAGAGTCTCCCTTTTACGATAAAACACTCTCTACCGAAACGATTATGCTCAGCGGTATTTTCTGCCGTCTGAAAAACGAAAATCTTCCGCTTCCGCAGGCAAAGATTAAAGCAGATTCTTACGTTGCTGTTTGCAATAAACGAATCAGCACCATAGATTATTTGCAGTGGTACGAAATTAGCAATCAGTAAATTTCTCCCGGTCGTAAGGCCGGGGGATTATAAAAAGGCTTCTTAAACCCGAACATAAACCATAAAATTTCAAACTTCAAGGAGGTCCTTCCCATGTCCACTACCGAAACCATGACCATCCACCGCGCCCTTGTCGAACTCAAAACCATTGATAAGCGCATCGGCCAGGCAATTGGTGAAGCCAACTTCTGTATGAGCGCCAAGATGAATGCCAAAAAGCTGCTCGGCCAGCCCGCAGAAGAGTTCACCGCAAAGGCAGTCTCCGCCTACGATAAAATCAGTGAACTGATCCATCGCCGCAACGCCATCAAAATGGCCATTCCCGTATCCAACGCCACCACTAAGATCCAGGTCGGCGATAAAACCATGACTGTGGCCGAGGCTATCGTAATGAAACAGGTTGGCTACCAGCCGTATAAAGACCTGCTCAACCAGCTGCGCTACCAGTACAGCAACGCCGTATCGGAAGTCGAGGATGAAAACGCCACGCTGGATAAGCGCACGGATTCCTATATCGCATCTCTGTACGGCGGCGATAAGGCGGCCAAGGCGGCCGACCCCAAAGAAGTCGAAGCTGCCCGCGAAGCCTACGTCAAGGCCAATACCTACGAGGTTTTCGATGGCCTGAAGCAGAATAAGCAGACGATCTCGTCCCGTATCGAGGAGCTGGAGACTATGGTAACCACCTTCCAGAACGATCTGGATGCTGCTCTGTCTGTCTCCAACGCCACCACAACCATCACTATCGAATACTGATATCCTTCCGAGCTTAACACTCGTTATTAAATAGATATTGCCTGTATATCGAAAGCGATAAATCACAGCCGCTCCGTCCCCTTTGGGTTCAGGACTGAGTTGAAACACGAAACTGGAACCCTGCCATATCATTAGAATTATGATTGATGAAAGTACGGTCTTCGTTGTCATTATTGATCGTGCCGCGGATACTTGCGAGGCCCGCAGCCCAACGAAGACAATTGATGGGAAAGCTAACAGCTCAACGCTAACAGCTTAACGCTCAAGATTCAAAGTTTATTTTTCGTCAACGCTTAATGATTACGGTTCACACGCTCAACGCTTCTTAAAAATCCTTGGTACAAGGTCATATGTCCGGCTGTGCGACAGTTCGCTGTCCTCAAGGCTGGTATATGGGCAACATGCGAAGGCGGTAGCATGTAAAAATAATCCGCCCTAGTATGACCCCTGGGTTAGCCGTAGGGCAGGTGCAACTCCTGCAGGAGTCAACCAATATGAATTGGCAAAATAAAAAAGCCCTGCGGCTTAAACCACAGAGCTGATTCCTTACCGAGCAATACAATGCTCGACCACCCACAGAATTGCTTCTGCAATGGTGATCACACTTGCAATGTCGGCAAGGGCTGCACGAAGGCGATTCCTCAAGGAACCACCACCTTTCCTTTAAAGTCATCGCCCAAAAAGACGATGGAGCTGAAGTGGAAAATAAAGGAAAGCGTGCAGGCATATTCTATCAGGTGGTCGCTATTTTGTCAATTCATCTTATAAGCGGCTGTCGTACAACGGCAAGTATACCAGCCTTCCAAGCTGGGGACGGGGGTTCGACACCCCTCAGCCGCTCCAACGGAATGAATCTTACCAACAGCGCACAGCAGCGCCACAGGATTCTCGCGAAAGTAATACCTGGTTTCTGCCAAGGGTTAATGACAGTCACGGCCCAGGTTGTCCAGTGGATTATGCCACTACTTTGTCAGTATAATCGAAATGTGCAGCTGCCTCCAGGCACGAGAATTCCCTTGCAACACGCGCCACACTCAGGTCATATCCGAGTGTTCAAATTTGTCACCCAGACCACGCGCCACATCCATTGCATTATACATACCAAATCACGGGCTGTCTGGTCAAAATTCATTCCGCACCATTGCCCTGGTTCTATAGCAGACCGATCACCTGCTGAAAGCCAGAATCAGGACAAAACGGAATTCAGCTGCTTCGGATGATGAACTGTTTCGGTGTCTATTTATTAGATATCGCCCAGTGAAATCCGCATGAATTCAGGTTCCGTTACCGCGAGACGCCCAAGGCAAAGGCACGATTCGCCTTGCTCAGATCTAGGTCTCGCACAAACCGGGGCTTGCCGTAAAGGTCCAGGTCCCACCAGAAGGCTGGGGATAGTGCCCCACCAAGATCGAAAGCGTGTGCCTGCAGATAACCGGCAGGTGCCAAAGGTTTCACCACTCGCATGTGGTCTGCTGTAGAGTCTGTAAACATTGGCAGATAAACCAACACCTAGGATAGTTCGCCACTATCGGAATCCTGGCTATAGAAATGGGAGCCAAGAAGAAAACACTTTCAATCCAATTCAGAGAGAGCTTGCCGCTTCGTCTAATAGGCAAGGACAGCAGCGCAGGCTGAAAACGGACGTTCGAGTCATCCAGGGGTAGGTTCTCTCTTATTATCGAGTAGTAGTTCAGCTGGTAGAACGCTTGCCCTGGGAGCAAGAGGCCGTCGGGTCAGAACCGACCTACTCGACCATGGGCATATGGCCCTACTCCGTTTTTATTATTGTTTTGTGAATTCTTATCGGTCTCGGAAACCGCTACCGGATAACTAGCGGAACCATTTTATAAGGAACTGTAGCACAAATGGTTAGTGCGTCCAGCTCATAACTGGGATTATGATTTTGGGTTCGAGGCCCTCCAGTTCCATCCGGGTTTCCGAAACGGCATACCGTCGTAGCAGACAATCCCTTACCAAGGGCGGCCTTTATGGCGTAAGACACAAAACGAGCAAACGATTTTTGCGGCACAGGAAACCCATTATTATGGCGTAGTGGCAGAGTGGTTGAATGCAGCGGTCTTGAAAACCGTAGGCAACGTAATGTTGTCCCTGGGTCCGAATCCCAGTTTCGCCGCCAGGGGTACTGCAGCCCTATGATAAGAAATATCGTCATACCGGATTCTTTGCAATGAATTTATGTAAGTGTACATAGCATAGATTGGCGCATTGTTTGAACTATGAAATGATTTCTGAAAGTACAAGCAGAAAAGCAGTTGTGTAACGGCAACATGCGACTGGCTGCCAAAGGTCGTTTCTTTGGGTAAATGGAGATAACCAGTATAAAACTCCATGCCATGTCCGAGTGTTGGAACAGGCAGACAAAACAGGCTTAAACCCTGTTGGCGGCAACGTCGTGCGGGGTCAAGCCCCGCCTCGGATATTTATATAGCCCTGTGGCGGAACTGGCAGACGCGGCAGATTCAAACTCTGTTTCTTTGTGGATTCGACTTCCACCGGGAACACTCAGCAATAATGGCTAACGGCAGTTGCGTCATGAAAATGACAGGACGGGTCGGGGTTGGCATCGAAAGGCCAACAGGTAGTGCAGCGGAAGGTAAGAAAACCGTCACGCGAAACTAAGTCGGGAAAACCGAATGATACGCAAGGGATACTTCCCATCATAAGATGGTCTGACGCAGGACTCCAAGGGGCGGGTAACGACCGCAGGACGTGCGTCTATAAAGTCACTGTGAAACTCAGTCATAGCTACCACATTATTGCTTTTATCATGCTGGATTAGTTCATTTGGTAGAACCCCGGTTTTGTACTCCGGCAAGGCGGGATCGTAGCCTGCATCCAGCACCAGGATGATTCGTCATCCATACTTCTCCGTCTGCTTCGGCAGACAGCAAATGGCGTAGTACATAGTGGTCGGCAGCCACGATGTGTCACCCTTTGTAGGGAACCATCTAAGCCCGGCAAAACGAACTCAGGTCATATCCGAGTTAATGAATTTGTTACCAAATGCAAACCTAAAAAGCTCGCTCATGGATGGGCAGCTCGCTTTTGTGCGCCAATCAAAAAAAAATAATTTTAAAGGAGTGATTTATCTTGGACTCGTCCGCAGCAGATTCCCTGTCCCAAACCGTTCAGCTGTTTCAAAATCTTGATATGCGCTATCAGGTCAACATGGCCGGTGTCAAAGAGCAAGACCTCATTACCCAGGATTTATTACATAGGCTTGAGCTTGAATCTCTGGACGCTGTCAAAATGGTCAAGCTGGCCAAGCAGCTTAAAGAGTGTCGCGCCACTCGCCGTATGATGAAGGATGAAATCGAGCGGATGCAGCCCATCAAAGACTATCTGCAGGACGTTGATAATGTAAAAGCCGTCCGCGAATTGTCCGAGTTGGTAGGCAAGCTCCGCAAGATCGATAAAGCCCAACACAACCGGCGCTACTATCCGCGTGTTCTGTGAGGTGTCCAAAGGCAATCCACCAACTGTCTGCCGCCCTCGGCCGTATACGCATCGTATCAGACATGCAACCCAAGCGCGTTTACCACCCAAGAGTTTTAACAGGAGACACAAGATGATTTAGTCCTTGCGCAAAACAATCGTTACATTAAACATTTTTAAAAGGAGACCGCTTATGGCTATCATGTCATTCCACTCATTTCACCACAAATTCATGGCTCATTTTGATTCCATGACCAAGGACGCCGCCGCCCTTTACCGTGTCGATTTCGACCCGGATGAACTTTGGAACCTTTATCTCGATTCCTTCCCCGCCGGTACAAACCCCGTCTATCGTGTCCGGCGCGAATTTGACTGCTCCTACTGCCGTCATTTCATTAAAACGATGGGCGGTGTGGTCGCTATTCGTGATAACCGAATCGAAACCATCTGGGACTTTGACACCACCTCGCCGGAATGTTATCAGCCCGTTGTCGATGCCCTCTCCGTCTATGTCAAGTCTAAGCCTATCAAGGATGTTTTCCTGACTCATGAGTCTACCGTCGGCACCGCCAGCAGCTATGAGCGGGATGAAAACGGCAACAAGGTTCTGACATGGAATCATTTCTTCGTCAACACGCCGCGCTGCGCTTACATCACCCGCGACATCAACTCAGAGACCGCCCGTATCCGGGATGACCGCAATGTATTCCTGCGCTCCATGAGTGAACTGACGCTCGACGCTACGCAGACCGTGCTGGAACTCATTGCACAGAACAGCCTCTACCGTGGTGCCGAGTGGAAGTCCCAGCTGGAACAGCTTGCCTCCTATCAGGAAAAGTACAACGCTATGACCGCAGGACAGAAAGAGTTGCAGTCGTGGGTCGATGTCATCAATATGAACCCCGCTCTCGCCCGCATCCGCAACACCAGCATCGGCACACTGCTCATTGATTTGTCAGACGGCAAGGATGTCAACGCCGCTGTAACTGCTTATGAGCGCGTGGTCGCCCCTGCCAACTATAAGCGTCCCAAGGCTATCTTCACAAAACGAATGCTTGAGGATGCCAAGAAAACCGTCACAGAACTCGGTTATATGGATTCCCTGCCACGCCGCTTTGCGTGTCTTGATGATATCAGCGTCAACAATATCCTCTTTGCCAACCGCGACGCCGTCATGCGTATGAACGGTGCAGCCGCAGACCCATTTGCCGCTATGGAACAGCAGGTTGCCATTGATCCAAAACGATTCTCCCATGTAGAGGAGATCGGTATTGATAAATTCATCTCGGATGTCCTGCCCATCGCCAGGGAGCTGGAGTTGTTCATGGAGAACCACTTTTCTAAGAACATGGTTTCGCTGACCGCCCCTGTCAATCCCGACGCCAAAACGATGTTCAAATGGAATAACGCTTTCGCATGGGCCTACACGGGCAATCTGGCTGATTCCGATATCCGCGAGAATGTCAAGCGTGCAGGCGGCAAGGTCGATGGCGTGCTCCGCTTCTCCATCCAGTGGAACGATGAACCTGATGACTGGGACCGTTCGGATGAAGATGCACACTGTAGCACACCTATTGATCATATCTGGTATGCCAATCGCCGTAGTTCTACCGGCGGCAATCTGGATGTTGATATTACGCACCCCAGCAAGAATGTTCCTGCCGTTGAAAATATCACCTGGCCCATGCTGCAGAAGATGGCCGATGGTGATTATAAATTCTATGTCCATTGCTTTGCCAGCCGCGACGGAAACAACGGCTTTATCGCTGAGATCGAAGCCAACGGTGAG
>ERZ773150.2864-NODE-2864-length-12320-cov-2.927436_pt1 | contig 12320 bp, 8 predicted proteins | sample MGYA00580845_ERZ773150 | MGnify/ENA primary metagenome ERZ773150 (study PRJEB29015, sample SAMEA2737848) | human gut metagenome | biome: human gut; feature: human-associated habitat; material: faeces | place: China | collected 2012 ...
GCTGGACAAGATCCTGGAGATCCGCAGCGACCTGTACAAGATCATGGATCTGAACATGACGGCCATCCGCGAAAAGAGCCGCCTGGCCGGGACGACCGCCGAGGACGCTATGTTGCGGATCGCCATCAGCGCGATCCTGTGCGCGCTGATCGCCTTCGTGCTGCTGATCCGCTTCCCGCAAGCCGTCGTCCGGCCGATCCGCGAACTCAAAAAAGGGATTATGGAAATCGCGAATTTCCACTACGACAAACGTCTCGACTTCAGCCGCAACAAGGAGTTCCGCGCCGTAGCCGAATCGTTCAACAACATGGCCGAAAAACTGTCGGAATACCAGCGCAGTACGCTGGACGACCTGATGATGGCCAAAAAGCGAATCGAAGCGGTCGTCAACAGCCTGCACGAACCGATCATCGGTCTCGACCCGGATAAAAAGATCCTGTTCATGAACGACGAAGCGTTCACGATCCTGAATCTGAAGCCCGAAGAGGCCGTCGGCCGCAACGCGACGGAAGTGGCGCTCAACAACGACCTGCTGCGGCGGCTGATCCGCGAACTCTACTCGGACGACCCGAATAAGGAGCCGCTGAAAATCTACGCCGACAACAAGGAGAGCTACTTCCAAATGGAGAACACGCCGCTCTACATCACGCCCGTCGGCGGACGCGAACAACAGTTCGTCGGCAACCTGATTATCCTGAGCAATGTCACCAAATACAAGGAACTGGATTCGGCCAAGACCAACTTCATCTCGACCGTCTCGCATGAGATGAAGACCCCGATCTCGTCGATCCTGATGAGTCTGCAACTGCTCGGCGACGACCGGCTCGGCAAGCTCAACGACGAACAGAAGCAGCTGGTCGGGAGTATCCGCGACAGCAGCGACCGTCTTCTCTCGATCACGGGCGAATTGCTCAACATGACGCAGATCGAGACCGGCAAGCTCAAACTCATGCCCAAGATCACCAAGCCGATCGAACTGATCGACTACGCCGTCAAGGCGACGCAGGTATTGGCCGAGCGGTTCTGCTGTTTCGTCGAGGTGGAATACCCCGAAAAAATCTCGAAACTGTTCGTCGACAGCGAAAAGATCGCGTGGGTCATCACCAACCTGCTGTCGAACGCCATCCACCACTCGCCCGAAAAATCGCGCATCATCGTGGGCGCCGTACAGCACGAAAAGGCGGTCGAAATCTACGTGCGGGATTTCGGACGGGGCATCGACCCGCGTTACCACAAGAGCATTTTCGAACGCTATTTCCGCGTACCGGGCACCAAGGTACAGGGCAGCGGATTGGGGCTGGCCATCTCCAAGGAGTTCGTCGAGGCGCACGGCGGCACGATCGGCGTCGAAAGCGAGATCGGCAAGGGCAGCCGCTTCTCGATCCTGCTGCCCGTGTGAATTCCGCACGCACGTACCGCGGACGGACTCCACACCCAGGGCCTTCGGCCGATGTCGAAATCGCTATAATTCGGTATTGCGTATCCGACGGAATTTCCTCTGCTTTGCGTCTCGAAAAGGGATATTTCGAACATGCAAACATGCAAAGCGTAAAAAGAGGATAGGTGCCGAAATTCTGCGACAAGCCGCACGGATCTTTCGTATCAGAGGATTCGCGGGACGTCTCATCGCGAGATCGCCGACGCCGCAAACATCGGACCGAGCAATGTCCGCACTATTTTCCCGGCAAGGAGGGATCGTTCCGTACCGTCGTACAGCCCGTCGTCGGGCCGGCCGCGGTTTCGGATGAAGGCCGGGAAATATCGCTCGGTTTTCCTGTGTCGTGTTACGGCGTCTTATATTTTACTTATCGTTCAGATGCGCGACGTATCCCGCACGCATCACCGGACATTTGAAAGCCCTCCGTCGGGAACAGCCGGCGCAATCCGTCATTTCGCCGCGCGCCACCGAACCCAAGACGTACAGGCGTCCGGCGCTTTTCAGCAGAGCAAACGGAGCGGAGCGGCGATCGCCGCTCCGCTCCGTTGTCGCATCGTCCGAATGACGGCCCCCGCGTATTCAGCAATTCAACCCCGCATCGTAGGCCTGTTTCATGGCCGGACTACCCTCGATCTCACCGATTTTCCACGCCCCGACGCCGTAGATCGTACCGCATTCGCGGGAATCGTCGAGACAGTCCAGAAAACCGCGGAAACCGTCGATCGTCCGTTCCATGGCAGCCTTGCTGTCGTCGGCCGCCGCCACGATAAAATAAAACTCCTTGCCCGTCATCTCGGTGTAACGTGCGCAGCAACGATCGATCAGCGTCTTCATCTGGGCGCTCATCGTATAGAAATAGACCGGCGTAGCCAGTACGATCACGTCGGCCGCGATCATCTTCCCGACGATCTGCGCCGCATCGTCCCGTTGCGGACAGGTTCGGGTATCGTAGCAGACCCCGCAACCGGTGCAGTAACCGATCCGGCAGTCGCGCAGCGAGATCTTCTCCGCGTCGTGCCCCGCCTCCCGCGCCCCGCGCAGGAACTCGTCGCACAGCCGGTCGGAATTCCCGTGCCGGCGTGGAGAAGACGAAAGTAGCAAAATTCGTTTTTTCATCTTTTTACCTAATTATCTATGATTCGGTCAATCAATCGATCCCTCGCCACCATGCCTCGTAACGCCTGACGGTATCGGCCAGCGGCACGATCTCTCCGATCATCGGTTGCAACAGCACGAACCCGTCGCCTGCCGCCGCTTCGGCGGCGTTTTTCAGCGGTTCGTCCCACGCATGGCGGCTCAGCGCGAATTTCGAGTGATGCACCGTCAGCACACGTGCCGGGCGCAGGTCGCGGATCGCATCCGGCAATTTTTCGGGCATCAGATGAATGTAACGCCAGTCGGCGTTGTACTGCCCGTTCTCCACCACCGCCAGGTCGATCGGCGCGAACCGGCGGCCGATCTCGGCGAAGTGCGCATCGTAACCACCGTCGCCTGCAAGATAGACCCGCCGCGAAGGGCTCTCCACTAAAAACGAGGCCCAGAGCGAACGGTTGCGCTGCAACCCGCGCCCTGAAAAATGGCGCGCAGGCAGGCAGTGGATCCGGAACCCGTCCGACAAACCGCAGCTCTCGTTCCAATCCAGTTCGACGATCCGGTCGGAATCGAATCCCCCACGCCCAGCGGACAGACTACCCTGCCGATACGCTCTTTCAACTGCATTACGGTACGGTAATCCAGATGATCCCAATGGTCGTGCGTGACGATCAGACAGTCGACATCGGGCATGTCCTCCGGAGAAAAGACGTCCGTACCCTTGAAGGGAGAAAAGAACAGCGACATCGGCCACTTGTCGGTCAGCACAGGATCGACCAGAAGACGCACCCCGTCCAATTGCAGCAGATAGGACGAATGGCCGAACCACACCAACGCATCCTCCGCCCGCTCCAAACGGTGCAGATCGGGTTTCAGCACCGGAAGCGCCGACGCCGGTTCGCGGCGCTCTTTGCTCCCGAAGAGAATACCCCACATGCTGCCCGCAAACCCTTTGTCGGAAGTCATCTGCGGCGTAGGATGCAGGTTGCGGAACTGCCCGTCGCGGTAATTGGGCGAACGGCGGATACGTTCCAACCGCTCGCCGCGCGGCAAGCGGCCGAAACTCCACTGATTGACGAATGCGATCCCCGCCGCAGCGAGCAACACGACGATCGACAAGAGGATTGCGGACATACGGCGAATCGTTTTTCTCATCTATTCGGGAATCACTTCGTTCAGACAGGCGATCGCATTGAGCGTGCGCGGGTAACCAATGTAGGGAAGCAGCTGCGTAACGACGGCCAGCAGTGTCGCCTTGCCGTTACCGACGTTCGCATTGCCCTGAATATGCCCTTTCACCTGCGCTTCGCAACCGCCCAGCGACACGAGCATCGAAAAAGTAAGCAGTTCACGAGTCTTCACATCCAACCCGCCGCGCGTGTAATAGTCTCCGAAACAATCGGCAGACAGATAGCGCTGGATATGCACCTGATTCTCCGGTGCTTCCTCGTGCATCCGATCGATCCGTTCGCCGAAGATCGATCGCTGTACGGCCAGTCCCTTTTCGAAGCGGTCATCGGACGAAACGGTCGACTGCCCCTCCAACGGCAACGTCACGCCCCGTCGCCGCAGCACATCGTTGGCTATGCCGATGAAATCGAAGGTCCTGGCCAAACCGACGTAAGGCACGGCCTGATACAAAATCTCCTTCACCTCGACGGGCGTCACGCCGCCGTCGAGCGCCGCGTCGAGCAGCGAGCGGTAGACCCCCTCCGCCTGCAAGGCGATCGCCGAAGCGAGAAGGGTCATTCTGCGCGTCCGCTCGTCGAGTTCTCCGTAACGCAACACCTCGTCGAAGGCGAAATTGCCGACGATCTCCGCCAGTTCGGGATCGCTCTGTTCCAACTCCGACTTGCATGCCGGCAACAACGCATCGAAATTGCGGAGCGCCGTCCGGGACATCCGGCTGCGGAATTCCTCCGTCCCGGCGGTCGCCGCTGCATACTGCGCGTCGTCCACCGGTTCGAGCCACCTATTCTTGTTGGTCTGCGGATTGGTCTCGACGGCCAGATGCGCAAACCAGCTGTCGGGTGCCGCTCCGTGCCAGTGCTCCACGTCGGGAGCGATCTCCACCACATCTCCCGGCAACAACAGCCGCGCCGGTTCACCCCGTTCCTGATAATAGCCCCGGCCGGCCGTGACAAGCAGCAGCTGCCCTCCGGTATGGCTATGCCAGTTGTTGCGGCATCCGGGACTGAAAGTCACGTTCGACACCGGACAGTTCAACGCCTCGTCGCGCGCCAGCGGCGCACGGTAGGCCTGACCGATAAAATAGGCCGAAAATTCCTCCGGCAGCTTCTCGCCCTGCGGGAAGATCTGCCCAAAGATAGGATTCTCTCTCATCGTGTTTTCCTGTGCATGAATTGTTCCTGCCGAACCGATCAGCAGTGCAAAAACGACTGCCTGCCGACATGCGATTCTTCTCATCGTCTCTTCGTTTTTAGGTTCACGATGCAAAATTACGGAGATTCCGCACTGCACGACCTACACGGATTACGGATTTCGTTACCACTTTTACCGATTCGGCCTACTTCGCATTGCGGTAGGCAAGAGGCGAACTTCCCGTATGGCGCTTGAAGAAACGCCCCAGATAGGACTGGTCGGGGAAGTGCATCCGATCGGCGATCTGTTGCAGCGAAAGATCGGAAAACATGAGCATCAGTTTGATTTCGTGTACGATCCACTTGTCGATCATCTCCTTGGGGGTCTCGCCGGTCAGCGTGCGCGTCACGGAGGCCAGGTAACTCATCGAAATACAGAGTTTTCCGGCATAGAAGGCCACGTCGCGCCGCTCGATGAAATGCTCGGCGATCAACTTCACGAAGCGATCGTAAAGTTCCCGCTTGCGATGGGCGCCCTCCTCCTGATAACGGATGTAGTTCCGCCGGACCTTGTCGCAAACGTTCAGCAGGATATGACGCATCAGCAGGTACATGATCTGCGAACGGTAGATGTTCTCCGTCTCCGCGCTGGCAGCCAATACCACGGAATAAAGGTTTTTCACCCCGCGGGCCGTCTCCCCGCGGTGCCGGATCGCCGGATGTGTTTCCAGATAGTGGAAACATTCGGTATCGAGCCGCTGCATCGCTCCGTCGAACACCTGGATGCTCGAAGCGTAAAAGATCACGCGGAAGTCGGCGCTCGCCTCGACGAGCATGAAGACCATGTCGGGCAGCAGCACCACCTCCGTATCGCACTCGATCGCATGTTCCTCGACATTGACCGATACGACCGCACGGCCGGCCGTGCACAGGAACACGGCGCCGCCGTTCACCCGAACGGGACGTTTCAGAAAAGCGGACAAATTCGTATCCTCCACTGAAAAAGATTGTTCGTCGGATAACAATAATTCGATCATATCCTCGTTTTTGACATAAATACGTCACAAAAATAGATAAAATTCGGCAAAAAAGCCCATGATAGTTCACGTTTTGAAAAATTCCGCCCATTTTTTGAAACCGGATGTTCTACGGCTTTTGCCTATCTTTGTCGCGATTAAAAAGGAAAAACGAAACATGAAGAAAAATTCGATCCGTGCAGCAGCACTCGTCTGCTGCTTTTTCATGCTCGGCTGTCGTCAGGCGCCGATGCAATCCCAGAGTTCGGAGTACGACGTCCTGACAGTGGCTACGACCGACCGTACCATTCCGGTGGATTACTCGGCGACGATCCGCGGTCGTCAGGATATCGCAATCTATGCGCAGGTATCGGGCAAGATCGCCCAGGTCTGCATAAACGAGGGGCAGCGCGTCCGCAGCGGACAGACGCTTTTCATCATCGACCAGGTTCCCTATAAGGCAGCGTTGCAGACGGCCGAAGCCAACGTCGCCGCCGCCAAGGCGAGTGTTGCGACCGCTCAGCTGACCTACGACAGCAAGAAGGAACTTTTCGCACGCAAGGTAGTTTCGCAGTTCGACCTTTCGACGGCCGAGAACAACCTGTTGACGGCCAAGGCGCAGTTCGCACAGGCCGAAGCACAGCGCGTGAACGCCGCCAACAACCTCTCCTATACGGTCGTGACCAGTCCCTCGGACGGAATCGTGGGTACACTGCCTTACAAGGTAGGCGCGCTGGTCGGTCCTTCGACGCCGCAGCCGCTGACTACCGTATCGGACAACTCGGAGATGTACGTCTATTTCTCGATGACCGAGAACCAACTGCTGAACCTCACGCGCGAGTACGGTTCGATCGACAACACGTTGAAAAACATGCCCGACGTGCAGTTGCGTCTCAACGACGGGTCGGTTTACGACGAGGCAGGCCGCATCGAGGCCATCAGCGGCGTCATCGACACCTCGACGGGCAGCGTGCAGCTCCGCGCGGCGTTCCCCAACCCGAACGGGCTGCTCCACAGCGGCGGAGCCGGCAACATCATCCTGCCGTACGTCCGCAAGCAGTGCGTCGTAATCCCTCAGGCCGCGACCTTCGAATTGCAGGACAAGGTATATGTATATAAGGTCGTCGACGGCAAAGCCACGTCGGCCGCGATCGCCGTAGACCGGATTTCGAACGGCAGGGAGTACATCGTCAACTCGGGTCTGGTGCCGGGCGACGTGATCGTCGCCGAGGGCGTGGGTCTGATGCGCGAAGGCACGCCCGTGCAGCCCAAGGCACAGAAGGCCGCCGCGCCCTCCGCCGACCAGGCAGCCGCTCAACCCGAAACCGCAAAGGAGGAATAGGCCATGACACTCAAGCATTTTATCGAACGACCCGTATTGGCGTCGGTCATCTCCATCGTCATTGTCATCGCCGGTATCATCGGACTTGCGACGCTGCCCATCGAGCAGTATCCCGATATCGCGCCTCCGACGGTCATGGTCCGCGCCAGCTACCCCGGCGCCAGTGCCGAAACGATCCAGAAGTCGGTCATCGTACCGCTCGAACAGGCCATCAACGGCGTGGAGAACATGACCTACATCACCTCCAGCGCAGCCGTCGGCAGCGCCTCGGTCACCGTCTATTTCCGTCAGGGCACCGATCCCGACATGGCGGCCGTGAACGTACAGAACAAAGTTTCCCGCGCCACCGGACAATTGCCCTCCGCGGTAACCCAGATCGGCGTTTCGACCATGAAGCGCCAGACCTCCATGGTCAAGATCTTCTCGCTGTACAGTCCCGACGACTCCTACGACGAGACGTTCCTCTCCAACTATTCGAAAATCAACATCGAACCGCGTATCCTGCGTATTCCGGGCGTCGGCGAAGCCTTCACGCTCGGCGCCGACTATTCGATGCGCGTCTGGCTGAAACCCGACGTGATGGCGCAGTACAAGCTCATCCCGTCGGACGTGACGGCCGCACTGTCCGAACAGAACATCGAGTCGGCCACGGGTACGCTGGGCGAAAACTCGGAGAACACGTTCCAGTATACGATGAAATACCGCGGACGTTACGAAACGCCCGAAGAGTTCGGCCAGATCGTCATCCGCTCGCTTCCCGACGGTGAGGTGCTGCGTCTGAAAGATGTCGCCGACATCGAACTGGGCAGCGAATCCTATGCCTACAAGGGCTATACCAACGGTCACCCGGGCGTCAGCACGATGATCTTCCAGACCGCCGGTTCGAATGCCACGCAGGTCGTCGAGGATGTCGAAGCGCTGCTCGAAGAGGTACGTGCCGAACTGCCGAAAGGCATCGAAATCGCTCACCTGCAAAGTGTGAACGACTTCCTTTACGCCTCGATGAACGAGGTGCTCAAAACGCTGATCGAAGCCATCATCCTCGTGGTGCTGGTGGTCTACGTCTTCTTGCAGGACATCCGCTCGACGCTCGTCCCCACGATTTCGATTCTCGTAGCACTCGTCGGAACCTTCGCATTCCTGTCGGTGGCCGGTTTCTCGATCAACCTGCTGACGCTCTTCGCACTGGTGCTTGCGATCGGTACAGTCGTCGACGATGCCATCATCGTCGTCGAGGCGGTGCAGGCGCGATTCGACGTGGGATACAAGTCTTCCTACCATGCCACCATCGACGCCATGTCGGGCATCACGTCGGCCATCGTCACCTCGACGCTGGTCTTCATGGCCGTCTTCATTCCCGTGGCCATGATGGGCGGAACGTCGGGTATCTTCTACACTCAATTCGGTATCACGATGGCCGTGGCCGTCGGTATCTCGGCCGTCAATGCCCTTACGCTCTCGCCGGCGCTCTGCGCCCTGCTGCTGAAACCCTACATGGACGAGAACGGACAGATGCGCGACAACTTCGCCGCCCGCTTCCGCAAGGCGTTCAACACCACGTTCGGTACGATGGTCAACAAGTACAAGCACGGCGTGCTGCTCTTCATCAAGCACAAGTGGCTGATGTGGTCGACGCTCGGACTCGCCCTCGTGGCGCTCGTCGTACTGATGGATACCACCAAGACGGGTCTGGTACCCGATGAAGACCAGGGTACGATCATGGTCAACGTGACGGCCGCTCCGGGTTCCGGACTCGCCGAGACGCACCTGATCATGGAGCAGGTTGCGGACCGCATCGAGGACATTCCCCAGATCCGCGACTTCATGCAGGTCGCCGGTTACGGCATGATCGCCGGACAGGGATCGTCCTACGGTATGTGTATCATCAAGCTCAAAGACTGGGCCGAGCGTCCCGAAAAGTCGGATGCCGTACAGGCTGTCATCGGACAGATCTACGCCCGGACGGCCGATATCAAGGATGCGCAGATCTTCGCCGTCGCACCGCCGATGATTTCGGGTTACGGAACCTCGACCGGCTTCTCGCTGAACTTGCAGGACAAGGCGGGCGGAGAGCTGACCGATTTCTACAACATCTACCTGAAATTCATCGGCGCGCTGAACCAGCGTCCCGAAATCGAACGCGCCTACTCGACGTTCAACATCAACTTCCCGCAGTATCTGGTCGACATCGACGCCGCGAAAGCCAAACGTGCCGGCGTGTCGCCGAGCACGGTACTCTCGACGCTGGCGGGTTACTACGGCGGGCAGTACGTTTCGAACATCAACCGCTTCTCGAAGATGTACTACGTGACGTTGCAGGCTGATCCGAAGTACCGTCTCGACACGGAGTCGCTCAACAACGTCTACGTCCGCACGGACAGCGGCGAAATGGCGCCGCTGAGCCAGTTCGTGAACCTGACGCGCGTATACAGTTCCGAAGTGCTCAACCGCTTCAACCTCTACAACTCGATCGCCGTGAACGGTACGGCCGCCAGCGGTTATTCGTCGGGCGACGCCATCCAGGCGATCCGCGAAGTCGCCGCCGAGGTGCTGCCGAAGGGCTACGGATTCGAGTTCGACGGCATCACGCGCGAGGAGGCGCAGACCGGCAGCAACACGGCCATTATCTTCGGTATCTGTATTCTGCTGATCTACCTCATCCTGAGTGCGCTCTACGAGAGTTTCTTCGTTCCGTTCGCCGTCATCCTCGCCGTACCGTGCGGTCTGACAGGCTCGTTCCTCATGGCCAAGGCGATGGGACTCGAAAACAACATCTATCTCCAAACGGGTATCATCATGCTGATCGGTCTGCTGTCGAAAACGGCCATTCTGATCACCGAGTACGCCGCCGACCGCCGCGCCGGAGGCATGAGCCTCACGCAAGCCGCCGTGTCGGCCGCCAAAGCCCGTCTGCGCCCGATTCTGATGACCGTCCTTACGTGCGTGTTCGGTATGATCCCGCTGATGCTCTCGCACGGTGTCGGCGCCAACGGCAACTCCACGCTCGGTTCGGGCGTCGTGGGCGGCATGATCGTCGGTACGCTGGCGCTGCTGTTCCTGGTACCTACGCTCTTCATCGTCTTCCAGACCTTGCAGGAGAAGATCAAGCCGGTGGAGTTCACCTCTCCCGATTGGTGCATCCAGGCCGAGATCGAAGAGAATCAAAAAGAACCTATTGACGAAGAAGCAAAAACCGATGATGATACGAAATAGTTTATTCGCAGCCGTCGCCCTGCTTATGACGGGCTGCGGCATCTACAAACCCTACACGCGTCCCGAAGTTACGACCGACGGCATCTACCGCGAGGCCGTAACTCCGACCGACACGGCCTCGCTGGCCGACCTCGACTGGCGGGCGCTCTTCCCCGACGAGCGGTTGCAGCAGCTCATCGATACGGTGCTGGTACGCAACACCGATCTGCGCACGGCACAGTTGCAGGTCGAGGAGGCCGAAGCGACGCTCCGCACTGCACGGCTCTCGCTGCTCCCCTCCTTCACGCTCGCACCCCAGGGCGGCGTAAGCAGTTTCGACAATTCGAAGGGGACTTGGACTTACAACCTTCCCGTGACGGCCAGCTGGGAGATCGATATTTTCTCGCGGCTGCGCAACGGCAAACTCCGCAACAAGGCGCTCTACTACCAGAGCATCGAGTATCGCCAGGCCGTTCGCACGCAGTTGATCGCCACGACGGCCAACCTCTACTTCACGCTCTGTATGCTCGACGAACAATACGCCATCGCCAACGAGACCGCCTCGGCATGGCGTGAAGCAGTCGACGCCATCCGTGCGATGAAGGACGCGGGCATGGCGACCGAAGCAGCCGTCGCACAGAACGAAGCGGCCTATTACAGTGTCGAGACGTCGGTCAAGCAGCTCGCGCAGTCGATCAGCGAGACCGAAAACAGCCTATGTTCGCTGTTGGCGCAGACTCCGCACAAGATCGAGCGCGGCTCGCTCGAAAGCCAGCGGATGCCCGCCGACCTGCTCATCGGCGTCCCCGTGCAACTGCTCTCGCGCCGTCCCGACGTACGCCGCGCCGAGTACTCGCTCATGTCGGCCTACTACGCTACAGCCGAAGCACGATCGGCGCTCTATCCGCAGATTACGCTCAGCGGTACGGCCGGTTGGACGAACAGCGCAGGGTCGCAGATCGTCAACCCCGGCAAGCTGCTTCTGTCGGCCGCAGGACAATTGTTGCAGCCGATCTTCCAGGCCGGCGCCAACCGTGCGCGCGTGAAGATCGCCAAAGCGCAGCAGCAGGAGGCGATGCTCGCCTACGAGCAGACGATTCTCAATGCCGGACAAGAGGTCAACGATGCGCTGACCGCCTGCCAGACGGCACGCGAGTCGGCAGCGCTCTATGACCAGCAGGTCGCATCGCTCCGTCGTGCCGTCGAGAGCACCGAGCTGCTGATGCAGCACGGCTCGACGACCTACCTCGAAGTACTGACCGCACGGCAGTCGCTCCTCTCGGCGCAGTTGCAGCAGGTCGCCAACCGTTTCACCGAATTGCAGAGCGTGGTCACGCTCTACCACGCCCTCGGCGGCGGACGCGAAACGGAAACGGCGCAGTAGCGTTTTTCCTCCGACCGATATTTACGACCGGAAAATCCGAACAGGGTTTTCCGGTTTTTTCGTATCCTGCATCGGCGGGAACGACAAAATTTTCCGATTTTCACACCGACCGTTGGATTATCACCTGCAATTTCGTATTTTTGTTCGATCGGTCACGAAAACAAAAGAAAGAAAATCCGAAAAACAAAGGAAACACAATTCAAATTCATAACTATTAACCCGTTAACCACATGATTCTCAAAAGACTGATTCCCATTCTGCTGGTCGTGCCGCTGCTCGCGGCCTGCCCGTCGGGAAATCCGAACGGCAAGATGCCGGTCGATGTTTCCAAACTGCCCCGCCAGATCTATTCGGGCGAACAGGGCCCGTTCCACGTACAAGGCATCGCCGTCGATCTCGACCGCGGCTACATGTACTTCTCGTTCACCACCACGCTCCTGAAAACCGACATGCAGGGTAACCTGCTCGGCAGCGTCGAAGGCATGACCGGGCACTTGGGCTGCATGACGCTCAATCCCGACGACGGACGGCTCTA
>ERZ773150.2869-NODE-2869-length-12311-cov-18.315519_pt1 | contig 12311 bp, 11 predicted proteins | sample MGYA00580845_ERZ773150 | MGnify/ENA primary metagenome ERZ773150 (study PRJEB29015, sample SAMEA2737848) | human gut metagenome | biome: human gut; feature: human-associated habitat; material: faeces | place: China | collected 2012 ...
CGCCGGGTCTCGGTCCGCCGCCCATGGGAGGCCGGGGACCACCGCCGTAGGGCGGTCGCGGTCCTCCGCCGTGGGGCGGACGTGGGGGTCGGGGTGCTCTGGGAGGCCGGGGCGGCGCGTACCGTCTGCCCCAGAAAATGGGGTAGTACACCGGACGCACCACATTCACCGGCGCGCCCACGATATACCGCCGGCGATAGCGGCTGTACCGCAGAGCATCCAGCACCATCCACACCAAGAAGATACCGACGATCAGCACCACCACGCTGCCGATGGACGTGCCGCCGCTGCTGGCCGCCGGTGCCGCCGGGGCGTACCAGCCGCTGTCATTGCTGTCGCCGCCGTCCAGCTTCGCCTGGGCGTAGAACACGTCCGCCTGCCGGAAGAAGGCTGCCACGGCACTGTCGAAGTCGCCGCTGTAATAGGTGGTCTCAATGGCCTGCCGCAGCTGATTTTGCTGGGTGTCGGTCATGGTGTAGCCCACGTTGTCGCCGCAGTAGACCTGCCAGTCGCCGTCCTTCACCAGCAGCAGTATCATGTCGTTGCGTCCCAGCCCCCACTTCTCGCCCAGGTTGGCGGCGTAATCCTCCGCGTCCCAGCCGGTCAGATGGTCGATGCTGGCCACCGCCGTAATGGCGTAATACTTGCTGTTCCAGCTGTCGTTGTAGTCCCGGATCAGCTGCTCCGTCTGTCCGTTCAGCAGACCGGCCTCGTCACAGATCCAGTCCTGGTACTGCACGTCCAGCAGCTCCGTGGGCTTCTTGGCGATAAAGCCGTCCTTGCGGCTCTGGCCGATGAGCACCGCGCCGGCAATGGCCAGCACCAGCACCACCAGTGCCACGCCGCGTTTTTTGAAAAATTCCATGTAGTTTCCTCCTTTGGAGGGAGATGTTTGTCAGAGGTCTTCTTGCGTTGGAGGAGCGCCGCAGGGTAGGGGCGGACAGAGTCGTCCGCCCCTACGAATGGCAGCGCTTCGCGCTGAGGGACGTAGGGGACGCCGTCCCCTACGAATGGCAGCGCTTCGCGCTGAGGGACGTAGGGGACGCCGTCCCCTACGAACAGGCTGTGGTTATCCCCGCAGCTCCATGAGCTTCTGCTTCAGCTCACCCTCGATCTTACCCAGCTCGACTTCGGCTTCCTTGCGCTTGGCCGCGCCCTCCTTCTGGATGTTCAGCACCTCGTCCAGGGTGGAGATCAGCTGCTGGTTGGTGTGCTGCAGCGTCTCGATATCGATGATGGAGCGCTCGGCCTCCTTGGCGGTGGCGATGGTGCCTATCTTCAGCGTATCGGCGTTCTTCTTCAGCAGATCGTTGGTCATCTCGGTGACGGCATTCTGTGCGGCGGTAGCCTGACGGCTGTGCTCCATGCCCAGTGCCAGCACCATCTGGCTCTTCCACAGGGGGATGGTGTTCACCAGGGAGGACTGGATCTTCTCGATCATCAGCGTGTCATTGTTCTGCAAAAGCCGGGTCTGGGGGCCCATCTGTACGGATACCATGCGGGTCAGCTCCAGATCGTGCAGCTTCTTCTCAAAGCGGTTGCACAGGTTCACCAGGTCGTTGTAGGCTTGGGCGTCCTCGGCCAGACCCGTCTGCTCTGCCTTCTTCCGCAGCTCCTCCAGCTCCGTGGAGCGCACCTCGGCCAGGCGCTTTTTGCCGGCCAGGATGTACATGGTCAGTTCCTTGTAGTACTTCAGGTTCAGCTCATACATCTGGTCGAACATGGCCACGTCCTTCAGCAGCGTGATCTGATGGTTCTCCAGATTTTGGGCGATCTTGTCCACATTGGCCTCGACCTTGCTGTACTGGGCCTTCATGGTCTCCAGCTTGTTGCTGGCCTTCTTGAACAGGCCGAATAAGCCCTTCTTCTCGTCCTCCTCACCAAAACCCTTCAACTCCACCACCAGGCGGCTCAGGTCCTCGCCGATCTCGCCCATGTCCTTGCTGCGGACGTTGTTCAGCGCGTTCTCAGAGAAGGACGCCACGCTCTTCTGGGCCGCGGCGCCGTACTGCAGCACCTGGTTGGTGTCGCGAATGTCGATCTTGTGGGAGAAGGCCTCCACCGCCTGCTTTTCCTCCTCGGTCAGCAGCTTGTCGTCCATCTCCACCGGCTCGATCTTCTTTTCCTCCTCCTTGGGGACCTCCGGGGCCTCCGGCGTCAGCGTCAGGGAGGGTACCTCCACTGCGGCGGCAGCGGCGGTATCGTCAGGGGTCAGGGTCAGCTCGGGCATCATGTTATCGGTCATGGCGGTTGTTTCCTTTCTGTTATATTCTCACAAAATTATACACATTGTTCTCACAGCTCCAGCGTAATGCCGTTCCCGGCGTCCACGCTGTCCTCTGCCCGGGGCGGCTGTGTCTGCGCGTCCCCGGCATTGCGGATATCCAACTCCGGCTGGGGGTCGGCCACCGGGTTTTCCTGGGCCGCCTGGTGCACGGCGTCGCCGCCGGTCAGACCCTCCCGTGCCATCATGTTGTCCAGTACCGTGATGTCCGTGGATATATCCATGGCCTGGTCGCCGAACAGACTGTCCAGCTGCTTTTCAAAAGCCAGCACGATGGTGGCCATCATGCCCTCTACCTTCTCCATGGTGCCGGTGATGTTCTGACCGGACACGCCCTGACGGCTCAGCTCGTCGTAGCTGCGGAGCAGCTTCAGCGTGGTGGGCAGGTAGTAGGACATGAATTTCCGGATCTGCGGCAGCTTCTCCGGGTGCGCCTTCACATAGTCGAATATCTTGCCGCTGACCTCCTCCAGCCGGTCGATCTGGCCGGAGATAGTCTCATCCTGTATGCGGTCGTTCAGCGCCCGCATGGCCTTGATGGCCGCGTCGCCCTCGGCGATGGCCTTGTCCAGGTCCACATTGCCGGTGCTCACCGGCTCCTCCGGTACCTCCACGGTCTCGGTCACATCCCGGCAGAACATCCGGGCGATCAGTGCCACAACGGCGGAAGCCGCCGCCGCCAGCAGGAAGTGCCCCACCTGATACAGCGGAAACAGCAGTGCGTACAGCACCCACGTTACCGCCGCGGCGTAGATGGGTGCGGCTGATTTATGGACGATGGTCTCTGTTTTCAATCCTGTCGCCTCCAGTCCTTGTTTGTGACTATATATTATATAGCATTTCTGTTTTCCGGTCAATGTTTGAAAGGAAAAAAGGGCGCCCGCAGGCGCCCTTTTTCACTTGTTGTTCAGCTTGCCCAGATACCGGTAAATGCTGGCCTCGCTGCTGTGCAGCGTCTGCGCCACATGACTCACGGATCCCTTCAGCAGGAACACGCCCTTGCGGTTCAGAATGTCCATGATCTCCATCTTCTCGTCCTGGGTCAGCCGGTCCACCTCCACCGGATAGTTGGCCACCACCTGGGATACGATGCTGGCGGTGGCGCCGGCAATGGACGTGGGATAGCCGCTGCGTACCGGTGTCTCCACCGGGTCGTTGCTGTCGGCGATGAGCCGCGTGCCGCTGGGTACGCCCCGCTTCACGCCGCCGCCGCACAGCTCCATGACCCTGCGGCTCAGTTCCTCGTACCGGCTGGCATCGAAGTTGATGCACAGCAGACCGGACAGCTCCCCGTGCCGTCCCTTGATGAACATGGAGTTGGAGCACATGGTCTTGCCCGTGGCGGACACGGACTCAAAGTTCAGCACATAGTTCTGCGTCTCGTACAGGTTCCCAGCCACGAACTCCAGCATTTTGTTGCTGAGAGGGGAGCCGATGTGCCGTCCGGTCAGCTCTCCGTTGGCGATGGCGATGATCCGGTTGGAGTCGTCCTCCAGCTCGTGCAGGGCGATCTCATAGTCAGGGCCCAGCACGTGGCCCAGAAAGTCTACGATCAGTGTGTATTGTCGTATCAGCTCCACTTCCATGGCAGGCAGTCTCCTTTTCTGTTTTATGCGGCGGGGAGGGCGCTCACGCCTCCGGCTGCGCTGCCTGGGCGGCGATCCTCGCCTTCTCCTCGTCCTCCAGCACCCGGTAGGCCACCTTGCCCACCAGGGTCTTGGGCAGCTCATCCCGGAACTCGATGTCGTAGGGCATGGCGTACTTGGCCACGTGCTTGCGGCAGTAGCTCAGCAGCTCCTGCTTGGTGGCCTCGCTGGCGGGCACGCCGGGCTTGAGCATCACGAAGGCCTTGACCTTCTGCATCTTATAGGGATCGGGCACGCCGATGATGCAGCTCATCTGCACGTCCTCATGGGCGTCCAGAATGTTCTCCAGCTGGCCGGGATAGACGTTGTAGCCGGAGGTGATGATCATCCGCTTGGCGCGGCCCTTGAAGTAGATGAAGCCCTGGTCGTCCATGGTGCCCAGGTCGCCGGTGTACACCCAGGTCAGGCCATCGTCGTGCTTCCGCAGGGTGCGGGCCGTCTCCTCGGGGTTGTTCATGTACTCCTTCATGACGGTGGGGCCCGCCAGCAGGATCTCGCCCTCGGTGCCGTAGGGCACCTCCTTGTCGGTGTCCGGCTCCACGATCTTGATATAGGTGTCGGGGAAGGGCAGGCCGATGGAGCCCTCCTTGTAGATGTTGGTGGGCGTCAGGCAGCAGGCCGTCACCGTCTCGGTGGTGCCGTAGCCCTCGCGGACCTGAATGACCGCGTGGTGATCGTACAGGAACTTGTCAAACTTCTTCTTCAGCTCGATAGACAGGCTGTCGCCGCCGGAGAACACGCCCTTCAGGCTGCTCAGGTCCGCGCCGTCCATGCTGGGCAGGCGCAGCAGCGCCTCATACAGCGTGGGCACGCCGGCGATAAAGTTGCACTTGTACTTCACGATCTGCTTGGCATAGCTCTTGGCGGTGAACCGTGGGATGAGGATGCACCGTCCGCCCTGGCTCAGCATGGAGTGCACGCACACGCCCAGACCGAAGCCGTGGAACAGGGGCATGGCCGCCAGCATCCGGTCGCCGGGCCGGAACATGGGGTTGGTGGCGATGATCTGCTGGCCCAGTGCGTTGAAGTTGCCGTTGGTCAGCACGATGCCCTTTGTGGTGCCGGTGGTGCCGCCGGAGTACAGAATGACCGCGGGATCGTTGTAGCCTCGCTCCACCCGGTAGTTCTTGTAGAAGCAGTACCGGGACATATCCATAAATTCCTTCCACCGGATGACCGGCGCGTCATCGGGGATCTTCTGGATCTTCCGCCCCTCGGTGAGCATATAGCCCGCCCGGATGGTGCGGCTCAGCGCATCCTTTACGGAGGCGATGATGATGTTGATGATGCCGGTGTTCTGCCGGATGTGCTCGAACTTGTCGTAGAACTGATCCAGCGTGATGGCCGTGGTGGACTCGGAGGCGTTCAGATAGAACTCGATCTCCTTCTCCGCCGACAGGGGGTGGATCATGTTGGCGATGCCGCCCACCAGGTTCACCGCGTAGAACATATAGATGGCCTGTGGGCAGTTGGGCATGGCGATGGTCACCTTGTCGCCGGGCCGCACGCCCAGGGTCTTCAGGCTCTTGGCGCACTTCTCGATCTCCTGCACCATCTTTTTATAGGTGGTGGACTTGCCCATGAAATCAAAGGCGATGTTGTTGGGATACAGCTCGGCCATGCGCTCCACGGCCTCGAACATACTGCCCTGGAAATAATCCAGGTGCATGGGCACATCGCCCATATAGTCCTTCCACGGGGTCTTTACTTCACTCATATTGTACCTCCTCGCTCATGGGCTTTTCCAGCTCCTCCGGGTGTGTCAGCAGATACTCCAGCAGCCGCACAGACTTGGAGTAGTAATAGCCGTCCGCCAACCGCTCGTCAATGGTCAGTCCCAGCTCCAGCGTCTCCCGCATGGTCACGCTGCCGTCCTCATTGATAAACGGCGATTTCTTCTTTTCGCCGATGATGCAGAACAGGGAGCAGGTGCCCCAGTTGGTCAGGTGGTGATAGCCGCACTTGAGCTTGATGGACCCCAGGTTCGAAATGACCACAGAGCTGTAATAGGGGTCGGTGGCGATGAGGTCGGACGGCACCCAGCCGTGGCGATCCAGAAACATCAGGAACCGCACGATGGCCTTTCCCATCCACCGGGGCATCTTATTGAACATATCCATGCCCGCGGTGGAGGCATCCACCTTCTCGCTGCGGCACTCCGTCACCTGCTGGCGGATGTACGCGTGAACGTCCTCGATGGTATGCTCGTCCTTTCCGTGCAGGAAGGCCAGCGCCTCCGCGCCCTTGTCGGAAAACTGCTTCTTCACCACGAACGCGGCGGACACCTCGTTCCGCTGATAGAAATTGCTGTTCACAATAAAGCGGTTCAGCTTCGGCCGCAGGGTGATGGTCTTCTCCAGCGCCGCCACCACGATGTGGAACATGGTGTAGGGAAAGTCCTTCTCCTCCTCGTTCTTCCTGGCCAGATACGCGTTCATGGCGGTCAGGTCCACCTTCACGGAGATGTACGCCTCATTATCGCACCGGTTTGGGTAGATGATGCCGGTGATGAAGTGCAGGGAATCCAGCTCCCGCAGCAGCCGGCCGTCCTTCCGGTCTCCCCGCCGTCTCTTATAGGTCTCCATATGTTTCTCCTATGCAACTAATATAAATGTGAAAGTTTTACAAGCATATCTAATATGCTATATTATGTTGACAACATAAATCAACAACTGTTACCCGCACATTATACCAGCCTCCCCCCGAAAATGCTACCCCCATTTTCACACTTTACGCAATTCATACAAAAATGTTAGGCGCTAAAAAGGACCGGCGAGAGCCGGTCCTTTTTTCACTCACAGATTTTTCACCCGCAGGGCCCGTATGGCATTCAGCACCGCCAGCACCATCACGCCCACATCGGCGAAGATGGCCGCCCACATATTGGCCGCGCCGATGGCCACCAGCACCAGGCAGGCGAACTTCACCGCCAGCGCGAACACGATGTTCTGATACACGATGCCGATGCACTTCCGGGAGATGTGGATGGCCTTGGCGATCTGCATGGGCTCGTCGTCCATCAGCACCACGTCCGCCGCCTCGATGGCCGCATCGCTGCCCATGGCGCCCATGGCGATGCCGATATCCGCCCGGCTCAGCACCGGCGCGTCGTTGATGCCGTCGCCCACGAAGGCCAGCTTGGCCTTCCCGCGCTGGTCGCCCAGCAGCTGCTCCACCTGCGCCACCTTGTCCCCGGGCAGCAGCTCGCTGTGTACCTCGTCCACGCCCAGCTCCGCCGCCACCGCGTCCGCCACCTTCTTGGCGTCGCCGGTGAGCATGACGGTCTTTTCCACGCCCGCCTTATGCAGCGCGGCGATGGCCGCCTTGGCGTTGGGCTTCACCACGTCGGAGATCACGATGTGCCCCGCGTACTGCCCGTCCACCGCCATGTGGATGATGGTCCCCACGCTGTGGCAGTCGTGGTAGGGAATACCCAGCTGGACCATCAGCTTGCTGTTGCCGGCGGCCACTGTGTGACCGTCCACCACGGCGGTGACGCCGTGGCCGCTGCTCTCCCGGATGTCCGTCACGCGGCTGCGGTCGATGGCCTTGCCGTAGGCTTTCTGCAGGCTCTTGCTGATGGGATGGGAGGAGGCGCACTCCGCCAGCGCCGCGTATTCCAGCAGCTTCTGCTCGTCCATGTCGCTGTGGTGTACCGCCGTCACCTCGAACACACCCTTGGTCAGCGTGCCGGTCTTGTCGAACACCACCGTCTTTACCTGGGACAGCGTCTCCAGATAGTTGGAGCCCTTGATCAGGATGCCCTCATGGCTGGCGCCGCCGATACCGGCGAAGAAGCTCAGGGGAATGCTGACCACCAGCGCGCACGGGCAGCTGGTCACCAGGAACGTCAGCGCACGGTATACCCACTGCTCCCACTGGCCGTCCATGCCGCCCACCAGCCGGATCACCGGCGGGATAATAGCCAGCGCCAGCGCGCTGTAGCATACCACCGGCGTGTAAATGCGGGCGAACTTGGCGATAAAGTCCTCGCTGCGGGACTTGCGGGAGCTGGAGTTCTCCACCAGCTCCAGGATCTTGGACACCGTGGACTCGCCAAAGGCCTTGGTGGTCCTGATCTTCAGCACGCCGGTCATGTTGATGCAGCCGCTGATGACCTCGTCGCCCTCCCGGGCGTCCCGGGGCAGGCTCTCGCCGGTCAGGGCGCTGGTGTTCAGGGTGGAGCTGCCCTCGGTGACGACGCCGTCGATGGGCACCTTCTCGCCCGGCTGTACCACGATGATGGTGCCGATGGCCACCTCGTCCGGGTCCACCTGCACCAGCTGGCCGTCCTGCTCAATGTTAGCGTAGTCCGGACGGATGTCCATCAGCGCGCTGATGTTCTTCCGGCTCTTGCCCACGGCGTAGCTCTGGAACAGCTCGCCGATCTGATAGAACAGCATCACGGCGATGGCCTCGTTGTAGTCGCCGCTTTTCTCATAGATGGCCAGCGCGAACGCGCCCACCGTGGCCACGGCCATCAGGAAGTTCTCGTCGAACACCCGCCCATTGGCGATGCCCTGTCCGGCCTTTTTCAGAATGTCGTAGCCGATGACCAGATACGCTGTCAGATACAGCGCCAGCCGCAGCCACCCCGTCACCGGAATAATATACAGCGCGACCAGCATCGCCGCCGTGATGAGTATGCGTATGAGCATTTTCTTTTGTTTTTTCGTCATAGCGTTTCTCCTTTCCTGTATCCGCACCGCCGTCCCGCCCGCAGCGTCAAGCCTTCCCCCGGAGGATACACCTCCGTTAGCCTTCCCCTTGAGGGGTTCGCGGCGTTGAATGACACGCCGGTGGCGTGTCAGATCCGCGAACCGACCGACCCGCAGGGAGACAGGTGCCCCCGAAGGGGGCGGATGAGGCGTCGCCGCGCAGCGGCGCAAGCGTAGTATTTGTCTCCGACTGGGATAGTTTCACGCCCCGGCGCAAGCGCTTCATTTGTCTCCGACGGCCCCATTTCTTCCAACAGCGGAAGAAATGGGGGAAAGAACGCCGGCAGAAACTGCGTTTCTGCACTTCCTCAGCGCGCTACGGTCGGCTGTGATTTCCCGCATCTTCTCGCGGGCATAACCTTTCATCACCGTTGTCAGTCAAAAGGACTGTGCCTGCGCTCACCGGCGCGGAGGCTGGCGCGGCCGCTTGCCCCAGCCACGGTAGGTGTTTTTCTCTCCTACCGCCGCACCCCCAAGCCTTCCCCCTGATGAGGTCACAGGGAGACGGGTGCCCGAGCCGCACAAGCTCAAGCCTTCCCCTTGAGGGGAAGGTGCCCCCGAAGGGGGCGGATGAGGTGTCGCCGCGCAGCGGCGTAAAACGCCCTCGTCCCGCCCGCAGCCAGAGCAGGGGCTATTTCGCGCCCCGGCGCGAGCTACTTTTGTCTGCGGTGACAAAAGTAGCCAAAAGCACCGCTTAGACCTGCGGTCTAAGAACCCCTCGCGCGCTATGCCCAACAGCGATTTTTTGCAGTTTCTCGCGGGCATAGCCTTTTGTCGTCGTTGTCGGATAAAAGGACTGTGCCTGCGTTCACCGGCGCGGAGGCTTCCGCGGCCGCTTGCTTCAGCCACAGCAGGCGTTTTTCGCTCCTGCCGCCGCCACCCCAAGCCTTCCCCCTTGATGGGTACGCGGTGTTGAATGACACACCTCCGTTAGCCTTCCCCTTGAGGGGTCCGCGGTATTGAATGACACGCCGGTGGCGTGTCAGATCCGCGAACCGACCGACCCGCAGGGAGACAGGTGCCCGGGCCGCACAAGCTCAAGCCTTCCCCCTTGATGGGTCGCGGTGTTGAATGACACGCCTCCGTTAGCCTTCCCCTTGAGGGGAAGGTGCCCCCGAAGGGGGCGGATGAGGTGTCGCCGCGCAGCGGCGTAAAACGCCCTCGTCCCGCCCGCAGCCAGAGCAGGGGCTATTTCGCGCCCCGGCGCGAGCTACTTTTGTCTGCGGTGACAAAAGTAGCCAAAAGCACCGCTTAGACCTACGGTCTAAGAACCCCTCGCGCGCTATACTCAGTTGCGATTTCCCGCGTATTCTCGCGGACATAGCCTTTCGTCATCGTTGTCGGATAAAAGGACTGTGCCTGCGTTCACCGGCGCGGAGGCTGGCGCGGCCGCTTGCCTCAGCCACGGTAGCCGTGTTTCGCTCCTGCCGCCGCACCCCCAAGCCTTCCCACTGATGAGGTCACAGGGAGACGGGTGCCCGGGCCGCACAAGCCCAAGCCTTCCCCTTGAGGGGAAGGTGCCCCCGAAGGGGGCGGATGAGGTGTCGCCGCGCAGCGGCGTAAGCGCATTATTTGTCTCCGACGGGGATAGTTTCGCGCTCCGGCGCGAGCGCTTTCTCTGTCTCCGACGGCCCCATTTCTTCCAGCAGCGGAAGAAATGGGGGAAAGAACGCCGGCAGAAACTGCGTTTCTGCACTTCCCCAGCGCGCTATGCCTGTTCTCTGTCGCCCGCGCCTTCCCCCACGTAACCGGCATTTTCTTGATCGTTGTCAATCCCCCGACTGTGCCAGCACAGCTTTCCGCTGCCGCTGCCTGTTACTATGGTAAAAATTATTCGTTCTGCCGTGTCGCAGGCTAAGAAATAATTATATCCGTGCCCAACGGGCACACCTACCCATTGCGGTGCTTCGCGCCGCAATGGGCGCGATTTGATAATCGCCACTCGACCAGCGCAACAACCCCTACCCTCACTGCTGTCAGCGGCAGCGGCGCAAGAGGTACAAGCGATCCCTGAACCGACAACAATGTCACCCACCGCACCAATTCCGCGAAGCCAACACCGCCAAATTTGCACTTGCCCGCCCCGCGCCAAGGGACCCTTAGACCGTAGGTCCAAGCGACTTTCTTTCCCACATTTCTTTCTTCGCAGAAAGAAATGTGGCCGCCGGAGGCCGCCTCCCCGCCAGGGGAAAGCCAACTCGCCGCCGCAGCGGCGAAACCCTCCCCGCGCCAAGGGATCCTTAAACCGTAGGTTTGAGTGGTTTTCTTTGGTAACTTTCTTTTGACAACAAAAGAAAGTCACTCGTGCCGGGGCACGAAACGCCCCATCCCGCGCCCGCAGGCGTATGTCAAAGGCTTCCCGCAGGGAAGCCTTTGTGTGGTTTTACAGTTCGATCTCGCAGTCCGGCTCCACCTTCTTGCAGGCCTTCAGCACCGCCTTCATGGTGGCCTTCTGGTCTGCGCCCTCCACAAATTCCACGATCATCTTCTGCGTCATAAAGTTCACCACGGCGGAGGCCACGCCCTCAGTCTTCTGGGCAGCTTCCTCCATCAGGTTGGCGCAGTTGGCGCAGTCAACTTCGATGCTGTATGTCTTTTTCATAGTGATGACTCCTTTCGCAGCACTTAAAGTATTAAGTACTTGTTTAATCGTTCTGGGCGTAGTATACTGTACCTGACCGCAAATGTCAACGGTCCGGCGGCACTCCCTGCCGCCCGGGCGAAAACCACTGCTTTTCGGGCGAAACGGAGGTCATTATATGGAAAACCCGTCCCTGCCCCACTACCACGGCGAAGAACCGGCCCACACGGAGGTCGTCCGCCAGATGCTGGAAAAAGAGGACACCTTTCAGGAGCTTTCCGATATTTTCCGGCAGCTGGGCGACGCCAACCGCATCCGCATTTTCTGGCTGTTGTGCCACTGCGAGGAGTGCGTGGTGAACATCGCCGCCATGATGGATATGTCCAGCCCTGCCGTCTCCCACCACCTCCGCATCCTTCGGGACAGCGGCCTGCTGACCACCCGCCGCGACGGCAAAGAGGTCTATTACCACGCCGCCGACACCGCCCAGGCCCGGCTGCTGCACGAGCTTATCGAACAGGTCATGGACGTGGCCTGTCCCCAGTGGCGCGCCGAGGCAGAGCAGGTCCGGCTGATCCGGGAGATCCACGACTACCTGCTGTCGCACATGGACCAGCGCATCACCATCGAGGGCCTCTGCCATCTGTACCCCATCAACCCGACCACATTGAAAGAGGTGTTCAAGGATGTGTACGGCACCTCCATCGCTGCCCACCTGAAAGAGCACCGCATGGAGAAGGCCGCCCGCCTCCTCCGTGAGACGGATGCCAGTGTGGCGGAGGTCGCCCGCCGGGTGGGCTATGAAAGCCAGAGCAAATTCACCGCCGCCTTCAAGGACCAGTACGGCTGTCTGCCCACAATGTATCGGAAGATGTCATAAGCGTGAACTGGAAGTATCATATAGGTATAAAAAAGGCGCCCTTCGGCGCCTTTTTTGCGTACATAAAGGTATCCCCTTTTGCATGGGTTTGTTCACATTTCCCGGATATATCGTGTTCACATTTCCTGAGCCTGTAATTGGAGGCGGTCGGCGATCATGGCGATGAATTCGGAGTTTGTGGGCTTGCCCTTCGCGGAGTTCA
>ERZ773150.2878-NODE-2878-length-12290-cov-4.446506_pt1 | contig 12290 bp, 10 predicted proteins | sample MGYA00580845_ERZ773150 | MGnify/ENA primary metagenome ERZ773150 (study PRJEB29015, sample SAMEA2737848) | human gut metagenome | biome: human gut; feature: human-associated habitat; material: faeces | place: China | collected 2012 ...
CATTCTAAAATGGGTGTTTGGCAACCAGATTTTCAAATTTTGTTGAACTGCCTAATTTTAGAATATAGATTTTGTTCGATTTCCACTTATAGAACCAGAGGAAAGCAGTTTTGCAAAAGATTTTGAAAGCCCCTACACTAATAGGAATCCGCAGGACCGTTTTGGAATACGGTTTTGAAAATTTTACAATTTCGAGCAAAAAGAAAAACGGCAAAGCAGATAAAATCCACTTTACCGTTTTAGAGGGTATTCTATTATGCTGCGATTGCATTGGCGTTGACCTGTTCAATGGTCTTGCGAATGCCAAGCCAGATGCTCAAATCTGTAAAGACCTCTACGATGCTTCCCTGGTCTGTAAAAGGTGGTTCCTGCAAAACAGAGAGGTCCTTCATCGTGCCATTATGTACGATGTACTCGACAATCTGGTTGACAAAGTAAATCTGTCGGCTGTCGAGGTTAGCACCATCCAGATATTGCGAAAATGCAGCTTTCGCCGCAGCCATATCAAGGCCAACGATTTCCCGCACGAACTCGCCCAGAGGTTTTGTGCCATATTCGGCTTCATAGTCCTCTTTCGTGCCAACCTCGCTCCAAAGAATTTTTTCGAGTTCTTTGACATCTTCGGCAGTGAGCGGGATGTTGCCTTTCAGTTTGGCAATGGCTGCATTATCCTGATGCTGCCGTACATAATATTCGGCTTTTGCCTTATAATTTTTCAGATCATCGTTTTCCAGCTCGGCTTCCTTCCATTCCGTTGAAAGAATTTCATCGGAGAAATCCGTATCATACCGCACATGCTCGATGGGAATGTATTTGATGAGGTTGCGCAGTTCCTTTCGGATATGCTCAAACTCGTTCACATCGGCAGTTTTGATATAATCTGTCTGGATGAGTTTTTCGAGCAACGCGCGTTTTTGATCAATCTCTGGAATATTGGACACGCTCGCAACCGCTTTCGCTTTTTTCAGTAGCTCGTTGCGGCCATGAGTGTACGGCTTCCCGGCAAGGCATGCCAATTCGATGCCGTACAGCAGCGCATCAAAACGCAGTGCTTTCGGGTCGTCCGGCTCCGGTTCGATCAAGGGGGCAAGTTCTTCCCGGGCAATCAAGGTATCTGCATAGGTCAGCGCATTGTAACTGTTCTTGTCCGCATACAACTCGACATATTTCAAATGTTGCTTGACCGCAAAATTGTCACGATTCAGCTTCTGCACCTGACTGACCATGTGCTCCACCAGTGAAGTCCGGAACGCTTTCAGTTCTTCCGTTTGGAACTGCATATCCTGCAATTTATACGCGATTTCGAACTGCAAACCGAAAATCGCACCCTGAACGGCAATCATATTCGGGGTAGCATTTCCTTTGTTCATGCGGAAAAATTCAAAATTCCCGCAGAAGTCAAAAATGTAAAACTTCTTCTTGTCCTCACCATCCAGAAGCCCCGGACACAGGCGCGTACCGCGTCCGATCATCTGCCAAAACTTTGCCTTGCTCAGAACCTTTTTGAAAAAGACCAGATTCAGTACCTCCGGCACGTCAATGCCGGTGTCCAGCATATCCACCGAAATGGCGATCTGCGGAAGCTTCTTCGGGTCAGAGAATTCGTCAATGGCACTCTGCGCATAACTAAGCCGATTGTCGATCACCATGGCATAGCCGTTCAGGTGAGGATATTCCTGATTGAACACTTTGAGGATTTCTTCTGCGTGGTCGTGGCTCTTGGCAAAAATAATCGTTTTTCCGATTTTGCTGCCGTAGTCGATTTTCAAGGCGTTCTGCATAACGACATTCAAGACCTGCCGAATGGTGTCCTTGTTGAACAGCCAGCTGTTCAGAGCAGATGCATCAATGCTGGCCGGCAGGTTGCCGTTTTCATCCTCAAAAGTGTTTTCGTAGGCTTCCCGTTCTTCGTCCGAAAGTTCATCGTAGGTGATGCCTTTCTTCATGAACTTGACTTCGCTTTCCACCGAGAGGAAATCAACCAGAAAGCCATCCTTGACGGCCTGCGCCAGCTCATAACCATAGGTGGGCACGCCGTTTTCGAGGTCAAAGATCTCGTAGGTGTTTTTGTCGATCTCATCTTTGGGCGTGGCAGTCAGGCCAACCAGCAGTGCATCGAAATAGTGGAAGATGTCGCGGTATTTATTGTAGATGGAACGGTGTGCTTCATCGCAGATGATCATATCAAAATGGCCACAGGTGAACAGCTTGCCCTCTGCATCGTGAACGGAATCAATGCAGTTCATCATGGTCTGGTAGGTCGAGAACACGCAGTGTGCCGTAAAGTTGTCTTTGTCCTCGCAGAGATTCGTCACGGAAAGCTCCGGCAGGAGGTTGACAAAGCTGCGCTTTGCCTGTGTCACAAGACTGTTGCGGTCAGCCAGAAACAGCGCGTTTTTGACCCAGCCATGCTGCAATAATACATCTACCAGTGCAATGACGGTACGAGTCTTGCCGGAGCCTGTTGCCATAACAAGCAGGGCTTTCCGTCGATTCTTGTGGCCAAAGCTGTCACAAACTGCCTTGATGGCACCTTCCTGATAGTACCGTCCGGCAATGTTTTTGTTTACATCCACATTGGCAAGGCTGGTGCGCATGGCTTGTAGATTGAACCATTTTTCAAGGTCGCGCTTGGAGTAAATGGAAGCGACCTTGCGCTCGGGATAGATATTGTCCACAATGCGGGTGTCGAAACCGTTGGTCAGGAATACCACCGGGCGGCGACCAAACTGCTTTTCGAGAATATCTGCATACAGCTTTGCCTGCTGACGGCCTACTGCAACATCCTTACAGGTGTGCTTTGCTTCGATCACAGCCAGCGCACGGCCATCATCGCCGTACAGGACATAATCTGCATAGCCGATGCCGCTCTTGTTGGGCATTCCGGGCAGAGGGACCTCGTTGACCCAGTTTTTGCCCTCGACCCACCCGGCATCAGTGAGCATAGAGTCAATATACAGTTTCCGGGTTTTGTACTCCGAAAGTTCCAGCGGCTTGGGTACATAGGTGGGCTGCTGTGTTTCACGGCGGGCGGTCAGCTGCGCCTTGAGCTCGGCATTTTCCTTGATGAGTGCATCCAAGTCCACATCCGGCAGGGCGGGTTGTGCAACAGGTGCAGCGGGCTGCTGTGTAAGCAGGGAAGCGTCAAATTTCTTTTCCTGATAGCTTGTTCCATAGCAGTACGCTACGAAATCAAGGAACAGAAACAGGTTTTCGAGGCAAAGTTCCGCCTGTTCCCGGCTGATGCTGCGGCTTCCGTGGGCGGCATCATTGCCGCGCTTGCGGATAAAATCCATCCGCCGCCACAAATCATCGTCCACAATGTCGTGAAACTCTTCTGTGCTCATCAGGCTGATGAGCTTATCATCCCACGGCTTGACGAGGGAGCTGTCCACCGAATACATCCATTTGACTGCAAACTCCATGGCACGGCGGCAGTCCAGCACAGCGGTGGCCGCATCAATGGGCAGAATCCTCTCCGCAGCGATCGCGGCATCCGCAAAGCCGGAAAATTGCGGGTCATCTTTCAGAAAGTCAAAGTTGGTCATGGTGGAGGCTCCTTCCATGTACATTACTGACAATACTTTATCAATTCCGGGAAATGGTCACGAATGACCCAACGTTTAAACGCAGCAAAAGGTTTATTCCATTTCAAACTCATACTGATTAAACATTCGGCATCAATTTTATCTTCTCCGTCTGCCTCTTGATATTCCCGGAGACTTTTTTGAAATTTATCCAGCTCATCTGCTACATCGCCACGAAGCATTTTTGCCTCTGCAATTTTTTGTGGTGTTGAGCCGTAATAAATTTCTTTCAAAAGCGCAACCGTATGCTGCGTTTTTGTATCATCATTCAGTGCAGTAAATGTCAACTCACTTGGTTCATACACACCGCCGTATCGACGAAATGCGATTTTTTCATCAATGGCCACCTTGGTACAATCCAAAATGGGAACAAATCGATCATTTTTGATATTGTTGCAGTGTGTGCAAGCCAGAAAAATATTGCTCCAGTCAAATTTTAAATCTATGTCATCATGATGCGGCACCAGATGCTCGATTTGAATGGATTTCAATCCTTTTTGCTCACAGAGATAGCACTTATGTGCAAACATTTCTTGAAGAGCATCATTCACTTCAGGAGTATTGTAAGTTCCCGATGGCTTGACTTTTTCGCTTTTTAAGGATGCAATGGCAGCTTGTGCTTTTGGAGTGTCCTTTCGTTCGATTTTAACCATCAGGAAACCTTCTTTCCCTCGATTTTTTCAAGAACTTCTTTTGCGTCTTTCAGCTCAATGCGAAGAGCTGCACGTTCCGCACGTTGTTCATCAGAAAGATCGGTTCGGCCATAAAGTTCTTCATAACGCTGTGCTTTTTTCTGCGTTTCGTCCGAATACGCTTCTGCGTCCAAATATCCTTCTGCAATATCATCCACAGAATAAGAGGAAAAGTCTGTGAACTGCACTTGTTTTTCTAAATCATAGATGCAGGCATTGCTAATAGAATTAAGAATATATGCCGAATGTGTTGTGACAACAAACTGGATTCGCGGGAAAAATTCTGTCAAGAACGGAAAAATTTTACGTTGAAGTTCCACATGAAGGTGAGTTTCCAGCTCATCAATTAGCACAACACCCTCTACATCGTACTGGCTCAACTCACCTTTCAATAACCAGTTGCGATCCATACGGAGGATAAGGTCAGCAACAATCCCAATAATGGCAGAATAGCCATCGGAAAGTTCATCTAGGCTGTAAGGGTTACGTCCATTTTGTTCAATGAGAAAGTTATAATTTTTATAATCATAAATCAGTTTGATGGAAGCATCGTCCAAAAGCACTTTCAGTGCATTCTCAAAGCGTTCAAACCATACTTTTATCTTTTTTTCAACATTTAAATCTCCCTCATTTTTAGCATAAGCTTGTTGTGTCTTTAAGTGAACCATATATTTGAGCAAGATTTTAGAAGGAGTTTCATTAATTCCGTAGTGTTGTGCAAGAATAACATTTCTTGCACCATTTACACGCTCAACTTGAGAATCACGCTCTGCAGAAAAAAATGCGGTGATAAAATCTCCGTTAGCATATAGGGTGTCAATATACAATTCATTTTTAAAGTCTAGCGTAACTCCGCGATCATACTGCTCAATTCGAGCACGGTCACTTTTCATCCGCTTTTGAATGATTAGTCGTTCGTCATCTGTTTTTGCTGTTTCATATTCTTTTTTATCTCTTGAGAGCCAATTGTAGTAATTAGCTTTTAAGTCAGTTAATTCGCCATTATTGATAACATGCAAATAACTCCTCATTGCCTGTAGTACAGAAGTCTTGCCAGAACCGTTTTTACCAGTTAAGATAAGGTGTTGACGCTTTTCAGGATTCAACTTGATTGTAATGTTTTTCAGGTGGCGAACCTCATTGATGCGGACTTCTGTGATAAAGTGTTCCATATCCTTACCTCACTGTCTTTGTAATGGAGTAGCATCTTTGAAAATCTTCCATGCAGAAGCGCACAGTTCTGCACCGAAAAGTTCTTCTGCCAATTGCTTCTGGTATTCGGGTTTCAACTTTCTGATGGAATCCAGTGCTTTTATAACATCATACTTCGCATTTGCGTAGTCTTTTTGCTCTTTGTGGGTCATACTGGCTGCTCCTTTCAGTGAAAAATCATGTGGTTTGAACTTATTATACCTCTTTTATAGGACGTTGCACAGTGCTTTTGGAAAAGAATTCTATATCAAAAGGCTTATGGGCTACGGCACTCCCTGCGAACAATTTTGATTTGTCTACCTCGGCTACAAAGGCAGCAAACTGGTTTTGCAGGGAAAGAGGGGGAAGCATAATCCTCTGAATGCGTAAATCGGATAGATTGATTTGTTGCAACGTAGCACCACGAGTGTGCTCTTGTATATAGCGTTGGCTTTCATCTGTATTGAAATATGCGTTAAGATATAAAGGGTTGATTTTCTTACGATTATACCGAATAACTGCGATACCACGAGTAACATTCATTCCTGCAAAGCGACCATCTGTTAACGCAGTGATTCCTGTTGTACCTCGAACTGTAATCAGCAATTCATCTCCGTCTAACTCTGTTTTCTTAAATCCCTCACCGATAGAGCGGTCAATGTATTTTATAGATGACATCGTAAGTTTTCCGTCTACAATATCGACAGGTCTCAGAACCCCCATGTCACCGGTTCCATCATTTCCCGGCTGGACTATGCCATAAGAAAGACTCGTTCCATCTAAAACAAGATTAATTAGAGATTCATAGGGGTAATTTTTATCCCCAAACATCTCGACAAATCGAGCTTTGATAAGTTCGTCCAGCTTGGTGAGCTGCTGATTGCGCTGCCGAATTATAGACGCCAATAAGTCTAAATTTGACACTATTTGGCGTTGGACATCTAAACTTGGCAGTTCAATCATGAAATCATAAAGCATCGAGAGTCTGAGGTTGTCTCTGACGCTGCCAGTAGCAACCTCTTTTATTCTGTACAATGTTGCGCTGCTTTTAAGATAGTAATATAAATATTGCTGGTCGATTTCAGGAGAGACCGAAAAGACATTATAAAGTGGGCTTACAATGACACGTTCCTCATCTCGTTGCCAATCAACTGATCCGACATTGATTCTCGACGGATTATATGCAAAACACCCTCTCGGCACGATTTTATAAGTGGTTTTATCCTTACTTGCAACTTCTTTACTAAAATAGTCTCTGCAAAATCCCTGCGAGTTCGTTATACTATAAACAGGAATATCCTCGCCTGATTTGTTTCTTACAGAGTATTCCTGAATATAATCTCCAAGCCTTTTCTTCATTGCTCTCTCCCACAAATTAGAAGTTGCCTTTTCAGGCAATAAACTTCTGGTGGGAGGTTTTGACGTTGTTCTGATTCACGATTGCATACTGCATGGTGGTGCCGATCTGCGAATGACCGAGGATCTTCTGCACCTGCTCAATGGGCATTCCCTTGTCGATGGCGCGGGTAGCCATGGTGCGGCGGAATTTATGTGGGTGGATCTTGTCCAGATTCAACTCCCGGCCCAACTCCCGCAGACGGATCTCCACGCCGCTGATCTTCAAACGGTCAAAGGGTGCGTCCAGTGTTACAAACAACGCCGGGTTTGCATCGGTGCGGGAGCGCAGATAATCCTGTAAATGCAGCTTTGCCTTGGCATCAAAATAAACCCGGCGCTCCTTGTCGCCTTTGCCGAACACTACACACTCGCGGGCTTCAAAGTCGATTTCTGAAATGTTCAGATTCACCAGCTCTCCCACACGAATGCCAGTGGAATACAACAAATCAATCATGGCAAGGTCGCGCGCACACTTGCAGTTATCCCGCAGGCGTTCAATAGCTTCGTCCGAGATGGTTTCCTTCACGGGCTGTTTGGTCTTGATTTTATGGATGCGGCGCATGGGGCTTTTGAGGATGTAGTCCTCTTCTTCCAGCCACGAGAAAAAGCTGGAAATATTCCGGCGCACATTGTCGATGGTTACTTTGCCGCAGTTGTTGATCTTCTGATATTCCACCAGATACCGCCGGATCTCTTCGGTGGTCATCTTGCGCAGGGGCGTGTCCACGGTTTGCAGCAGTCGCTCCACGGTAACGCGGTAATACTGGATGGTGCGCTCAGAGCAGCCCTCGATTTTCTTGGCATCAAGGAACAGCTTCAGATATTCCTCGTTGGAAATCTGCTCTTTCCGGGCTTCGGATTCAGAAAACGTCTGCAACAGAACCTCTTGCAGCTTTTTCATCTGTGCAACATTCAGGTACTCTGCCATCTCGTTGATGATCTTCACGATTTTGTCTTCCATATTGGCGCACTCCTTTTCTGGTGTACCAACATCCTGCTCCGGCAAAGTGCCTGTTGTTGCTTATTATCAGCCAAAATACTGTTGCATCAGGCTGTCAAAGAGTAATTGTGTCTGGTCAAGGGCTTTCTGCACTTCAACTTTTGATTTGTCTACCTCGGCTACAAAGGCGGCAAACTGGTTTTGGCATTCGATTGACGGAAATGGAAATTTAATTGAAGAAAGTTGACTTTTACTCAAGATACCTTTAAGTGCCATGTTGATGGTTTTATGAATGGCAGGTTTTGATAGAATCATTAGCCAATAAAGATATAAAACATTATCGCAAGTTGGGGTAATCGCATTGATTTGCTGATTGAATGCAACTCTTCGATTAGTTACCGCAACATTTCCAATGCAGTTAAGACTTCCTGCAATGCACGTCATAAGTAGGCTGCCTGATTCGACAAAACGACATTTCTGGAAACCAACTTCTGATAAGTACTCCTGAGCCGGAGTGAGGAATGTTGATGGAGTGTTAATATTATCTGACTTTATCCATTCAATAAATGTCCCGTAATTTTCTGGCTCTGCGCGAGATGGCGTATTTCCAGTTATTATTTCACACCGTTGCCCAAGTTCAACAGTTGGCCAATTAAAAGGATTGGTTACGGGGTCACCAAACATCTCGACAAATCGAGCTTTGACAAGTTCATCCAGCTTGGTAAGCTGCGCTTGACGGCTATCCAAAGCATTTTTTGCATGGTGAATCGTTGTCAATGCCAACCTTTGCTGCTCAATATCAGGAAGTGGGACGTCTAACTCCAACAGTGTCGGGGTTGGCAAACTTCTTCTGCGCGCAGTTGAACCACGCAATTTTGCCTTATAATAGTCAATCGCACGATTGCAGCGTAACGCATATTCCAAAAATTCAGGGATGATTTTTGTCTGGTCAACATCCCAGATGCCATAGGCAGGGCTTACAATTCCGACATCTGTGATCCGCTGCGTTGCGAGAACACCCTCGTCAATCGGAAAGCCGATAACAAGCTGATTGCGATGCACAACTTTATAAGTGGATTTATCCTGCGATGCAACTGATTTCTTGAACTTGTCACTCTGGAAAACCAAGCCATTGTGCATGGTCATCGAAAGCACTGGATAATCGTCATTTCCGCACTTTTGGAGCTTAGCAGGCTTTATCAAAGTGCCGAGTTTCACCATTTTTACTGTGGTCATCGTTTCCTCACCAAATTAGAATTGTTTCATTTCAAAAGTTCTTCCAAAGCGTCCATCTCTGCGTCAATCTTCTTTTGCAAATCACGCAGCTGTGCCATAATTTCCTGCGTAGAGGGATACTCTACAGGTACATACTCGGTCTTTTTGTACTTGTTGATGGACAAATCATAGTCGTTGCCTGCAATCTCGTCTTTCGGCACAAAGAAGCTCTGTTCCGTGCGCTCACGGGTGGCTTCAGCCTCCCGGTTGTGGAACCGGGCGATAATATCGGGAATGTCGTTTTCCGTGGTCGGGCTGCGCTTATCGTCCAGCGAGAAGCCGTCGGCCTTCATATCGTAGAACCAGACGTTATCGGTGCCACCGTGGCCGGTTTTGGTGAAAATCAGGATGGCAGTAGAAACGCCCGCATAGGGCTTGAACACGCCGGAGGGCATGGAAATCACAGCTTCCAGACGGTTGTTCTCGATGATCTCCCTGCGGATCGCCTTGTGTGCAGTGGAAGAGCCGAACAGAACGCCATCCGGGACGATGCAGGCACAGCGTCCGCCGACCTTCAGCATCCGCAGGAACAGAGCGAGGAACAGCAGCTCGGTCTTTTTGGTTTTGCAGAGCTTGAGCAGGTCGGTGGAAACAATGTCGTAGTCCAGACTGCCCTTGAATGGGGGATTTGCTAGAATCAGGCTGTATTTGTCCTTGTCGGGGTTCTGGTCGCTCAGGCTGTCGCGGTACTCGATGAACGGGTTATCCACGCCGTGGGTCATCATGTTCATAGCACCGATGCGCAGCATGGTGCGGTCCATGTCGAAGCCGTGGAACATGTGATTCATGTAGTGGTCTTTGTTTTTGCGGTCAAAGAACACTTCCTGCTTGCGATTTTCACGCAGATATTCGCCAGCGGCCACAAGGAAGCCAGCCGTGCCGCAGGCCGGGTCGCAAATCACATCGTCAGCACGGGGCTGCATCAGATCAACCATCATGCGGATGATGTGGCGTGGGGTGCGGAACTGACCGTTGACACCCGCCGTTGCCAGCTTGGAAAGCAGGTATTCGTAGATATCGCCGCGAATGTCGGTGTTGGAAAGCTGCGCCGCCTGCTCATACATTCCGTCCATGGCGGTCACGATTTTATCCAGCATCAGCGGCGTGGGCACTTTGAAAATGGCATCACCCATGTACTTGGCGTAGGCACTGTCCTTGTCGCCGTGCAGATTCTTGATGAAGGGGAACACCATCTCCTGCATGGTGGAGTACATTTTGCCTGCCGGGAAATCGTGGAAAACGCTCCATTTGAGCTGTGCACCGTCCACAGTGCGCTCTCCGACCTGCACCTCGCCCGCAAAGATGCTCTTGTAGGGCAGACCCAGCATAGCGGCTTCTTTGGCGTGGGTGTTGTCGCTTTCATCGAGGTCGTGAATGAACATCAGATAGGTCATCTGCTCGATCACATCCAAGGGATTCGTCAGGCCGCCCGTCCAGAAAATTTCCCACAGGCTGTCAATTTTGCTTTTCAGTTCTCCGGTTACCATGTATGTTCCTCCTGCGTGTCGAGAAAATAAGCTCGACAAACAATAATTTGTTATACTGTTATTATACCGTTTCTTCGGGATCGGTTCAATCTGCAAAAGGGGGAAGCACGGAGTTTTCTACATTGTATGAATTTGATGTTGAAAATTCGATGTTTCGTCCTATTGACGGTTTTGTGCAGAACAGCTATAATATAATCGATATTATCATAATTCAAATTATATTGAGCAAGAGGTGAACGGTATGGACTTCATCGGCAGAACATCCGAACTGGCAACGCTGAATGCAGAATTAGAGCGCGGCAGCGGCTTTGTGGTGATTTACGGCAGGCGGCGTGTTGGAAAAACGACGCTAATCAAAGAGTTTATCAAGGATAAACGTGCGTTTTACTTTCTGGCAACCACAGAAAGTGAAGCCCAGAGCATGAAGCGGTTTGCCGGGGTGCTTTCCCGTACCACAAAGAAACCCATGCTCAGCAAGGTCACATTTACTGACTGGCTTGATTTATTTCAGGTGGTAGCAGACGACCACCCGGATGAAAAAAAGGTGCTTGTCATTGACGAGTTTCCGTATCTGGTCAAGACAAACCCGGATTTTCCGTCCATCTTGCAAAACGCATGGGATGAAGTGCTGAAAGACCATAACGTGATGCTGATTCTCTGCGGTTCCCTCATCAGCATGATGAAAAAGCACGCTCTGGCATACGACAGCCCTCTCTATGGCCGCAGAACGGCGCAGATCCGGCTGATGCCGCTGCAATTCACGGATGTATATGAAGCGCAGAATCTGTCGTTTGAGCAGGCTGTGGAGCAGTATGCCATCACGGGCGGAGTACCGAAATATATGGAGTTTTTCCAGTCGGACGAACCGCTGGTGGAGCAGATTCGGCGTGTAGTGCTGTCGAAAAATGGCTTTTTGTACGAAGAACCCGATTTCCTGCTCAACGAGGAAGTACAGACGCCTATCAACTATTTTTCTGTGCTGAAAGCGATTTCGGACGGCAACCACAAGCTGAGCAAGATCGGCATGACGATGGAACAGGACACTTCGGCTATTACGCCGTACCTTAAAACACTGATCGACCTTGGTTTTGTTATCAAGAATGTTCCCATCACCGAAAAGAATCCAGAGCGTTCCCGGAAGAGCCTGTACTATGTTTCGGACAACTTCATCCGCTTCTGGTTCCGCTATGTGTACCCATTCAAGGGGGAGTTGGAACTGGATAACCAGCAGATCGTGCTGGACGAGATGGGCAAAGACTTTAAGCAAAAGTTTGTGGCTTTCGCTTATGAGAGCATCTGCCGGAACATCTTTGCGGAGCTGTGCCGAAAGAGGCAGATCGACTTTGCACCCTCACGCATTGGCTCTTACTGGCGCAATGATAATGAGGGCGATACGGAAATTGATGTTGCGGCTGTGGACAACCAGCACAAACGGCTGTTCCTCGGTGAGTGCAAGTACCATGCGAAACCTGTGGATGTGGCGGTCTACTCTGCTTTGCAGGAAAAGGGGCAGTCCAAAGAACTTACAGCGGCGTTTAAGGGCTACGAAATTGTGTACGGGCTGTTCTCCAAGAGCGGCTTTACAGATCGACTGGTGGAAATGACAGCGGAGAACTCCAACCTGATTCTGATTCAGGAAGATGCAGTTTACAAGAAATAATATAATCCGAATTATCATAAGTTTAATTATATTATTGCGGGATTTTCTGTGCGCTATGTT
>ERZ773150.2883-NODE-2883-length-12268-cov-2.567264_pt1 | contig 12268 bp, 10 predicted proteins | sample MGYA00580845_ERZ773150 | MGnify/ENA primary metagenome ERZ773150 (study PRJEB29015, sample SAMEA2737848) | human gut metagenome | biome: human gut; feature: human-associated habitat; material: faeces | place: China | collected 2012 ...
TAGCCGCCCTCCGCCGAAAGGAGCGGATATTCGGCCAGCGCGATGCCCATTGCCGCGATGCGCTCGCGGTCGACGCGCAGAAGCTCGGCATCCTCGGCGCTGTAGCGCGCGGCGAGCGCCTGCGGGATGGGCGCGCTGTTGGCAAGGCAGAGGTCAATGAGCCCCTCCTGTCCGTGGCGCAGCAGCGCTTCTAAATGGTCGGCAGCGGTGTAGCCCTCGGTCTCGCCGTCCTGCGTCATGATGTTGCAGATGTAAAACGTCTGCGCGCAGGCGGCGCGGATGGCATCCGCCACACCGTCGACGAGCAGATTCGGGATGACGCTCGTGTAAAGGCTGCCCGGCCCAAGCAGGATGAGGTCCGCCTCCTCGATGGCGCGCAGCGCGTCGGGCAGCGCCTTCGGATGCTCCGGCAGGAGCGAAACGTGGTGGATGCGGCAGTCCTGCCGCTTTTTCGCGCTGAAGATGCTTGACTCGCCCACGACGCGCGCCCCGTTTTCAAACACCGCCTCGAGCTGCACGTCGGTATTCGTCACGGGCAGCACGCGGCCGGAGATGGCCAGCACCTGCCCCATCATGGCGACCGCCTCTTCAAAGCTGCCCGCCATACCGTTGAGCGCGGCAAGCAGGAGGTTGCCGAATGACTGCCCGCGCAGCTGCCCTTCGGGAAAGCGGTAATCAAGCAGCTTTTCCATCACAGGCTCGGTATTCGCGAGCGCCTGCATACACTGCCGCACGTCGCCCGGCGGCAGAATGCCCATGTCGCGGCGCAGCACGCCGCTGCCGCCGCCGTCGTCCGCGACCGTGACGACAGCCGTCAGCCGGTCTGTATATTTTTTCAGTCCGCGCAGCATCGTGGACAGGCCGGTCCCGCCGCCGACGGCGACGATCTTCGGCCCTGTTGATGCGCAGGACGTGGATGGAATATCGTATATCATAGGGAAATATCCCCTCAAATCTGATTTTTACGGAACAAAATACCTGTTCACAAATAGTTCTTGTAGTATAGCAGGCTTTTGTGTAAAATGGAAGAGGCAAGCAAGACAACTTTTTTCATTCCTGCGGAGAATAATGACAATGTTATACAAAAAATTTCAGGATATCGAGCTTTCCGCGCTGGGTCTCGGCTGTATGCGCTTTCCCGTTCTGAACGGCGACGACGGACAGATCGACGAGGCGCAGGCAGAAGCCATCGTGCGCTGCGCGATGGAGCGCGGCGTGAACTATTACGACACCGCCTGGCCCTATCACAAGGGACGATCCGAGCCGGTGATGGGCCGCATTCTGAGTAAATACCCGCGCGAAGCGTACTATCTTGCCACAAAGTTCCCCGGCTATCTCACGGAGAACTTCCCCAAGGCCGAGGAAATTTTTGCGTCCCAGCTCGAGCGCTGCCGGGTGGACTACTTCGATTTCTACCTCTTCCACAGCGTGAGCGACGGCAACATTGACGGTTACCTTGACCCCAGATACGGCATCATCGACTTTTTCCGCGAGCAGAAGAAGGCGGGGCACATCCGGCACCTCGGCTTTTCGACGCACGGCAGCCTTGCGACCGTGAAGCGCTTTTTGGACGCTTTTCCCGAGGCCGAGTTCTGCCAGATCCAGCTCAACTACATGGACTGGACCTTCCAGCGCGCACAGGACAAGGTAACGCTCCTGCGTGAGCGCGGCATCCCCATCTGGGTGATGGAGCCTGTGCGCGGCGGACGGCTCGCCTCGCTCGACGAAGGCTCGGAGAAAAAGCTCCGTGCCCTGCGGCCGGACGAGAGCATTCCCGCGTGGGCCTTCCGCTTTTTGCAGAGCATCGACGGCATTGGCATGGTGCTCTCGGGGATGTCGAATTTTGAGCAGTTGCAGGATAACATTACAACGATGTCGGAGTCGAAGCCCCTCTCCCCCGCCGAATGGGACGCACTGCTCAATGTGGCGCAGGAGCTGACGCGCCGCACGGCGGTCCCCTGTACGCGCTGCCGCTACTGCGTGGAAAAGTGCCCGAAGACGCTCGACATTCCCTCTCTTCTCGCGCTCTACAACCGAAAGGTCGCGGAGGAGGATATCCGCAGCGAGCTCGCCGCCCTCCCCGCCGAGAAGCAGCCCGCCGCCTGCATCGCCTGCCATAGCTGCGAAAAGGTCTGCCCGCAGGGTATCAGGATCGCATCGGCCATGGACCGCTTTACACACCTGCTGCACGGCTGAGCGTTGCGTTTTTCGCCCGTCTGTGATAAGATGTGCGCAAAATCATCAAAAGGAGCCGTTTTCCCATGGAGCAGACCGAGATCGTCAACCGGGCGGAGGCGCTGGACGAAAAGAACGCCTTCGCCGTCTATAATCATATCGAATCGGAATTTGTCGAGCCCGACCACGCTGTTTTCCGCCTGAATATCCGCCCCGAAAGCAAAAACCCCTATGGCGTGGTGCACGGCAGCGCCATTTACACGATGGCCGACAACGCCACGGGCTACGCCGCCCACTCGGACGGCCGGTCCTACGTGACGCAGACAAGCTCGATGCACTTTCTCCGCAACCAGACGCACGGCGTCGTGCGCGCAGACGCAAAGGTGCGCCATCGCGGGCGCGCGACCTGTCTTGTGGATGTGGATATCCTCGGCGAGGGCGGAAAGCTTCTCGCCACGGGCGAATTCACGTACTTCTGTGTCGACCCTGAGCTCATGGCGAAGAAGGCCGAGGAACAGCGCTGAATGGAAAGGAGCCGGATCATGGCGACAGCATTGCTTTTTAATTTTACCGACACGCAGAAGCTGCAAAAAATACGCTTTGCTCTCTTCAAGCTCGGCATCGCCGGACGCATCGTAGACGCAGCCGACTTCCATCAGCCGGTCGGTCATCTCTGCGGGCTCGAGGGCTTCTCCCCTGTCGATCAGGCGGACGAAGGCAGCTTTTCCGACGAGATGCTGGTGCTGTGCGAGCTTTCCGGCGCACAGCTCGACGGGCTGCTGACCGCCCTTCGCCGCAGCCGTGCCGTCGTGCCGCTCAAGGCGGTCGTAACAGAGGAAAACGCATCGTGGAGCGCCAAAAAGCTGCACGATGAGATCCGCCGGGAGCACGAGGCCATGAAGGGTGCCCGCCCCAGAGACGCAGAAAAACGGTCTTCCCATCGCAAATGATGCTTGCATCCGCGCTTGGCAGGCGGTATAATAGCAGGGCTTCGTGACAGAAGCCCTGCCCAATCTGCGCTGTTCCCTGCGATGGCCTCGTTTTATGGGATCTGCTTCGGTTGCCGAAAGCGGCGCGAGAGCGGGTCTGATCGCATAATGACCACAGGCAGAAAAGTTCTTTGATTTTTTCCACCGCCGTGATATAATGGCTCAAATTGAATATCCGGGTATAGCGGAGTTGGTACCGCGCCACATTGGGAGAATACGCCCGGCCGGATCGCCTAACTTCATAACGGGGTGTTGCGCAGTTGGTAGCGCGCCTGCTTTGGGAGCGGGTCGCTCCCCCTTCAAGCTGGAAAATACCGTGTCCGCAATCCCTTGATACGCCTGCGATACAGGCATTTCCCCCGCAAGTCGAGGTGGTCAAAAAAACCGCCTGACCACATGTTTGACCACATCTGGTGCAAAACTGAATTACCAAAAATCCGGGATTAGCGCAGTTGGTAGCGCGCTTGCTTTGGGAGCAAGATGTCGGGAGTTCGAGTCTCCCATCTCGGACCAAAACCCTCTGAAATCGGCTGATTTCAGAGGGTTTTTGCTTATTTCTTGTTTACTGCGGCGCAGGATTTGAATGCTATTGTAGGTGTCCATCGCCCTCGCCCAAATCCATCAGCAGCTGCGCTTCCGCAATCTCCGCTTTCATCTCCATGATCAGCACTTTCAGCTTCTCCTCGCACTCCTCGCGGGTGTGGGCATAGACATTGCGGGCGTGCTTTTTACCGTCGGGCCATTTAGGGGAATAACAGCCTTCAAAGAGATGGTCGTTAATCTGACTGACGCAGCCGGTGCCGGACCTGCGCTTGCGGCCCACGTAGGGCTTGAAGTCGGTCATTCTCGGCTTTTCCGCCGCGGCCGTGGCAGTTTCCTGCCCCAGCTCTGAAGCGTCTTCCTGCGGCGCTGCTTTGCCGATGCCGTGGTCGATGTTGGCAGCGGCTGTAAGTCGCATGTCGTCGGTGATGTGGGTATAGATGTCCAGCGTAGTGGCAGCCGACACATGGCCCAGCATGGCGGAAAGCGTTTTCACATCCATACCGTTCTCCAGCGCCAGCGTTGCGAAAGCATGTCTAAGTCGTGGAACTTGATTCTTAATTTATATTATTCATTTTCGAGCATTGATGAAACAAAATTGTAAAATAGCACTTTCTAAATTCCAATATTGGTGATATACTGAAAATAGATTCTAGCTATTGAGGTATATGAGATGCATCCCTATACAGGAAATTATATTGAGCATATTGATAGCACCACAAATAACTTCAAATACTATACCTTTGCACCTCGTCCACTGATGAACGGGAACATGTATCAGATGGATGATGAATTAGCAACATTGTTAACTGAAGCCCACCGTAATATTGGCTTTCTAGAGGGCCTTATTCAGTTTGCCCCGAACAGAGGCCCTTTTACAGAACTGATACTGTTGAAAGAGTGTACCTATTCCCGCATGATTGACTACACCGGTCCTAATTTCAAAGATGTGCTAACCATCTGCGGCACTGGTAAAGGTGATATATCGCCAATCATGAATCTGAAGTCGGCATATAGAACGGCGATGACTATGGAAATTGCAGCTCCTAATTTGAGCCGTATTTGTGGAATTGCCCTCAATGGAGATGAAGAAGCAGACTCGATTGGTGTTAGAGATCATCAAACTTTCTGGCTGGGTGCAAAGACAAATTTGAGAGAATACAATCCTACTGAACCTGATGCTGTGTTGCCGACACTGGCTGATATTTCTGCATATCTGTATAACGGCGGAGAGGATCCTCTGATTCAGGCTGCGCTAGTACCCTATCAGTTTGAAATGATACACCCATTTGAAAAATATAATGGGGTTGTAGGGCGTATCCTACCATTCATGGTTTTGAGAAAAATCGTAGGCAACGCATTACCCGTTCTGTGCCTCTCTGAACATCTATTATTAAATAAAAATGAGTATTTTGATATGCTCCGAACAACACAATATAGTGGTGGTTATGTACGTTGGATTAAGTTTTTCATACAGATCATTAACGAAGCTGCTCGAAATAGCGCAGAACTGCTTAAGAAATACGAAGAAGCAATAAAGCTGGATGAAGAAAGATTAAGAAATGCAATGCCGCAAACAAGTACTTTTTGGAACGTGTATGAGTACATAAAGGCTTTCCCGGTTACAAATATTCCTATTGTGGCACAAAATCTTAGCTTATCGTATAATTCTGTTTCTAAAGCATTTTCTACCTTGCAAGAGAACAATCTTATTATGCAAGGAAGTAGTGCCAAAAGGAATCGAGTATGGGAATACTCCAATCTTGACTTTATATTTTCGTTACCATACATCAACGAAACAACATCTATATTTGAAAAATAATTAATGCGGGGGCAGAAACATGAGTGAATGGCTAAATGGCATATTTGAATGCCTTGATATAAACAGCAGTACTGGTTTGGCTACAGAAGACAATTTGCAGAGCATGACTTCCTTTCAAAGACTATTCTATACACAAGTTCATGAAAAGATAGGAATTGACGCTGTGTTTTTTCTTCGCGATGCAAATGGGATTGCCAAAGTTCCGCTTATCTATTTTTCCGTTATCCAGAAATATGATGCAAAGCAAGTTGCAGAGCTGCATCGTCTTTCGTGGAATCTCGGAGAGGCTCCGCTGCTATTTGTAGTGACTCCGGACGAGATTTTGATTTATAACAACTACGTGGCACCTCAAACCGTTGAGGACGGAAATCTTGACCCCACCGCAGGGATAATTGAAACGTTAAGCTTAGCCAATGGATTGGCTTCACAGCGACTTGCATTACAGAAATATCATCGCTCAATGCTTGAAAGCGGCGAATATTGGCGGCAAAGCATGACTAGATTTGACGCTCAAGGCCGTGTGGATACCACATTGATGTCAAATTTGAGAATAATGCGAAGAACGCTGATCAATCAAATCAGCAAAAGGTGTGATAAGAGTAAGGAAACAATTACGAGCGTAGTTCACTCTTTGCTCAGTCGGTCGATTTTTATTAAGTACCTGGAAGAACGCAAAGATTCAAACGGAGAAACTGTATTTCCGCAAGGTTTTTATTCCGATTTTTTGGAGTCAGCAAAACAGTATACCGATGTGCTAAACAGTAAAGAGGCAACTTATCGCTTGTTTAGAACACTTAAAGAGAAGTTTAATGGTGATACACTGCAAGTTTCAGAAGTTGAAATAGAGATTATTACTCAAAATGACTTGGATGAGCTTCGCACATTTATTCTAGGTGATAGCGAATTAGAGAGCAAACAACTCGCGTTATGGCCATTTTATAGTTTTGACATTATCCCCATTCAATTGATCAGCAGTATCTATGAGCTGTTTTTTCACCTGTCAGACGAAGATGATGAGAAGGGCACGTATTATACGCCTCTCCATCTTGTCAACTTGGTCATGGATGAAGTATATCCGTGGGAAGGCGAGTATAAAGATACATCCTTTTTTGATCCATCATGCGGTTCGGGAGTTTTCTTAGTTGAGGCATACAGAAGACTTGTTTGCAGATGGATGTCCCAAAATAGTGTTCATGCGATCACTTGTGATCAACTGAATCTTCTCTTAAAAAACAGTATTTTCGGTGTAGATATTAATGAAGAAGCTATTCGAGTTGCCTCGTTTAGCCTTAGCTTAGCTATGTGTGATTTCCTCGATCCACGAAGCATCTGGGATAAGCTTTCATTTCCGCGTCTACTAGATAACAACTTGATTTCAAGTGATTTTTTCGATGAGGATAAATCTTTTAATAACAGAAGATATGATATCATTGTCGGCAATCCACCTTGGCAGAGTAACATTACTGGAAAAACGAAAGAGTACTTGAAAAAAGCAAATCGCGTCATAGGTGACAAGCAAATTGCGCAGGCATTTTCTATCAAGTGTTCAGAGTTGTGCAAGCAAAACGGAATTATTTGTCTCCTTATGCCTAGCAAAGGATTGCTTTTTAATAGATCAGATAAAAGTAGGACGTATAGGGCAAATCTGTTTTCCGATAACAACGTCCTAGCGATTATTAATCTATCAGTATATAGAAAATTCTTATTTGATCACGCTAGTGGCCCTGCTGCTGCCATTATCTATACTCCTAAAAAGGAAGAGATCAATCAGCCAATAGTTTATTGTACGCCAAAGCCAATTTACACAATTGAAGATATCAGGAAGTTTTCTATTGATCCTACCGATATATGTAAAATGCCCCGTGACATTATTGATGACGATAGGATCTGGAAAATTGCAATGTGGGGAGCGCCTAGAGATCTTGAATTAATAGGAAAAATGCAAAGTACTTATGCACCTATGGCATCATTTATTAAAGAAAATCACATGACAACTGCCGAGGGGTTCAAAAGAGGAAATAAGAAACACCAATGTTATGACTTCAAAGGTCTTCCATTGGTGGAAGCCAAATCCTTTAAACCATACTATGTTTCATCCAATGAGCTTCCGATAGTTGATTTTGATGATTTTGAGTGCATTGTTAAAAATGCCAGAGAAATATTTGCAGCCCCGCACTTGATAATTAAGCAGAGCCATAAAAATGGAATATTTCTTTCAGAAGTGCTGGATTATGATGCTGTGTTTAACCATAGTCTTTTAGGAGTACACGGCAACATAAATGAGCTTAAATACTTGAGCGTGATAATTGGCTCAAGAGTTTTTTCGTACTATCATATTCTTACAAATAGGAAATGGCTTGTAGAAAGAGATGAGTTAGAAGCAGGAGATATCTGGCAAACACCTATCCCCAGCCCAAGCGATGCAGAAATTGCTGAAGCATGCGAAATATTTGATGAATTGGCGATCTCACCAGCGAAAAAGGAAAACGCAGAACAATTTGTTCGCCATATGTATCGGCTAAAAGAATATGAGAGCTATCAAATAGACGATGTAATTGATTATGTATATGACTATTTCAAAAACAAGCAGCGGTCAGTATCCTTTGAGCGGCCGAACACCGGTGCTTACAAACTGTATTATGATTCCATTAGCGAGGTGCTGACGAACACATTTGGATCAAGCACAAGGTTAACTGGGGATCTATATTTTGGCGATGCTCCACTGTCTGTGCTTGTTTTAAATGTTGGACAACAAAACGATGCGGATCCAAACTTTGTAAAAAACAATGATAGGTTGAATGAAATACTCCTAAGCTTGGACAGCGCATTAGCCGATAAACAGAAAATGGTATTCATTAGGCGAAATCTCCGAATTTACCAGCCGAACAGGATATTTATCATTAAGCCGTCCCAACGTAAATATTGGACATATTCCGCAGCTTGCAGGGATGCAGATGAGATATTCGAAGATGTTTCCAAGGCGTGGAGGTGATACAATGAGCAGTATAAGAAATATAACAGCATCCACAGCTGTCCCGGATGATTTAGCAAAGCGGCTGGGCCCTTCTGGTGTTAATGAGATTTTATTGACCCTATGGCAGGGATATCATGATTTAATAACGGATACGAACATAACTATTTCTGAAACCGCTAAGGAAGATGATATCACCTTGGAATGGTATGGGAAAATATCGCAGCGGTGGGCCAACGAGAATCGGGCCACCATTCTGAGAATAAACAACATTGGACCTGTTCATCAGTACCCAGACCCCACGTTAAAAAAGGGCCGTGGATATAAACCTACGATTGATTTTTGTTTTCGTGATTGGGATACTTCAAACAGTTATTTTGGCGCAGAATGCAAGAACCTTTATAATCACAAGAAAGATAAAATTAAAAGATATGTTGATACAGGAGTAAAAAACTATACATCAGGACGCTATGGATCACAGTCATCAGAATCCTCAATTATCGGATATGTATTAAGCGGAAAGATTCCGGAAATTGTAACGGAACTGATTACTGAAATCGCAACAGTTGCACCAATAAGCAATCTGTCCCGAGAATTACGTTTCAAAGAACCGCAGTACGCCTCACAACACAAGCGCCCCACAGATGATAGTGAAATTACATTGCATCACTTATTTTTTGATTTTACACATTAAGAAGTAGTGCATAAAGTATCAAAATTCATTGCCTTAATTATAATGGGAGGAGTTCATATGCCTTTAGATATTGTACGCGGAAAAATATCCAATATTGTGGCTACAAAAGAATTAATAAAAATTATTGAGCAGCATGGAAATCACGAATGCAGCGAAACCTTATATTTAGGTTATCCTCTTTCTGCAAATGCGGAGAGGACAGTCACCGTTGACGCCTTACTTCTTAGTGAAAAGAGTGGGCTGATAGCCTTCATTTTTTCAAAACTGCAAGATACCGCGTCAATTGTAGAAGAACAAGGAGAATTATATTACCAATTGATCAATACTTTGACCCAATATCCAAGTTTGAGGAAAGGTCGGTCGCTTGCATTCGAACCGCATGTCATCTCTATAACACCAAACAAACCTGACAATGATATTGAGGATGGTTATATATTAACTACTTTTAGTCAACTCTCGCAAGCAATTTCCCAAATACCAGCATTTGACACGAGTTATTATCGAGTCCTTGTGGAATCACTGCAAAAAATTGCAAGTATCAAGCCTCGAAAAAAACGCGAAAATGTAAAAAACTCAGGATCAAAAGGAGATATAATTAAGAAAATCGAAAAAGAAATTGCGAATCTAGATCAGTGGCAAAAGAAGGCGGCTCTAGAGATTGTTGATGGACCGCAGAGAATAAGAGGTTTGGCTGGCTCTGGAAAAACAATTGTTCTGGCATTAAAAGCAGCATACTTGCATGCACAATATCCTGAATGGGATATTGTGGTGACTTATTATACACGTTCTTTGTGGCAGCAATATCGAGACTTAATTACTAAATTTGTATTTGAATTTTCTCGTGATGAGCCCAATTGGGATAAATTACACTTGTTTCATGCTTGGGGTTCGCAATCAGAGCAAGGCTTGTATTCTGAAATTGCGCGTTCAATTGGCCAGGTTCCCATAAACTTTGCCAATGCCAAACTAAAGTACGGGAGAGAAGGCGCATTTTCTGGTATATGTAATGAGTTAAATCAAATTATGCCCAAAGACTACAAACCATTATATGATCTCTTGCTTATAGATGAAGCCCAAGATATGCCAGCACCATTTTTTAAACTCGCATATAGATGTGTAAAAAATCCAAAACGAATTGTTTGGGCTTATGATGAACTTCAAAATTTAAGTTCTTCGATTATGCCCTCAATCGAGGAAATGTTTGGCTCAGATGAAAATGGAAAGCCTCTTGTTGAGTTGAAAAATGAGCCTGATGAACCTATGCAGGATATCATACTCCCGGTTTGTTACCGAAATCCCCCTTGGGCGTTGGCATTAGCGCATTCACTTGGCTTCGGCATATACAGAGACCATTTAGTGCAACATTTTGACGCTTTAGAACTTTGGGAAGATATTGGATATAAAAAGGACAAAGGCTCGCTGGCCTTTGGTAAGAAAGTTACACTATCTCGTAGACCTGATGCAACCCCCAATTATTTTTACGAACTATTGAATCCACAAGATGTTATTAAAACAAGGCGTTTTGAAGATGTTGATACTCAATACGATTTCATTGCCAAGCAAATCAAGAAAAATATCACCGAAGATGAATTGGATCCAGATGATATTTTAGTAATTTTCCCTTCTGTAATTTATGCTAAGAGCCAATATCAAAGATTTGCACAGCATCTTGCTCGATATTCTATATCATCCATGCTTGCTGGTGTAACCAACGAACGCGATATTTTCCATATTCCTGGGAGCATTTCGTGCTCGGCAATTTATCGCGCCAAAGGAAATGAATCCCCAATGGTGTATATCGTCAATGCAGATTGTTGCTATGAAGGTATTGAGCTAATCAAATTAAGAAATACTCTTTTTACTGCGATTACTCGTTCGCGGGCATGGGTTAGAATTTGTGGTGTTGGTTCAGCAATGGATGGCCTAATTGCTGAAATACAGAGATTCATAGATAAGGAGTATGTTCTTGACTTTAAAATTCCTACGAAGACAGAGATGAACAAGTTGAGAACCATCAACAGAGAAAGAAGTGCATCTGACACAAGAAAAATCGAGGAGGCACAGAAAGGTGTAAGAACACTTTTAGATTTGGTAGCTAAGGGAGAACTTGATGCCTCTCAGATTCCTGAATTTGGATCTTTGATGAAGCTTTTTTTAAATAGCAAAGCTGGCGGTGAAGATATAGATGAAGAGGATGAATAGGCATGTTGAAGACACGCGAGATCAAATTCTAAACACATTGCAAATACTGTCTGGATGTGGACTGACACGCATTACTAAGGATGTGCTTTCGACTTTTGATCAAGACTGTGAGATATTAACATGGAACAATCATGTCTCAGGCAGACATAATGCCGGAAAATCATTTACCACTCTAAATCAATATATTTCCATCTACGAAACAGGCGCATATCATTGTATCCTTTTTGACGGCTCAATTATTCGAGCATGTTTTAAATTTCACAAAAACATACTTTTGCAAGAAAGCCTATTATATTGGCCTGCTCCAATTATTATCTCTGAGGAAGAAGTCGATGAATTAGGAATTCGTGAAGCGGTAAATATGTACTTTTCTGACGAGGATTCAAGAAATAAAAAAGCCATTATGCGAAGTCCTCTTAGATTTGATTTTGACCCGTCGAACACAAGTGACCTGCATCCAGCTACACATGTTCATATGCAACATGCTGACTGCCGAATTAGTGCTAAAAGACCAATCTGCTTTAACATATTTATCAAGTTTGTTTTTAAAAATTTTTATCCTAATTGTTGCCCTTCAATACTTGATGATTTGAAACGATTAAATTATTCAGGTTTCGACATTTTCGATAAGGCAGTAATATGTCTATAAGATATAAAGCGACTTCCAGTAGAATCTGATCTGAAGGTCGCTTTATTTTTTGCCGTGTGCTTGACATACGGGTGGCGAAGGTCGTGGAACCTCACATGCTTACAACCTGCGTGTTCCAGGATGAGCTGCAACCTGCGGCGCACCACGCCGGGGGTGATGGGGCAGTCCTCCTTGGTCCCGTCAAGATTTATGCGCAAAATTGTTTGCAGGCTCCGGCTGAGTGAAG
>ERZ773150.2898-NODE-2898-length-12229-cov-3.881715_pt1 | contig 12229 bp, 7 predicted proteins | sample MGYA00580845_ERZ773150 | MGnify/ENA primary metagenome ERZ773150 (study PRJEB29015, sample SAMEA2737848) | human gut metagenome | biome: human gut; feature: human-associated habitat; material: faeces | place: China | collected 2012 ...
ATAAAATGCTTTCCTCACTGGGAAGAGTCGTTTGCCGGACGGTTAAGGCGAATAAATGATGGCTTTCCGGGTCAACAAAAATGGAAACCTGCATTTGTATGTCAAACTTGGTAAATAGAATTTGAGCCGCCTTTTCCAGTTTCCGCAAGAAATCGTTTTCGGGAGGGGGCATGCCAGCTGGCAGTCCATAGTAGAGAAGTTGGTCGGTGTTGTGATAGCACATGGTAATAGTAGGCGTATCGTTCCAAACCAGTTCACTGTTCCAGCCGCAGCCGATTTGGATTTGCGTTTCATTCAGAATGCCATCTTGCTGAATGGTATTCAGAACCGCAAATTCTGTAAATGTTCTTGCTTCTTGAATGATAATATGAAATTGCACCTGTTCCGGCGAAACAGATTCTGTTGCTGCAATTTTCTGCCGATAGGATTCCCGACTTTCTAAAATTCGTTCAATGTTGCGGTACAGGGCATATTTTTTGACGTTTGTATAAACAGGCAAGTCCGCTTTACAATTGGGCACCCATTCGGTTCGATCAGTTTTATTTTCAGAAACGACAATGGTTGCCGTCATCCAAACATGATATTGTAAGACATCCTGAAAGTGCATGGCAAAATAGGCATCCAGTTCTTCCGGTTCGTATTGTTCCGGAATACAAAAAAACCGAGGAACACGCAGTCCATATTCATGTAGATGAAATAAAATAGATGCTTCTGCACCGGGATGATAGAGCGTATAATTCACAAAGTCGATGATCAAGGCGTTTTTTCACTCCTAATTAAAGTCGAATTTAGTTTTGTTTCATCTGCATCATTTTATGCTTATCTTTATTCTATCACGATTTTATTGCTGCTTTTACTGTGGATTTCTAAACTTTTTATATCTTATTTTCAATAACTTCGGAAAAGAACCGCTTTTCCATGTAGAAATCTGTTGATTTTTGGGGAAAATTCAGATTTTTTGACGGGTTTTGCTGCGTTGAGAACTTGCTTGACAAATAGCCAGAAAACGAGTATACTGTACATAGAACTGGTTTTATGAAATTTGGCAGAATTTCATAGAAAAAGCGGATGGATAAAAGCAATCAGACCCAGAGGAGTGAAACTATGGCTACGAATGACGCAACCATTGTCAAAATTAAACATGAAATCTTAGAAGAAGTTGCAAAACTGGTTTTCGCCGGAAAATTTGAAGAGGAAAAAGACGAATTACCACTGCGATTGATGCCAGGTCCAACGGCAAAATATCGTTGCTGCGTCTATAAAGAACGGGAAATTGTGCGGCAGCGGGTTCGTTTGGCAGAGGGCAGAAATGTAGAGGGTGCACCAAATAATTTGGTGGTACAGGTTGTGCGGGCAGCCTGTGAAGAATGTCCGATTTCCCGTTATGTTGTCACGGACAACTGTCAGAAATGCATGGGAAAAGCCTGTCAGCAGTCTTGCCGATTCGGTGCGATTGATATTGGACGGACACGGGCACATATTAACCCCTCGCTCTGTAAAGAATGCGGAAAATGTGCGAAAGCCTGTCCATACAATGCGATTGCAGACCTGATTCGACCATGTAAGCGGAGCTGTCCGGTGAATGCAATGACGATGGATGAATATGGTGTCTGTCAGATTGACGAGAGCAAATGCATTCAGTGCGGGCACTGTATTCATAGCTGCCCATTCGGAGCAATTAGTTCCAAGGCATTTTTGGTAGATGTCGTAAAGGCGTTAGTTGCTGGAAAGCGGGTCGTTGCAATGATTGCCCCGAGTGCAGAAGGGCAGTTTGGGGATGGTATTACCATTGCCAGCTGGAGAGAAGCCTTGCAGCAGGTCGGATTTGCCGATTTGGTAGAAGTGGCATTGGGTGCAGATATGACCGCCAATGCAGAAGCAGCAGAGTGGATGGAAGCGTATCAGGAGGGCAAGAAGAAGACAACTTCCTGCTGTCCAGCATTCGTGAATATGATTGAAAAGCATTATCCGATGCTGAAAGAGAATATTTCCACAACCGTTTCCCCGATGTGTGCCGTATCTCGAAAGCTGAAAGCAGAACATCCGGGAACGATTACAGTCTTTATTGGGCCATGTGTTGCAAAGAAGAGCGAAGTTTTGGAACAGCGTCTGGAGGGAAATGCAGACTATGTTTTGACGTTCGGGGAAATTCGTGCCATTATCCGTGCGAAAGGCGTTACATTGAAGCCAGAGCCGAACGAACAGCAGGACGGTAGTGTATTCGGAAAGCGGTTCGGTGATAGCGGCGGTGTTACCGCAGCCGTTCTGGAGAGCATGAAAGAACAGGGCTTTACCGAAGAAGTCAACGTTCATAAGTGCAATGGTGCAGAAGAATGTAAGAAAGCTTTGCTGCTGATGAAGCTGGGCAGATTGCCAGCAGACTTTGTAGAAGGTATGGCATGTGTTGGCGGATGTGTTGGTGGGCCAAGCCGACATATTGAACCAGAAGTGACGAAGCGAAACCGTGATAAATTGATTGGGCAGGCAGATGACCGGAACATTTCCGAGAACTTGCATCGGTTTGCAGATATTGACAGCATTAATATGCATCGTTCTGCATCGGAAACCGAAGAAGCCGCAAAGTAAATAGAACAGCAGATAGGAAAAAGCAGCTGCCGGAAAATCCGACAGCTGCTTTTCTGTGAGATAAAATTGAGATAGGTAGAGGAAATCGAGTTTATTCTGCCTTTGCCTGACAGTTGGAACAAATCGGGCAGTGTTCGCACAGCAGATTCCGCAGGGCAGTTGCACTGCTGCTATGAATCCGTGCGACTGGTACAGAGTTCTTCTTTGCGGCTTTCATTGCACCCTGAATCATTTTGTGGGAAACGGTGTTGGTGAACAGAATCATCAAGTCCGGAGAACCGATTTTCTTTTCCAGCGGGCCAGTTTCCTTTGGAAATACCTTTGCCTTACAGCCGTGTTCCTGACAGATATCTGTATACTTCCGGCTCATACATTCGTTTCCACCGATAATTACAACGCTCATAAAATCCTCCTTGTTTGGATCGTGTCAATTACTCATTGTTGATTACTTCTATGTGATGGTTTATCACGAATTAGTTAGTCATGACTAACTAATGAAACTAGTCAGTTATTTGTGACTAACTATAGGATACCACACCGCACAGGATTTGTCAAGCAATTTTTTCAGGAATAGGGAAAAACCGTCTTTTCCAAAGGAAAACGGCAAAAAAATTGCAGAAAAAAAGGAAAGCAAGGCAAAAATTTGCTTGCTTTCCCGTTTGCTCAGAAATAAAATTACGAAATGCTTATTCCACAACAACCTTATGGAACACTTTTTTGCCCTTCTTGATGATGGTTTCGCCGTCTAGAGTGATGATTGCCTTCGGATCTGTTACCTTTTCATTGTTGACAGAAACGCCACCCTGCTGTACCAACCGGCGAGCTTCACCATTGGAGGCACACAGTCCAGCCTTTACCATCAAAGTCAGAATGCCCATTCCGCCATCCTGTAAATCTGCCGCTGGAATTGCAGTTGTTGGCATATTTTCGCTCGAACTGCCGCTGGTGAAGATTGCCTTTGCAGCATCCTGAGCTTGGTCGGCAGCTTCTTTTCCGTGTACCAGTTCGGTCAGGGAGTAAGCGAGCAGTTCCTTTGCCTGATTCAGCTGCTGACCTTCCAGTGTCCGTTCCATTTCTTCAATCTGTTCAATCGGAACGAATGTCAACAGCTTCAGGCACTTAATAACGTCTTGGTCAGAAACATTCCGCCAGTACTGGTAAAATTCGTATGGTGTTGTCTTTTCTGCATCCAGCCAGACAGCACCCTTTTCGGTCTTACCCATTTTCTTACCTTCCGAGTTCAGGAGCAGGGTAATGGTCATGGCATAGGCATCTTTGCCAAGTTTACGGCGGATCAGCTCCGTACCGCCGAGCATGTTTGCCCACTGGTCATCGCCGCCGAATTGCATGTTACAGCCGTAATCCTGGAACAGCTTGTAGAAGTCATAGCTCTGCATAATCATATAGTTAAATTCGAGAAATGTCAGACCCCGTTCCATCCGCTGCTTGTAGCATTCGTGGGTCAGCATCCGGTTGACGCTAAAGCAAGCACCAACTTCCCGCAGAACATCAATATAGTTCAGGTTCAGCAGCCAGTCGCCATTGTTGACTACAATCGCCTTATCTTCGGAGAAGTCAATAAAGCGGCTCATCTGTTTTTTAAAGCAGTCAACATTGTGCTGAATGGTTTCCTTTGTCATCATTTTCCGCATATCGGTCTTGCCGGACGGGTCGCCAATCATTGCCGTACCGCCGCCAATCAGGATAATCGGCTTGTTTCCAGCCATTTGCAGCCGCTTCATCAGGCACAGTGCCATGAAGTGTCCAACGTGCAAGCTGTCAGCAGTCGGGTCGAAGCCAATGTAGAATGTTGCTTTTCCGTTATTGATGAGTTCTGCAATTTCTGCCTCATCGGTCATCTGTGCAATCAAGCCACGCCGTTTCAGTTCTTCAAATACTGTCATGTTTTTCATACAACCTTTCTGAAAATTTGTTCAGGAGCATAAAAAAACGCCCCTGACAAGCGAATTTGTCAGAGGACGATGTTATCATTCACCGTGGTACCACCTCAGTTCATCAGCTGTAGAAAAAACAGCTGACCTCAAGCATGCTGTAACGGGCACACCCGGACAACCCTACTGCAAATCTGGTTCAGGCAGTCGACTCCGAGATGTATTCGCCGTGCAGCCTGCCTTTTTCCACCACCCAAAGGCTCTCTGAAAAGCTGTAGAACGGTTACTCTTTCTCATCCACGCCATTTTTTCTATTCTACCATAGGCAGCCGGATGTTGTCAAGTGGATTTTTAAAAATTTTCACCGCTATCTGTTTCGGAGTCAATGGCGGTATATTCTCGGTCAAAGGTAATAATTGTATAGTATTGTATGGGTTGAGCAGCCAGAGCAGATTCAATCATTTCTTTCAGCTGGTCATTTTTATAGACACAGTCGAATGGCACAACCAAATCAAAAATCAAGTTGGTGTGTGTTTCACCGGCAACCATCCGAAAATCGTGCATATGTAAATGCGGGTCGAGTTGATGCAGAATATGCAGGAGCATGGAACGGCAGGCGTTAATCTGTTCGTTGTCCAGTTCCATCGGATCCATGTGAATGGTCATGTTGATTTGCAGCTGGTTTTGAATCTGGTGTTCGATGTTGTCCACCAAGTCGTGAATAACAACAAAATCCGAATGACTGGACACTTCCACATGACAGCTTCCGATTCGTTTGCCCATGCCATAGTTGTGGATGACTAAATCATGAATCCCTAAAATTTCGGGATGAGAGCGAATCAGCTGGCAAATCTGCTTGACCAATGCAGCATCTGCCGGCTTCCCCAGCAAATCATCGACGGTATCTTTGATAATATCATAAGCCGTTTTCAAGATAAACAGGGAAACCAAAATCCCCATCCACCCATCTAATGGAAAATCCGTAAACCGAGAAACCACCAGCACAATCAGTGTCGAAGTTGTCGCTAGCACATCGCTGTAACTGTCTTTGGCAGTTGCAAGGATGGCAGAAGAGCGGCACTGTTTTCCTAACTTCTGGTTAAACAGTGCCATCCAGAGTTTGATAAGGATGGAGAGCAGGAGAATTCCTAGCACCAGCCAGCGGAATGTAACCGGAGCGGGATGCCGCAGCTTATCGAAGGAATCTCGCAGCAGTTCCACGCCCATAATGGCGATGAGTACGGCAATCAGCAGGGAAGTGAGATATTCCATTCTGCCGTGTCCGAACGGATGCCCTTTGTCGGCAGGCTTTGCAGCCATGCGATAGCCGAAAAAAGTAATCAGGCAGTTTGCACAGTCCGACAGGTTATTGAACGCATCGGAGAGAATCGCAATCGAGCCGGAAAGACTTCCGGCAAGGTATTTGATACTGAATAACAGGATGTTGCAGACCATGCAAACAACGCTGCTCAATGTCCCGTAAGCCTTCCGAACAGAGGGGTTTTCGATGTTTTTGGGGTCTGGAATCATCCGATTTACGAAAAAGTTTGTTAGCAACCTAGACACCTTCTCTTTCATTGCTTTTGTTCAAGTTCGTGCATTTTATTCTAACAGAGAAATAAAAATCTGTCAAGTTGTTTTTTAGTCACATTTGTTTAATAAAATTTCTCACAAAATTTACACAAATTTATTTGAGATTCTTTAGGAAAAATTGTATAATAAAAAAGGAAATGTGATAGGTACGGGAGCGTTTCAAATTGTGTTGCAACGCACGGGAAAATGACGTTTCCGTATATCGTCCGCAGTCCGTATGTGGGAAACCGTATACAATTTATGTTTATGAACAGAAAGGAAAAGCTATGAAGAAGATAACCAAAATTATTTCTTTTTGTGCTGCTGTTACAATGGCAGCGACTGCTGTTCCAGCCTCTTCGTTATTGATGGCACAGGCAGCCGATGTGGCAAAGATTACGGTCGGAAAATACGATGCAGCACCGATTGTAGTAAACCCTGGAGACAAGGAAGTAGAAATTCCGCTGTACATGGAAACCACGAGAGATGTCGAAGGTATTTCGTTGGGATTTGTAACCACAGGAGAAGGGAAAGCAACAAAAGAATTGTTGAATGCAAACAGCGATACTTACATTGTTGCTGAACCGGCTGATGCATTTGTTAGCCTCGGTAAGTGGGAAAAGAATCCGGCTGGTTTGAGCTGGGGCGTTCCATCCTCTGGTAAGACAGTTGTCAAAGCGAGCGATGTTTCTGCAGATGAACCGTTCCTCTCGCTGTATTACAACATTCCAGATGAGAAAACGGTAACAACAATTGCGCAAAATAACGGCTTGGAAAAGGTCAATGATGGAGATAAGGCATATTATGACTTCCCGTTAGACATCGATAGAGAAAGCATGAACAGCAAGGACGGAAAGTTGTTCACTTGGATTGGGCCAAATAATACACACTATGAAGACGAAGCAGAAGTCAGCAACACGGTGATTCGTGTTTATGTTACACCGGATGCTCCAGATGTAACTACAACAACTGCAACCACAACCACAACTGCACAGACAACCACTACTACAGTTACCACTACAACCGATGATACAAAGGATGACACCCTGCCGCAGTTGAATGTAAATGGTGGCAAAGACCTCTTTGTAGAACCGGGACAGCAGGAAGCAGAAATTCCGCTGTATATAAAGAATCCGATTGATACAACAGCGTTGTCTTTCGGCTTTAAGCTGGATGCAGCAACCGTAGCACTGTTGGATAGCAGCAATTATGTTACCCATGAAGCATCCGATCCGTTTGTAAGCCTTGGTAAGTGGGAAAAGAACCCGAAGGGCTTGAGCTGGGGCGTTGCATCCTCTGGTAAAACAGTTGTAAAGGCAAGTGACATTTCTGATGATGAAGCAATTGTCAGCCTGTATTACAATATTCCGGATAAGGCAACCGTACAAAAAATTGCAGATGACAACAGTCTGGAATTAAAGACTGGTACTTATAATGGAAAAACTGTTAAGTATTATGAATTCCCGCTGCAATTTGACCGGGAAAGACTGAACAGCAAGCTGGGTCACATCGTTGAATGGTCTAGTGCAACGGATTCGCACGTAAAGGCAAACTATGTAGGCAACAATCTCTGCGTAGTAATGGAAACGGTATCTAGTGATAATCCTGAAATCAATGTCAACAAGGACGAAATTGTAATTGTTGATGCTGGTCAGAAGGAAGCAGAAATTCCGCTGTACATGAAGAATGCAGAAGATACCGTTGGTATTACCGTTGCATTCAAGACCGATGCAGAGGGCAAGCCAACACAGGAACTGTTGAATAAAAACAGCGATACTTATGTTATTGCTGAACCAGCAGATGTATTTGTAAGCCTCGGTAAATGGGAAAACAATCCGAAGGGCTTGAGCTGGGGCGTTCCGTCTAATGGTAAAACAACTGCATTGGCAAGCGATATTTCAGAAGAGGAAGCATTCTTCTCGCTGTATTACAACATTCCGAGCAAGAAAGATGTTGAAAGCATTGCAGATGCAAACGGCTTGAAACCACAGAAGGATGGAGAAGGAAGCACTTATTATGACTTCCCGCTGGTATTCGAAAGAGAAAAGCTGAACAACAAGGATGGTAAGCTGCTTGACTGGATTGGACCGAACGATGTTAGCATTCGGGAACGTGCAATTTATCAGGACAATATACTCCGTGTATATACAGACAGAAAGAATATCACACAGGTAGATACCAGAGTAGAAGTTTCTGGTGAAGAAACAACCGATGCAAGCGGAAATACTGTAGATTCTCACAAGATTTTCGTAGAACCGGGTCAGCAGGAAGCAGAAGTTCCGCTGAAGGTATATGATGCAGTTGATGCAACCGCTGTTTCCTTTGCATTCCAGACAGATGGAGAAGGTGCAGCAACACAGAAGCTGCTGAATAGCGAAGGTGCATATCAGGATGGTTTCTATGCATTTGCAGATGCACTGCTCAATCTGGGCAAGCCGCTGGATAACAATGCAGAACTCATTTGGGGTATTTCTGGTGATGGTGTGAAGATTGCAACCGCTGACAGCATGCCGGATGGTTCTGATATTCTCTCCATCTACTACAATATTCCGAACGTAACAGCTGATGATTTGGCAGCAATGGGCGGAAAGCTTGTAAAGGCAGATGATCCGGATAACATCAAGGGCAAAGATTACTATGAATTCCCGCTGAACTTCGACAAGAAAAAGAAGAACAACAGAGGCGGTCTTGCACTTGAATGGATTACCAAGGATGAAGAACAGGTAGACGTAACATATGTAGATGGTTCGATCTGCGTACTGGTTCCGGAAGAAACCACTACTACAACTACAACTACCACCACAACAACTACAACGACGACTACTACCACAACAACTACCACTACTACAACCACTCCAGCACCGACTACCACAAAGGCTACAACTACCACCACAACAACCACTACAGCAAAGCCGACTACCACAACCACCACAACAACCACTACAGCAAAGCCAACCACTACTACCACAAAGGCTACAACTACCACCACAACAACCACTACAGCAAAGCCGACTACCACAACCACCACAACAACCACTACAGCAAAGCCAACCACTACAACTACAAAGGCTACCACAACCACAACAACCACTACTAAGAAGCCGCTGGTTCCGCTGTACGGTGACGTAAACGTGAACGGTCAGGTTACTATCGTAGACGTTGTTCTCCTGAACAAGGCAATCGCTGGTAAGGTAACACTGGATGAACAGGCATTCTTGAATGCAGACTGCGGTAATGTAGATCAGGTTCTGGATGAACACGACCTGAATGCATTGATGCAGTATCTGGTAGGTTATGTACAGCAGCTGCCGGGTGAAATGAAGTAAGATTCGTTTCGCTTTCAATAGCAAACAAAACAAAAAACAGGGGTCTGCCGCTGAAAAGCGGTAGACCCTTTTGTATATGAAATTGGCGTGAAAAAATTCTCCCTGCATGTCCGGAAAAGGATTGCAAGTTGCAAGGTAGCGTGTTATAATAAAAGAAAACAAGAGTTCAGGGAAGGACAATTTCTGATGAATCATTTGCTAAAAAAATGCCTGTGTTTGTGTTTGCCAGTCGTTCTGCTCAGTGGTTGTACATCGCCATTTCAGAAAGAAGAATCGGATGGTTCTGGCTATCTATTTACTTATACACTTTTAGGAAATCCAGAGAATTTAGATCCATTGCTGGCAACAGATGCCTCTTCAAAATTGATTTTGCGGAATATGATGCAAGGACTGCTGGAAGAAAATCCAGATGGAACGCTGTCGAACGGCGTTGCAGATAGCTATACCATGCAGGACGATGGATTGCTGTATACGTTTCACTTGCGGGATGATTGCTATTGGTATTTTGACGAGAATCAAAACGAACAGATTGATGATGGTGAAACATGGAAAGTTACTGCACAGGACTTTGTCTATGCATTTCAGCGAATGTTTTTAGCAGAAACCCGTTCTCCCTATCGAGAAACGTTCTCCTGCCTGCTGAATGCCACTGAAATCATGCAGGGAACAGTAGATGCTTCCCAGATTGGCGTAACTGCACAGGACGACCAGACATTGATTTTCCAGCTTGCAGAGCCAAACAGCCGCTTTCCGGAACTGCTGGCAACAACTGCCGCCTTGCCCTGCAATGAAACCTTTTTTCAGCAGACAAAGGGACGGTATGGACTGGACGAAACTTCTGTGATTTCCAACGGTTCTTTTTATCTGCGGAAGTGGTTTTATGACCCCTATGGAAGCGATAATGTAATCTATATGCAGTGTAACTCTGCAAACGATTCCAAAGAAGCAGACCGGAAAATCTACCCCTCTGACTTAACATTTCTGATTCGGAAGAAGCAGGCACAAGCAGAAGAAGCGTTTGATTCCGAACAGTCGGATATTTTAACGACTTCGATTTATCCGAAACAAGAGCTTGCACAGCCAGATGTCTATACAGTGAATTCTTATTCTTCGATGACATTGGGTTTGGTGTTCAATCCGACGAATACAGCCTATGCCAATACAAATATCCGCAAGGCACTCTCAGAGAGTATTGACCGCTCCAACATCGGTGCAGATTCTGACGGGGACTTGACAGGGGCTTCCGGCATTGTTCCGCCTGATACCCGTGTAGACGCTGTACGGTATCGAGATAACGTCCCTGAGCCGTCTACAACCTATCAGAACGAAACTGCCAAGCAGGACTTTGAAAAGGGTTTACAGGAACTAAAAATGGATTCTCTGCCGTCTGACCAAATTCTTGTTTGTCCGGAACTGATGGATTGTTCTTACCTGCATGAAATTCTTCAGAACTGGCAAAAGACATTTGAATTTTACATTGGTATTGAAGAAGTAACCGCTTCGGAATATCAAGACCGACTGGAATCGGGAAATTATGGCATTGCACTTTATGGCGTTACCGGTTCAGAGAATAATCCGGCATCTGTGCTGTCTGCATTTTATTCCGACCAGAACCCATTCTATCAGAACGAATCTTTTGATGCAATGATACAGCAGACTACAACTTGTAACAACGCTGCACAGTTGACCGATCTTTGTATGCAGATGGAAAATCAGCTGCTTTCCGAATACAGCTTCATTCCGGTCTATTATAAGAAAACATATCTGGTTTATCGAAATGAAAACCGAGATATTTTCTATGACCCTTACAGTGGTATCATTGATTTCCGGATTGTCAAGTATTTTGGAGAATAAGCTGCGATTGATTAGCAGAATTTACCTTGTTACATTTCTGCCGTTTTTGCATACAATATAGCAATAGCGGTACGCACCGCAGAGGTCGGGGAACTGTGATGGCAGAAATGCAATCGAAAAGCGGCAGTTCTCCGAGGAGGGAACTGCCGCTTTGCCATAGATTCTGTCTGTCATAGCTCTGAACCGGCAGACAGAGAAACGGTGCAGATGTGCACAGACCTGCTGCCGTTTTCTTGTAGTTATGCCTGTATGTAGGAATCCCTGCGTACAGGCATTTCTGCTGCCGGATGGCAGAAGTGTGCGTGTTTTTGCTGTTCTCTCTGCTGTGCCAGCAGAGCATATTTTTTTCTGGTTGCAAGTCCGCCACGAATATGGCGTTCCTGCTTATTTTTTTCTAGAATCATCTTTACCCCTGCATAGAGGTGGGGGTCTAAATCGGGAAGACGTTCGCTGACATCTTTATGAACCGTGCTCTTAGAAATGCCGAACCATTCCGCAGCTGCACGAACAGTGGCTTGTTGTTCCAGAATATATTCGCCGAGAATAATGGCACGTTCCCTTGGCTGTTGTTTCATAGCTGCTCCCTCCAAAATTATCCGCACAGCGTGGGAAACGTGCAGGATTTCCCACTGGGATTGTAGAAATTGTTATATCTTATGTAGGGGAGCGGAAAAAAAGAACAAAACTTTCCGGAAAAACGCAAGTGCCCCACTGGTGGAAGAATAAAAAAACCAGCGGAGCACCTGCAATTTTGGTTGGAATTATTCACATCGCTATCGGAAATTTACAATGTGAACAATTTTATTATAATAGACTTTTGGCATACCGTCAATTCTGCTTTTTGTCGAATTTTGTCGATTCTTGTCGAAAAGAAAAAGAATCAGAAAAACAAAAAAAGCCCGTTTGAAACGGACTTTTTTGTACCATGATAACCATGGTAAATATGGGGTGGGAGATGGGATTCGAACCCACGATCTTCGGGACCACAATCCGACGCTT
>ERZ773150.2922-NODE-2922-length-12124-cov-5.102660_pt1 | contig 12124 bp, 6 predicted proteins | sample MGYA00580845_ERZ773150 | MGnify/ENA primary metagenome ERZ773150 (study PRJEB29015, sample SAMEA2737848) | human gut metagenome | biome: human gut; feature: human-associated habitat; material: faeces | place: China | collected 2012 ...
TGTGCAGGCCGTCCCCGTTCGCATTGCGGTAATTTTCGATTTATACGTGGATAGCGGCACCCAAGGCTACCTCGGCCGCCTCCATAACTCCTTCGTTCATGGTAGGGTGTGCGTGGATTGTGTGCGCGATCTGCTGTGCCGTCGCTCCCAGCGATTTGGCGAGCGTCGGCTCGGCCAGCATTTCGGTTACGTTCGCTCCCACCAGATGTGCGCCCAGCAGCTTGTCGTGCTGGTCGAAGATCAGTTTTACGAAGCCGTCGCGGTCGCCTGCGGCGGTCGCTTTGCCCGAAGCGGTGAAGGGGAAGCGTCCCACTTTGTAGTCGATACCCATCTCCTTGACCTGTCGTTCGGTCATACCGACCGAAGCCACTTCCGGCGAGGTGAATACGCACGAGGGAATCGTCGTGTAGTCCACCGGCTCGGAGTGTAGGCCGCAGATGGCATTCACGCAGCAGAGCGCTTCGGCCGACGCTACGTGCGCCAGGGCCGGACCGGGTACGATGTCGCCGATGGCGTAAATGCCCGGTACGTTGGTGCGGTACTGTTTATCGACGATGACTTTGTCGCGTTCGGTCTTGATGCCCAACTCCTCCAGGCCGATCCCCTCGATGTTGGATTTGATGCCGACGGCCGAGAGGACGATATCGGCTACCAGCGTTTCCGTGCCCTTCTTGCCTTCTATCTCGACGTCGCATTTGCCTTCGGCATTGACTTTCACCGATTTCACGGTGGTCGAAGTAAGTATGGTCGCTTTCAGCTTGCGGAACGAGCGTTCCATGGTTTTGGCGACCTCTTCGTCTTCGAGGGGCATGATCTGGGGCAGATACTCGACGATGGTGACCTTCACACCCAGCGCGGCATAAAAATAAGCGAACTCGCTGCCGATGGCGCCCGATCCCACGACGATCATCGCTTCGGGCAGTTTGGGCAGTACGAGCGCCTGTTTCGAGGAGATCACGTGCTCTCCGTCGATGGGCATGAACGGCATTTCGCGGGGCCGTGCTCCGGTGGCGAGGATGATGTGGTCGGCTTCGTATTCCGTGCCGTCCACGTCGATCCGGCCGTTTCCTTTCAGTTTTGCGAAGCCGTTGATCAGCTCCACGTTGTTCTTTTTGAGCAGGAACAACACGCCTTTGTTCATCGTTTCGGCCACGCCGCGCGAGCGGGCTACGATCTTTTCGAGGTTGGGCCGCACTTCGCCTGCGAAGTCGAGTCCGTAATGTTCGGCCGACTTGCAATAGTTGTAAACCTGGGCGCTCTTGAGCAGCGCTTTGGTCGGGATGCAACCCCAGTTGAGGCATACGCCGCCGGCTTCGGCACGCTCCACGACGGCCACTTTTTTGCCCAGTTGGGCCGCGCGGATGGCGGCTACGTAACCGCCCGGACCGCTGCCGATCACAATGATATCGTATTTCATATTTTTTGTATGTGTTTATTGAATTACTTTCAGCACTTCACCGTGGTCGGCTACTACGGCGCGTTTCCACTTTTCGTTATAGCCCGGGAACTGGATCTTGTCGGGAATGTCGCGCCCGTTGCCGTTGTCGAGGAATTTACCCGGTTCGGTTTCGCTCTTCAGGTTGCCGTCGATGTATTTGACGAGCAGGTACCGGTCGAGTTCCGTCCAGCGGTCGAAGAGTTGCCGGGCCATATCCACCGAATAACGGGTAAGCTGCTTCTGCCGTTTCTTGGGCGAGTCGCCCTCTGTGGCTGCGTCGATCTGTTTGACCTCCTCCAAACGGGTATTCTCCCACTCGTCAACCACCTTGCGGATGTCGGCCGCGATCAGATCGTAACGCAGATAGGCGAAGTTGGTTACGCGGTTGAAGAGCCAGAATGCCGACGTGGGCGAATATTTGAGCATCGTGCCGTTGCCCTCGCGGAAACATTCGGGAACCTCGGTTGCCGAACAGTAGATCGGTGTCAGGCAGGATGTCGCTGCATCGTCCACCCCGAACCAGAGGATGCCCATGTCGTCCGGCAGCCAGGGCCGGGCCTGTGCCACGAACCAGAATCCGGTCTGCTGGGTTGCTACCGCACGCTCGTTCAGGTAGGTTACGCCGTCCACTTCGAAATCCATCGGGCGCCAGCGGTACGGCAGGGCATGTCCGCCCGCACCGATGTCCTGGGTCATGTCCATCGGAGTTCCTTCGTAGTGGTCGCGCATGGCGTCGAAAACGGTCTTGGGATCGACTTTGGTGCGGGGTTTCACCCAGAGGGGCATCCGGTTGGACATGTTGTATCCCATTGCATAGTCCGTGTATTGATCCATGTCGTCCGCTACGGTGCGGAAGAACGCCCACACGCGGGCATCGCATCCGCGCACCGTGCCGAAATCGGCCGGAGCGTAGGCATCGCAGAAGCTGAACTCCTCGTCCGGGCCGTTGAAATAGCCCTTTTCACGGGCGAAGGAGATCACGTCGGGAGCGTAGAGGCAGTTCTCGGGATCGTCGAGCGGGAAAGTCGTGATGCGCGACTGGTTGGCGTGTGCCGAAACGTATCCGTCGGGAATGCGGCGGGCTACCCAGACGATGCCCTTGCGGGTGTTGTTACCCTCGGCGTCGAGTTCGCAGCCCTTGCCGATCAGCTCCATGATCCAGGCTTCGTTCTGGTCGGCGATCGAGAAGGATTCGCCGCTCGAAGCGTAGCCGTAGGTGTTGGCCAGATCCACGATGATCCGGATCGCTTCGCGGGCAGTCTTGGCGCGTTGCAGGGTGATGTAGATGAGCGAGCCGTAATCGATGCGACCCGTCGAATCGGCCAGCTCCTCGCGTCCGCCGTAGGTCGATTCGGCGATGATGAGCGAATGTTCGTTCATGTTGCCGATCGTGGCGTATGTTTGTGCCGCTTGCGGAATTTCTCCCAGGTAGCGGCCCGAGTCCCAGTCATAGACCGGGAGCATCGTGCCGGGTTTGTAGCGCCCGGCGAAGGTTTTGTAGAGTGCGCCGTAGAGCTGGTGGGAGTCGGCGGCGTAGGAGACCATCACCGAGCCGTCCGAGGAGGCTCCCCGGGTGATGATGAAGTTGGTGCAGGCGTCTGTCGCCTTGAATGTCAGACAGCACAGGGCTGCGGCAAACAGGGTTCGGAATAGTTTTTTCATGCGAGAATTTTTTATTTTGAGTGAGAACGGCGCGTATTCCTTGAACGATGCGGTTCCGTGTTTCCGGAATACGGCCGGTCCGGGCAAAAGTTATTTTCGCAAAGATAGCATAAACCGGAAATAAAACAAAACCAGCCGCATCCCTTTTTCCGGAATTCAACCGGTATCGTAAAAACCGGGACGGGATGCGTCGGGAGCATTTATGCCGGATGTTGTCCGGCCGGTTCGTTCGTTTCGGATGCGACGGGATGTTTTTCGACGGGAGGCGGGAGCGGCTGTCCGCTGTGCTCCTGCCGGGGGGCGGATTCGGGCTCCCGGCTCGCCCTGAGGGGCCGAAAGGGACATTATTCTCCGAAAAATTTGAATTGACCGCAAGTTGAGGCACATAACTTGCCGTGTATTTCGAAAAATGCAGAAACTATGTGTTACAGATCGTCTTCAATTCCCTTTATCCTGCTCGCGCTCTCTTTGCTCGCGGTTTCCTGCGGTTCCCGTTCCGGACATACCGGGCAGATGCCGCCGATGGAGATCGAAATCGCTGTCGCCGAGTTCGATTTGCTCTATACGCGGCGGAGCTTCATTTCCCAGATCAACAGCGATAACGAAGTGGTGGTCGAACCCCGTGTGAGCGGGTTTCTCGTAGCCCGGCACTATAAAAAAGGTATGCCCGTGCGCAAGGGTCAGTTGATTTTCGAAATCGACGACAGTGAGTATTACACTGCCCTGCTTTCGGCTCAAGCGGCTCTGGAGTCGAGCCGTGCGCTGGCGCTCGAAGCCAAGAACAATTTCGACCGGGCGGTGCCGCTGGCCAAGATCAATGCCATCAGCGGTACGCAACTCGACCAATATACGGCGCAGTACGCCGCTTCGGAGGCCGACGTGAAGTCGGCCCGGCAGGCTCTGCGGAATGCCCAGCTCAATCTGGGCTACACGAAGATCTATGCACAGATAGACGGCATTATCGAATCTTCGAACGGCTCCGTCGGTGATTATGTCGGTCCGGGTACGCAAATTCCGACCCTCACCACGATTATGAATATTGATACGGTCCAGGTCCCCATTGCGATTCCGATGACGCAATTCCTTCGGTTGGACAGCAATCGGACGAATATCTACGACAACGCCGAACTGCTTTCGGAGATCGTGCTTTACGAGGCGGACGGTACCCGCTATCCGCTTTTCGGCAAGTACGATTACACCCGGACGGCCGTATCTTCGGCTACGGGGACGATCGTGCTGATCGTCCGCTTCCCGAATCCTTCCTACCGGCTCAAGACCGGACAGTTCGCGCGTGTCGAAGCCAATATCGGGGCGAAGCTGCCCCGTGTACTGGTGCCGCAGCAGAGTGTCGTGCAGACTCTCGACGTATCGTCGGTCTGGGTAATCCGGCCGGACAGCACGGCCGAATACCGCAAGGTTACGCCGGGCGAGACGTTCGGCGGAATGTGGGCCATCGAGTCGGGCCTGGAACCGGGAGAAACGGTCGCTGTGACCGGTTTGCAGAAACTTCGTCAGGGAATGCGGGTCGTTCCCGTTAAAAAATAGGCAGGTATGGGAAAATTTTTCATCGCGCGGCCCATTTTCGCCATTGCGCTGGCGGCAGCTATCGTGCTGCTGGGTATCATTTCTATATTCGACCTGCCGATCGAGCAGTATCCCGACATTACGCCTCCTGTCGTCGAAGTTTCGACGACCTATCCCGGTGCCGATGCCGAAACCGTGAACAATGCGGTCGCCACGCCCGTTTCGCAGAGCATCATGGGTGTCAGCGATATGCTCTATATGCAGGCTACGAGCGCCAACGACGGGTCGATGAATCTGCAGGTGACCTTCGATATCGGATCCGATCCGAACATGGACGCTATTTTTACGCAGAACAATGTTTCGACGGCCCTTTCGCAACTTCCCGCGTCGGTGACCCAGCAGGGCGTCACCACGCGCAAGACCATGACCGGCTTTCTGATCGTCTATTCGCTCACCAGCGACGGACGCTACACCGGCGATTTTCTCTCCAACTACGCCTATATCAACATCCAGAACGAACTGTTGAAGATCGACGGCGTAGGTAAGGTGGACATTATGGGCGCCGGTGAATACGCCATGCGTATCTGGCTGAAGCCCGACCTGTTGGATTACTACAAGATCTCGCTCGACGAGGTTTTTGCGGCTGTCGAAGCGCAGGGCGGCATCTTTCCGGCGGGCAAGTTCGGCGGGGAACCCGCTGCGGGCGACGTGACTTATACCTATACGGTGACCATGCCGCCCCAGATCTACGATGCGGAGCAGTTCGGCGACATCATTATCTCCACCACTCCCGAAGGCGAGCAGGTTCGGTTGAGCGATATTGCTGACGTGGCTCTCGGCAGCCGCCAGTACGGTGTCGAATCGCTCTTCAATAGCGACCCGACCGCCCTGCTTGTCATTTATCAGCAACCGGGCAGCAATGCCGTCGATGTGGGCAATTCGGTCAAGGCCGAAATGGAGCGCCTTTCCAAGCGCTTCCCCGATGGCATTACCTATACTTCGATGGTCGATGCCACGACCAGTATCGAAGCCGGCGTGAAGGATATTTTCGTCACGCTCATTATCGCTCTGATTCTGGTGATCGCCATCATCTTCCTCTTCCTGCAGGACTGGCGTGCGACGCTCATCCCGCTGCTGGCGATTCCGGTGTCGATCATCGGCGCTTTCGCGCTCTTCCCGCTACTCGGGTTCTCGATCAATATCATCTCGCTGTTGGGTATGGTGCTGGCCATCGGCCTGGTGGTCGATGACGCGATCGTGGTGGTCGAGGCCGTGCAGGTCAATATCGAGAAGGGGCTGAGTGCGAAGCAGGCGACCGTCGAAGCGATGCACAGCGTCTCGTCGCCGATCGTCGCTACGACCGTCGTACTGCTGGCCGTGTTTATTCCCGTATCGTTCATGGGGAGTATCACGGGTCTGCTGTTCCAGCAGTTCTCGATCTCGATCGCCGTATCGGTCTGCATCTCTTCGTTCAATGCCCTCACCCTTTCGCCTGCGCTGTGCGCGTTGCTGCTCAAGCCGCGCCCGAAGGTGCAGAAGGGATTCTTCGCCGCTTTCAACCGCTGGTTCGGCAAACGTACCGAAGAATACACATCGGCTACCACCCGTTTTATCGGTCACCTGAAGCGTACCGGAGGAATCGTCGCCGTAACCCTTGCCGCTATCGCCGTGATCTGGCACTTCCTGCCTTCGGGCTTCCTGCCCGACGAGGATCAGGGGTATGTCATGGTCTTCGTGCAGACGCCCGAGGCTTCATCCCTGCAAACCACCGTCAAGGCGATGCAGCGGGTCGATGAACTCGTCCGGCAGCGTCCGGATGTCGAGGCGACCTCCTTTGCCGCCGGTTTCAATATGCTGGCGGGTATCGCTTCGAGCAACAGCGGGATTATCTTCGTGAAGCTGGTCGATTACAGCCAGCGCAGCAAGACCTCTTCTCAGATCGCTTCCGCCTTGACGGAGGAGTTGTACGTGGCAGTTCCCGAGGCCGTCAGCTACGCCTTTATCTCGCCATCGATCCCCGGTTTGGGCGTAACGTCCGGCATTACGTTGCAGGTACAGGATCTTGAAGGCCGGGGTACGGAGTTCCTGGCGGACGAAACCATGCGCTTCATGGATTCGCTGCGCAAGCAGCCGCAGATCGGCTCCGTGACCACCCAGTTCAACGCCGGCATCCCCCAGCGGCGAATCGAAGTCGATAAGGAGAAAGCGCTGGCACAGGGCGTGCCGCTCCGGAGTTTCTACAAGACGATGAGCACTCTGCTCGGCGGTTCCTATATCAACAATTTCAACCGGTTCGGAAAACTTTACCAGACTTATATCCAGGCTGCGCCCGAGTACCGTCGTGACAAGTATTCGCTCGAAAGCTATTTCGTGGACGACGGTCAGGGCAACTCGATTCCCGTTTCGTCGTTCACGACCGTACGGGATACTACGGGTGTCGAATTCGTCTCGCAGTTCAACCTCTACCGGTCGATCGAGCTGACGGTCAATCCCGCCGCGAAAGTTTCGACCGGTCAGGCGATGGACGCCATCGAAGCGGTGGCCGCCGACGTGCTACCCGAGGCGGTCGGAACCACCTGGAGCGGCTTATCCTATCAGGAAAAGACGGCTTCGGGTAGCAGCGGCGCCGTTTACCTGCTGGCTATTGTCTTCGTGTTCCTGACTCTTTCGGCCCTCTACAACAGCTGGGGGCTGCCGCTGGCGATCCTGTTGAGTGTCCCGCTCGCGGTGCTCGGCGCACTGTTATTTGTCGGTGCGGCGTACCTGGTCAGCCCTGAGTTTATCAATAATATCTACATGCAGATCTCGTTGGTCATGCTGATCGGTCTTTCGGCCAAGAATGCCATTTTGGTCGTGGAATATGCCGATCAGCTCTTCTTCGAGAAGAACATGGACCTGAAGGCCGCGACGATCGAGGCGGCGAGGCTGCGTATGCGGCCGATCATGATGACCGCCTTCTCGTTCATCCTGGGCGTCATGCCGCTGATCTTCGCCAGCGGAGTCTATGCTACGGCCCGCAATATTATGGGTATGGCTCTGGTGGGCGGTATGTTGCTCGCCACGATGCTGGGCATTTTCATTTACCCTGCTCTGTATTATCTGGTTGCCCGTGTCGGCAAGTTCGAACGCAAGCGGGAGTTAAAACAAAAAGAGTCATGAAACGATACTTTGCAATCATTCTGTTCGCTGCCGCACTGGCATCGTGCACTCCGAAACTCTACGACGCGCAGGTCGAAGTGCCTGAGAATTATCGCTTCGCGGGCGATTTCCCGCAGGATTCGGTGTCGCTGCCTTTCGCCTGGTGGGAGATTTTCGGGGATTCGACGCTCAATCGCCTGGTGGAGCACGCGCTCGAGAACAACCGCAATCTGGCGCAGGCGGCTTCGCGCATCTTCGAAGCTCGCGCCAATATCGCCGTGGCCCGTGCGCCTTTCCTGCCGTCGGTCGGATTGAATCTTTCGGCACAGGGAAACTATACCGAGCCGACCGGTACGACCCAACAATATACGATCGAACCGTCGATTTCCTGGGAAGTACCCCTTTTCGGAACACTCCGCAGCGCTAACCGGGCGGCTAAGGCAGCTCTCTACTCTTCGGAGTGGGGCTATCGGGGCGTGATGCTGTCGCTGACGGCGGAAGTCGCCACCTCCTATTTTACCGTGCTTCAATACACCCGCGACCTGCGGATCGCCCGGCAGAGCTATGTGCTGCGCCGGGAGTCGGCGGCGCTCGTGGATTCGCTCGCCCGTTACGGCATGTCCAACGGCGTGGCCCTTCAGCAAGCCATGAGCCTCGTCTATCAGGCCGAGGCCGATATTCCGCAGTATCAGCGTGCCGTCGAGCAGTCGCGTCTGGCCCTTTGTGTCCTGCTCGGCGAGAATCCCTCCTATTTCGGGGACGAAACTTTCGACGATGCCTTGCTGGACAATTATCAGGTAATGGATATTCCCGTCGGACTTCCTTCGGAATTGCTCGAGCGGCGTCCCGACATCATGGAGGCTTCGTTCAACATGGATGAGGCGGCCGCGAACGTGGGGCTTGCCCGTAGCAAGCGTTTTCCGTCGATTACGCTGACCGGAGCCGGGGGTATCGTTTCCAGTTCGATCGAAGGTATTTCCGACGGTCATTCGTGGGCGTGGTCGGCCGTCGGGTCGCTCGTGCAGCCGATCTTTAATTTCGGCAAGCTCAAGCGGCAGGAGCAGGTTGCCAGGGAGCGATATTATCAGAGCGTGTTCGCCTATGAGGAGACCGTGCTCGAAGCGTTGGGCGATGTGGAAAAGAGCCTGCTCGACATCGCTACCTACCGCAGCCAGGCCGAGAATTACGCCCGGTTGCTCCGGGCCAATATCGAGATCGCCACGATGACCAATTCGCTCTACCGCAACGGTATGTCGGCCTATCTGGACGTGATCGACGCCGAAAGAAACATGTACCAGTCGCAGATGGAATATGTGAACCTCGTAGCTCAACAGTATATCAATTATGTGAATCTGTTCAAGGCGCTGGGCGGCGGCTGGTAGCCGTCGCCGGCTTACCGGCCGGAAGAGCGGTTGTCCCGCTCCGTGCTGTAGGTCTGCCTGTAAAAGAAAGAAGAATCAAAACAAATTTTTACTTCTTCTTTCTTTTTTAATATCGCAAATTTCACTATCTTTGTTATCGTATGTACTAATAAAAATCTTTTTTTAATTCTATTAATTAGTAAAAAATTATATTATGGAACTGCCTTTTGCTGAATCATGGAAAATTAAAATGGTTGAACCTATCCGTAAAAGTACGCGACAAGAACGTGAAAAATGGATCAAAGAAGCTCACTACAATTTATTTCAATTAAAAGCGGATCAAGTTTATATCGATTGCCTTACCGATTCGGGTACGGGTGCGATGAGCGACCGCCAATGGGCGGCGATGATGATGGGAGATGAGAGTTATGCCGGCTCTTCATCTTTCTTTCTGTTGAAAGATACCATTACCCGGCTGACCGGATTTGAATATGTAATTCCGACCCATCAGGGACGAGCCGCAGAGAATGTTCTTTTCAGTCATCTGGTGCATAACGGAGATATTGTCCCGGGCAACTCGCATTTTGATACGACAAAGGGGCATATAGAGAGCCGTAAAGCCGTAGCGCTCGATTGTACTGTAGATGAGGCGAAAGACACCCAATTGGAAGTGCCGTTCAAAGGCAATGTCGATCCTGCAAAACTGGAAACAGCCCTGAAGCAATATAAGGACAAAATTCCTTTCATCATCGTGACAGTCACCAATAATACCGCCGGTGGCCAGCCTGTTTCCATGCAAAACCTGCGGGAGGTGCGCGCCCTTGCGGACAAATACGGCAAACGTGTTATTTTCGATTCGGCACGCTTCGTGGAGAATGCCTATTTCATCAAGACCCGGGAGGACGGGTATGCGGACAAGACCATCAAGGAGATCGTAAAGGAGATGTTTTCTTTGGCTGATGGCATGACTATGTCCTCCAAGAAAGACGGCCTCGTAAATATGGGCGGTTTTATTGCTACCAGGCATGAAGACTGGTATGAAGGTGCAAAAAAATTCTGTATTCCTTTTGAAGGTTATCTTACCTACGGAGGTATGAACGGCCGGGATATGGCGGCTTTGGCCGTTGGTCTTGAGGAAAATACCGAGTTTGATAATATCGAAACACGTATCAAACAGGTTCAATATCTTGCGGCGCGTTTGGATGAATACGGTATTCCCTATCAAAGACCTGTCGGAGGTCATGCGCTGTTTGTCGATGCCGACAAGGTGCTCTCGAGTGTTCCGAAAGAAGAGTTCCCTGCGCAAACTCTCGCTATCGAGTTGTATTTGGAGGCCGGTATCCGTGGTTGTGAAATCGGTTATATCCTCGCAGACCGTGACCCTGTAACTCGTGAAAATCGCTTTGGAGGCCTTGATCTGCTCCGCTTGTGTATCGCTCGGCGTGTTTATACCAACAATCATATGGATGTAATCGCAGCGGCTCTAAAAAATGTTTACGATCGTCGTGACGAAATAAAACGAGGCGTTAAAATCGTCTGGGAGACGGAATTGATGCGTCACTTCACTGTAAAATTGGAGAGATTGTAGGATGTCGATAGCAGATCGGATATTGCGGGTCAAAAGCTCCTTGCCCGGGCAGGTGGAGCTGGTGGCCGTTTCAAAAACCTACCCTGCCCAGCGGATCATGGAGGCTTACGAAGCCGGCCAGCGGATTTTCGGAGAGAACCGGCCTCAGGAGATGGCTCAGAAGTACGAGGAGCTTCCCAAGGACATCGAATGGCACCTGATCGGCCATTTGCAGACCAATAAAGTGAAGATGGTCGTGCCTTTCGTGGCGATGATCCATTCGCTCGACAGCGTTCGGCTGGCCGAGGCGATCCAGAAAGCCGCTGCCGCTGCGGGCCGTACGATCGACGTACTGCTGGAGATCCACGTGGCTGACGAGGAGTCCAAATCGGGCTGGGAGTGGGCGGAATTGCAGGAATACGTTCGCAGCGGCGCCTTTGCACGGCTGCCCAACCTGCGGGTGCGGGGTGTCATGGGCGTGGCGACCAACACCGGCGACGAGCAGGTCATCCGGCGGGATTTCGCCGCTTTGCAACGGTATAAGAGCGAGTTGTCGCCCTATTTCGGGCCGGAGTTCGATACCCTTTCGATCGGAATGTCCCACGACTACCGGATCGCTCTCGAATACGGAGCGACGCTGGTGCGTATCGGTTCGCTGATTTTCGGCGCCCGCGATTATTCCAAATGATCCGAGAGCCATATCGAAACGGCCGTGCCGCCGGGAAGAATCGGCAGTAAAAAGCGGGCCGCAGTAGCGATACTGCGGCCCGCTTGTGTGGAAATAAGTCGGGAAAAGCCTTGTTTCGCAAATGCTTTTGCCCTATTGTTTTTCCTCGTCCCGGTCTGCCCATCGTTCGAGCGTCTGACGCACGGCTTCCTTATAGTCCTTGTCGGTAATCCGGTAGGTCCAACGGACGGCGTTCGGGCGGTCGGGGAACTCTTCGAGCACCCATGCCGACTGATCGCGCGGTGTGCCGCGTTGCGATTCGGTCATTGGCTCGAAGAAAGAGTATTGAGCGCACGTATCTAATTCCAGCCAACAGATTCCGCTTAATCTTCCTTCCAAGTCAGGATTGAAATACAATTCAACGAATCCCAACGCATCCAGATTTTTCGCCAACACATCGTTGTCGTCGATCCACGGCATTTTCTCCATCGTCTGCCACCAAGTCCCTTGTTCTCCCGGGGCGATTACGATCTGATCACCGCTCGCACTCATTTTTGTTGAAATGAAGAAAATTACATTCTCCTGACTGGCATTCTGCATTCGGAAATAAGTGTAATAACAGTCTGGATCTTCTTCGTCAATATTCTCTTCCATCGTGTATCCCTTATCCACGAACTCCGGTTTTTCGGGCTCCGGCTCCGGCGTGGGTTGCTCTTCCGGCGGAGTTTCCGGTGCCGGACTTTCCGCTTTGTCGGAACAACTCAACG
>ERZ773150.2934-NODE-2934-length-12096-cov-6.767959_pt1 | contig 12096 bp, 10 predicted proteins | sample MGYA00580845_ERZ773150 | MGnify/ENA primary metagenome ERZ773150 (study PRJEB29015, sample SAMEA2737848) | human gut metagenome | biome: human gut; feature: human-associated habitat; material: faeces | place: China | collected 2012 ...
CACCTGCGGTATTTACTTTAACTTTCAGCGATTTTTGTCCAAAACATTTTTCTTCCGAAACATAGCTTGTTGAATAATCAATACCGCTGCCTTGGCTTATATTGCTCCAATATGTGCTGCTTTCCAAGCTGTGGTTTTTAAGTAAATTTTGAACATTGGTTGTTGTCGCATAATTAGTTGTAACTCTGTTAAGATTTTTCAGGTTATTTTTAGATGTATCGGCTTGTCCGTCTGTATACGAATAAACCGCTGCGCCCATTTTTTCGCCGCTTTGCAAACGGTTTTCAACAGATATTGTTCTGCCTAAATTATCAAATTGATATACAGATACGCAGTCGTCACTGTTACCATAGACACCGTCAAGACCTGAAGTACGGATATTTGTTAAATTAAATTCATTACGGCTGAATGTAATCTTTTGACCTTGTGTTCCGTCAGAAGCATATTCTGTAACAGACGAAACTTTTTTGCCTGAATTAAGCGAAGTATATCCAAAACGAACTTTATAACCGTCGGTATCTGTTACACTTGTCATAGAACCGTCACTGTCGTATTCAAATGTTATTATTCCATTGTCGGGGTTTTGAATTTGAATAAGTCTGTCGTTGTTGTCATATCTGAAAATTCTTGCTTTTCCCGCTGAGTTTGTAACCTTTGTTATACAATGCTCGCTGTTTCTGTTAAATGTAAGTTTATCTCCACAAGCATCTTCTATTGTACTTATTCCTTTTGCAGAATCTAAATTGATTTTTACAGCATTTGAATTTGAATCGACAGTTTTCACAAGAACACCATCGCTATTGAATATCAGCTTATTATTCTTATCATCTTTTATTGTGTAACTCTCTGATGCGCTTGATGAGTTTATTGTAAGCTCTAATTTTAATCCGTCTTCATCTTTGTATGTAGTATTACCGTCTATTGTTTCCTTTATAAAATAATGGTCCGTACCATCTTCATCAGTATATACATACGGATAATTATCTATTAAGTAATCTGATGTGCTAAACTTTGATGACGGATAAAGTGTCTGCTGATAATTCAGTTTCCAGCCTTTACCTGCATACGGATAGGAGCTTGTAAAATGTGAATTACTTGTATATCCGTTAAATATATGCTGTAAAGAAACAGAGCCACTGCCGACAGTAGAATTATCAGATGTAATAAAAGTCAAGTTTCCCGAATAGTCATTAATATACGCAGTACCTGCCGTACCGACAGAGAACGAAGAATAAGACCAATAGTTTTCAAGGCCTTTATTGTTTCTGTAAGTAATAGCGATTACCGGGCGTGGTATTGAGGAAGACGGATAAGAACCCGAATAGAATGAAGCGCATTGTCCTTCATTACTTTCGTTTGTTGATTTTAATACAACACCGTAGTTTTTGCTTCCGTTATACCATTTTTTTACAATATTTGTAATATCCCAATCATGCCATGTTCCGTTATCGGAAGTTAATTTTTCATAATCAAGAGCTGTTCCGCTAAAATCGGCACTATTATTCCAAGTAATTGTTTTTTGTGACCAATCGCTTGTAACAGGATATGCGCCTACATACATATCATCATAAAAAGAATTCTGATAAAGATGCATATTCAGTTGCGCCGAAACAACAATATCTCCCTTATTGAGCTTAGGCAATTCATTTAACTTTATATAAGTTCTGTACATACCGGAGCCATATGTTCCGACATATACAGTTCCTGTATATCCCGTATCACTGCCATAGCCGTAAGAAGTATTTGGATTTGAATTATCTACATATGCACATGATGTTTTATTCCATTTTTGACTTGTGGTGAAAGTAGGGTCAAGAGTTACAGGAAATACTCTTTCATCGTCCTCAAGCCAACTTTTATCATAAGATAAAGTAACCGTCAATTTATTGTTTTTCTGATTTGTAATTTTCACCGAAACATCAGAACTGCCGTTTCCCGCAGAATCCGTCATATACGGAGCTTCAATTATGTATACTTCTTTACCGTTTTTATCTGTAAGCGATATTTCCCTTTCATTTTTTTGAACTGCATTCAAATTGTTTATTTTATATTGAATTACAAATTCATTATTTACATTTTTACTTTTAATAATAAAATTTTCTTTAACACCCAATGAGTTGACAAGACATTGCAAGTCTATGTTGTCATAAATATTTTCATAGAGCATTTCAGACATAAGATTTTCTTGTGCAAGGAAAGCATCATTACCGGTAAGTTCTTCTGTGTTATCAACTAATTTACCTTTACTGTAATTAGTGCCTTTATAACCCCAACTTACCATGTAATCGTCAAACTCAACTTTAATCATATTGTTTAGTTTGGCTTTATTTGATAAATTGACATTAATATTACTGTTTTGATTTTTATAGTATTTTTCATTACTTTCAGTTCCTGCTTCATATTCGGTAGCGTTTTCGTTTAATTCAGACAATGAATTATTATATTCCACCCATTCGTCATTATTGTCTTTATAATGCACCGGGTACTCATACTGCGCCGCCATCGTAGAGCCGTCACTCATTCTAAAATACTTTGTGTACTCATCTCGTTCAGAAACCAATTCACCGACAATAGTGTTTTCTGTATCATTTTCTTCTGCAGACGAGAATTTTGATAAATTTGCCGCAACCGCCTGTACAGGAAAAGTGAATGCTATTGTTGCCGTTAATGTTACCGATACGGCAGATAATAATTTTTTAAATACACCCATTATAAATCCCTCCAAAATATTATAATAACTTATTAATTTTTAACCAAATCATAATAATCACCTTCTAAAATTTATATAAAATTAACATAGTCTTATTATATCATTTATTTGTCATTTATCAATAAAATTTTAATAAAATAGTGAACAAATATCACTATACTTAATTGTAAGATGTTACAATTTACTGTTTATATTTGTTATTTAAGTATATATCTAATAATGCCGTTTACGATTATTTATTATAATAAAAAGATATTGATTTTTTGTATCAATACCTTTGCTTTTATAAAAGTAATATATAATTTTAATTTTTTAATCCCCCGTACAATACTTAACAACCTTAGCAGGCACACCGGCTGCTACTGCGCAGGATGGTACATCGTTTGTTACTACAGCGCCTGCGGCTATGATTGCACCGTCGTTGATTGCTACGCCGTCAAGAATTATTGCGGTCGTACTTGCCGTTGCTGTATTTGCAGCTGCAACAGCCGCCTTGTTTTCTTAAATTTTTAGCGGCAGTTTTATTTGACTGCCGCTTTTCTTTTGATAAAATACATCTGAATTATTATTTTAAAAGCACTGCCGATTGACTGCCCATCTGATTGTAACGGGTTTGCGCAACGGATTTTTCATGACGAACCAATCCGTTGCTTTTGTACGGGTCAAGCAGATAATATCCGCTGTCGTCCTCACCGACAAGTACCATACAGTGCTCGCCTGCAGTCCAAACAAAAACTTCTCCGTTTTCCAAATACCAACTGTCCCCCTTATTAGGCTCTCTCATATTTATTGTAACCCATATAAGAACAGGTATGTTATTTGAAACATATTTTTGCATTAAATAATCAAGGCTTTCTCCGCTTGTATTTTCGCAATGGTAATCAGTGCTTTTTACCGCTTTATTTACGGCATTAACGATTACAGGTGCGTAACAGCCGTAACTGTCATAATCGTTCGGATTTCCTATAAAGTATTCGTAAGGAGATGCGTTGTGCATCTTGCCTTTATCGTCATAAACAATTTCTTTTTTATCAAGATAATTATTTGCAAAATCAGTCAGTTCAATATCAAAACCGTTATATTGCAGAACCATTACTGCACAAGCAGATTCGCAGCCTGTCGGAAGTACATTTTCCTGGGTGACATACGGCACATTATTGATTATACATTCCGTGTCATCGTAAGCTAAAAATACATAATAATGCGTTTTGGTTTCACTTATCAATATAATCAAAAAAATAAGTACAAAAGCCGTTATAATTATAAAAACAACTTTAGCGGTAAATCTTTTATTTTTCAATAACATAAAATCACATCCAAAATAAGCCGTTTCCTTTGTTATTAAAATAATAACAAAAGAATACGGCTTATTTTCTTCATAGATGTATTTAATTTGTATATTTTACTCCGCTATTTCTTCTGATTCATCTCGGTAATTTCCAAATTTAAAAACAAAGCTGATTTCGGAACAATTTGTATTAAAACTTACCAAACATTCGGCATCAATATCTTTGTCAAACGAATAATCTAAAAACAGTTCGTTAAAGTCAACATTATCGTAAAAATCAGTATTTATATTTTTTGCGTCAAAATACTTTCCGAGCCCTTTAGCAAAACTGTCGCTGACATTGTCGTTTTTATTAAACAACGCTTTTGAATTTACAGAGCTTATATTTAAATTAAATATCATATGCGACTCATCGTCCATAACAAAACTGATCATCCAAGTCCCATTCCGGCACCGCCTTGTTTTCTTGCTCTTGATTTATCAACCATATAAAATTCTTCTGCCACCCTCGGCAAATCTTCTTCACTAATACCTACACCGTAATCTTTTACGGCAAACATATAGACACTCCGCTAAGCCATAATTTAATATTTTTTAAAATTTATTTCTTACCTACAAGCAAGGTTGAACCGCAAAGTTGTAAATATTTTGCCTCTTTTTTTGTCATAAACATACCGTTTGCAGTATCAATCAATTCTACTTTTTCATATCCCATATCAAGCAGTTTTTGCTTGAATTTTTCCATATCACCGTATCTTGCCTTTGACATTAAGTCGTGAATTGCAAATGTGCCGCCTTTCTTAAGCACTCGCAATGTTTCAAGCAACAATTCCTGTTTATCTGCGCCGGTAATATTGTGATAAACATAATTACTTGTAACCGCATCAAAAGTTTCATCGGAAAAATCAAGTTTGCAGGCATCGCCTTTTACAAATTTCACATTGCTTACACCCTCTGCTTTTGCGTTTTTACAGCACAACATATTGCTGAAATTAGAATACTCCTTTCCCCATCGGTCAAGACCGACAATTTCGGCTTTAGGATTTCTTTTTGCGCACGCAATTGTCAACGCACCGCTGCCGCTGCCGACATCAAGGCATTTACCGCCGTTTGGTATATTTATGTAATTTGCGGTTCCCTCAATAATCTGCTTTGAAAGTTGGCGGGTTCCGTCATACGAAAATGCTTTGTAAGCCATAACACTCCATTTTAAGAACATACCTATGCCAATCAAGGCAATCAGCAGCGCAGCGAATATTATCCACCTTAACACTCCGCTAAGTCCTAACCCGATTACACCGAAAATTACAAATAAAACCGCAAAAACAATTGTGCCTGCAATAAGTCCGTTTACCATATATTTCGGTACCCAATTTTTATAATCAGCTTTCATCTGTATTTTGTCCTTTCCATATAGTTAGCTTTAACTAACTTTTTTTATTTTTATTATAACATATAATTTATAAAACGCAATACCAAAAGTACAAGCCTATGATTATAAATACAATAATTAAATAGACAATAAACTTTATATTTTATAAATATACCATAAATTTAAACGGCATAATATATTTTATATGTAAATATTGCAATAATATAAATTAAATGCTATAATATCAAAAGTAATCATAAAGGAGGAGAATATGAAAAAATCATTCAAATGTATATCATTAATGCTTTCTTCATTGCTCATTCTCGGCTGCGGTTCTACTGCGTTTTCTGCCGCCACTGTTGAAGATAACGAATCCGTTAAAGCTATTTACGAAAAGATTGAGGAAGGCAGAACCGTTTTATACGACGAAAACAAGAACGAAATTCCTGTTGAAAAACTTAATAACGATACTGAAAATATAAACAAAAAACTTCCGCAAAAATATGACTTGCGAGATTACGGCAGAGTATCTAAGGTTAAAAATCAGGGTTCCGAGGGATATTGCTGGGCATTTGCATCTGTAGCATCAATGGAATCGAGTATTCTCTCGCAAAATGACCTAAAAAGCAAGCTCGGAGAAAATCCGCAAGACACCATTGACTTATCAGAGGCAGGACAAACCTGGTACATACATTCAGGCATAGTTGACAAGTCATCTCCTTTTTACGGCGATTACATAAACGATTCGTCAAAAGGCAGTAACGGAGGCACTTCCGATACTCTTGCCATCTCACTTAACTCGGGGTTTGGTACATATCCGCAAAGTCTTTGCCCTTACAATGAAGTGAAGAAAGGCTTTTCAGAAACCCTTAGATATTATTCAGACTACAGACTCAAGGACTACAGTGAAATAAGCAATAACAAAGATACTTTAAAATCAAAGATTGTGTCAAACGGTGCCGTTACCGTTTACTATCCAAGCATTACCGACTGCTATTCTTCCGACTACGCTAACTATTACAGCGATAATACCTGCCGCGGAATCGGAGATTCGCATTTAATAGTCGTTGTCGGCTGGGACGATAATTACAGCAAAGATAATTTTACCGGTAAAGTCAAGCCTTCAAATGACGGTGCATGGCTGTGCAAAAACAGTTGGGGCGAGCATTACGGCAATGATGGTTACATTTGGATTTCTTACGATACAACCAATCTTTCTTTTTCTCAATATATAATGCAAGACAACAATGCTTATGACAACGAATATCAGAACTGCTTTGTCACTCAAGGGTACGGTTACAATTATGAAGGTGCAGCAAATGTATTTACCGCCCAATCCGACGAACAGTTAAAACAAATCAGTTTCAAAACCTTGGGTGCTTATGATTATACCGCCTCTGTTTATGCACTTAATGCTGATTTTGATAACCCAAAAGACGGCAGACTTCTCACTGCTTTCAGCGGGAAAATTGAGAATAACGGCGTACATTACATAGATGTAAAAGATGAAGTTTACCTTACATCGGGTGAAAAATTTTCGGTTGTAATTGAGTCAAACAACGATTCAAGCTATATGTCTTTTTCGAGTTCTTTACTTACAAATCAGAATTGCAAAGAAAATAATTCCTATATACTTAGTCATAACCAATGGAGTGATGCATATAATCAGCCTGATATTTCAAGGGCATATGCCTCTATAAAAGCTTTTACTTCCGATTTAGATAACAGTGAAGTTACAGAAAATCTAAAAAAGGCCGTTTCAGATGCCGAAAACATAGATAAAAGCAAAATCTCCTCCGAGAAATACGCAAATCTTCTGAATTATCAGATTGAAGCGTCAAAATCCCTTTTAAGCAATTCATCTTGCTCTGTTCAAGATATGAACAATGCTGTTATCCTTTTAAAATACTATGAAGAAAAAGCCGTTGACGCTCCTTATGAAATAAGCAGTATTGACGATTACTTTACGCTTATTGAAATTTGCAATAATTACGGCTATATTCCGGAAAAAATAAATCTAAATACCGACCTTGATTTCGCCGATTATGATAAAGAAGTACCACCGCTATGCAACAGCGACGGTTATTTCAGTTCTGTATTTTACGGAAATAATCATACAATCAAAAACATTAAAATCGGTTCAACAAAAAATGAATTGAACAATATCAGCGGATTCTTCGGTTCTTTGCAAGGTGCAAAAATATATGATTTAACAATTGAAAACGCAAATGTCGCACCTGCAAATGTTAGCGGTGTGCTCAGTGCTTACGCTAAATATGCCGCTATTTTAAACTGCACTGTAAAAAACAGCACTGTAAATTACAACTACTTTTCCGATACTCAATCATCGGGAGCAATATGCGGTGAAGCGTGGTACTCAAGCGTTTCATACTGCAATGTTGAGGGCAATACAATATACGGCAAATACGCAAGTGAATTTGCTTTTTCCGTACAATCAATTTACGGTTACTGCGCTCAAAAAAGCAACAAAGTTTATGCAACAAAATCATTGTCTGTATTTGATGAGGCAAACTCAAAGATGAGTAACCTCTCCTTTATTCCTGCTCCGGCAAACAGTGATATTTTTATTGAAATGCGGGACAATTATGTACGAGTTTCGTCATTACTGCATAGCGTAACAAGCTGCAGTTCAGATACGGTCAGCGTAGAAAAATCAGGTGATTATTATTACATTGATAAAAGCACTCTCAACGATGACGATTTTGTACTTGTGAACATCGATTATAAAGACAGTAACAATGATTACAATTATACGGTTGACCTAAGTGACAAGTCATTGATTCTTATTTCAATTAATTATACAGTGTCAGAAACTCTTGAAATCCCTTCCACCTATCTTGGACGACAGGTGAAAAATTTATCCTCATCTATATTTGTAACAACAGATACAAGCAATGTTAAAACCCTTATTTTACCCGATAGCCTTACAACTCTCGATAATACAAATATTAAACCGATTTACACTCTTGAAAATCTTGTGATCGGAAACGGAATTACAGAAATCCCCGACAGTTTTGCAAACTATATGAATAATCTTGAAAATGTAAAGCTCGGTAACAATGTAACCAAAATCGGCAAAGATGCATTCTGCGGATGCGCAAGACTGACAGAGATAAAAGTTCCCGACAGTGTAAAATACATAGACGATTATGCATTCATCGGTTGTTCTTTTAATAAAGTATTAATCGGCAAAAATGTTGAATACATAGGTGATGAAGCGTTTGGATATTTCGATTATATTTTATCAAACAAAGGAAATTCAAATATATTGAACCCATATTATGTAATCAACGGTTATTCCTCTACCGCAGCCGAAAAATACGCAAAAGAAAACGGAATTAAGTTTATAGACCTTAATAATCAACCCGCTGATACAGAACAGACTTATACATATATAAACGACCTTGTTGCAGGGGACATCAATCTTGACAATAAGGTTGATGTAAACGATGTTACTCTTTTGCAAAACTATTCAGCCGGCAATGCTGAATTTAACGATTTTCAGTACAAAAATTCAGCTGTTACCCGCTACATCACATCAATTACAATTAATAATGTAACCGAAATTCAGCGTTACCTTTCAGGATATATTGATACTCTTGAAATTTACAGCGTAGGTTAATTAAAAAATATATGCACCTGTAAGCCGCATGATTTACAGGTGCATTTTTTTACAATTAAGTAATACAATAAATTTCCGTAAAACACAAAACAGACCGCTGGCAAACGGTCTGTTCTGTATTGTGTGTTTTATGAAAATGAAGCCCGTTCGTAACAGGCACATTTCAACAATGTTACAGTAACTATATATAGTTACTACTTTAATATTATACCGAAAATCGCCATAAAATCAAGTGTTATTTGCTGTATTTGTAGAAATCGTAAGCCAAAAAGGCAAATTGCACATAATTTGCGAGTAAAGTTTGTTTATTAATTTTCGAGGTTTTTTTAAAATTTGACCAAAACAAACAAATATTCTTTGATTTATGTCAGAGTTTTTAGATTTTTAAAAACTGTACTTACAAAAGCAAAACAAAAAGCACCGTATAAAAACGGTGCTTAAAATACTGATTATAGATTAGTCAGCTGTGTATGGGAGCAAAGCAAGGTGTCTTGCACGCTTAATTGCAACTGTAATTTCACGCTGATGTCTTGCACAAGTACCTGTTACACGGCGAGGAAGGATCTTACCTCTCTCTGACATATAACGACGAAGACGAGCGATGTCCTTATAATCAATGTGTTCAACCTTATCAACGCAGAAACCGCAAACCTTCTTGCGAGCTTTTCTACCACGGTTAATTGGTCTGTCAGCCATTGTGAGAACTCCTTTCAATGAATTATATTATAATTCAGTTAAATTTAAAATGGTAAATCATCATCAAGCGGCATATCCTGAAAATCTGAATTTGAACCGCTCTGATATGACTCAGCAGGAGCCTGTGCCTGCTGGTATGGAGCCGAGCCGTAAGACTGGTTAGAGCCATAAGACTGTGCGCCATATGATTGATTGTTGCCGTAAGACTGATTATTGTATCCGTTAGCATTACTGTCACGGCGTTCACCTGTGAAGCTAACATTGTCTGCAACAATCTCTACTACATAACGGTTAGAACCGTCTTTTGCCTGAAACGAACGACTCTGGAGCTGTCCGTCAACAGCAATCATAGAACCCTTGCTGAAATATCTGCAAACAAATTCAGCAGTCTGACGCCAGCAAACAATATTGAAAAAATCCGCCTTGCGTTCTTCACCGCTCTTTACATATGAACGGTCAACCGCAATACTGAAAGATGTTACGCTGACACCGTTAGGGGTTGTCTTAAGTTCCGGATCGGCAGTTAATCTGCCCATTAAAACCACTCTGTTAAGCATTTTTAAGTTCCTTTCTTGTTCGAGGAATAACCCCTACAAAGGTTCATTCGTAAATTATTCTTCTTCTTTTTTGATGATGATTGAACGCATTACACCGTCTGTAATCTTGTAGATACGGTCGAGCTCTGCAGGGAACTCTGCTGTGCTTTCAAAATCAAAGAGAACATAGTAACCTTCGCTCTCCTTGTTGATGAGGTAAGCGAGCTTTCTCTTGCCCCATTCGTCAACATTCTTTAAAGTGGCATTGTTTTCGATGAGAGCCTTGAATTTCTCTACTACCTTCTGAACGTTCTCTTCGCCGTTCTTAAGAGAAACTACCATTACTGTCTCGTAATTAGCTGTTACTGCCATTATATTGCACCTCCTTCTGGACATTATGGCGGCTTTCGCCGCAAGGATGTTATACTCTTTGTATTGCATAACAAAATTATTATACCATTATTTTTGCTTTTGTCAATATTTGAAATCAAAAAATTCGGAAAAAATCCGCAATTTTTCTTTGACTATTGACATTTTACCTCCTTATGGTAACATATTATTAAAGTACAGGAGGCAAGTATGACAAAAGTAAAAATTTGCGGACTTAAAAATCAGACCGATATAAAATGTATTAACACACTCTCCCCCGATTTTGCAGGGTTTGTAATGTTCTTTGAGAAAAGTCACAGGAATATTTCTGTCCAAACGGCGCAGGAATTGCTCGCTTTGCTTGACAAAAATATAAAGAGCGTTGCCGTTACCGTATCACCGACCGAAGAACAGCTTGAGCAGATTTATAACCTTGGGTTTGACTATGTGCAAATTCATGGCAAAATCAGCGAAAAGCTTTTGAGCGAGTGCAAAACCCCCGTTATTCGGGCAATTAATGTGAACGGAATTGAAAGCATTGGCGATATTGAAAATCTTGACAATGTAAAAGGAATTTTATTTGATTCGGCAGTACCCGGCAGCGGCAAGAGTTTTGACTGGTCTATGCTTGAAAAACTCCCGAAAAACCAAAAAATGCTTTTCCTTGCAGGCGGACTTACAGCCGACAATGTAGCCAAAGCCGTTGCTCAGCTGCGCCCCTTTGCGGTAGATGTCAGCTCAGGCGTTGAGCTTGCCGACAAATCGGGCAAGGATTTTGAGCTTGTCAGAACATTTATTGAAAATGCGAGAAATTCTAAATAATCACAAATAATCAAACATTATTCAAATCCACTTAAATATAATTACAAACAGGTGACTGAAATGAAAGAACACAATTATAAAATGAACATATCGCAGGCAGAATTTTTTAATATTCTCGGCAATCACACCCTAAAAGATATGCCGCTTTCAAACCTAAACAGAAACACCGCAAGTGATACAACACTTTACGGCTCTGTAAAAGGTAAATCCGCAAAACTCTGTCCTCACCCTGCCGACAAATACAAGCCTTTTAATCCGATAAATGAAATTACAGCCGAAGAGCGTGGAACTCAGCTTGATGTATGCGTTAAATCTTACACAAACAAAAAAGATATAATATTTTGGATCGGTTTTCTTGTATTGGTTACGGTTTCAACCTGCCTTGTCCTTTTCCTAAGCTATCCCGAAATTTATACAGAACTGCCGTTTATATGGTTTTTGCCCGTATTCGATATAATTGCTGTTTCACTGTTATTCGGCTTTATGATAAAAAGCAACAAAAATGTTTTCTTTAAACGCTTTGAAAAGATTTTCAAGGACTACATAGTGCAATAAAAAGTAGGTTCTATGGTAAATTTTATAAAATCAAAATTTAGTTCAACCCTTTTTGTGGTGACCCCCAAAAGTTAGATTTGAAAGCGTAGTGGCTTTTAGCTGCTA
>ERZ773150.2941-NODE-2941-length-12077-cov-7.622775_pt1 | contig 12077 bp, 9 predicted proteins | sample MGYA00580845_ERZ773150 | MGnify/ENA primary metagenome ERZ773150 (study PRJEB29015, sample SAMEA2737848) | human gut metagenome | biome: human gut; feature: human-associated habitat; material: faeces | place: China | collected 2012 ...
TGCCCAGCCCTTTCAGGTCAAGGAACGGGAAACTTTGCAGGGAACCGTCATAATCCGGGCGTACATAGCAGTTGAACTTGCGGTTGTACATGTCCGCAAGGTGTTGTTTAAATTCGGGGAGCTGTTCATTCAGCCAGCCTGTGAAAGCAGACCTTATTTCATTGATTTTGGCGTCGGCAAGCTGGATGGCCTCGGCATCCCGTACCTTTATATCATTGCCTTCTTCATCCTGCACGGTTTTTGTTATGTCGGGCACCGTGTTGTGCAGCGCATGCTTCAGCAGGTCGTTTCCGTAATAACCTCTTTTTTCCCCTTTCACATAATATCTGTCGGTGATGTTCGCGTTCGTTTCTTCAAAACTCACACTGAACTCGTCGATGGATTCCGTATAGTGGATATGGGCTTTTGCCTCAAAAAGATAACCGGCAAACTCTTCATATACGGATACGGGTATCCACCTTTCTCCCAGATTAAAATCAAGCAGTTCGAAACTGATCGGCTCCGGTATGGCTTTCTGCAAGGCTTCCAATGATTTCTTGCTCGCGCCGTCATCGGGATAGTCTCTCAGGTGGTTCTCTATCCATTCGGCTTTGGCTATTACATTGCCCGCAATGAAACGGTCCTTGATTTCATGGTTCTTCATCATGGGATTGTAAAAGATACGGTCTTCCAGCTGTTCGAGCAGTTCCTGCCTGCCGATGTTGCTGAGATTCTCCATATATTCCAGATTGACCTCGCCGAACCTGTTCAGGGATGCCGCAAGGGCTTCCTGCGGTGTATCCACGTGCATCACCTCGTTGGCGTTGAACGATACGGGTACGGTGAATATGTCCGCCTTCTGTATCTTCCCGTTGACGGAACGCTCCAATGAGAGCATTTCCCGTCCTCCTGCATCCATCAGCAGGAACTTGGCGTTGTCCTTTCCGTTCAGTTCCCTGAACATGCGGTGGAAACGGTCATACTGCCGGTTCAGCTCCTCCCTTAGTTCCGGCTGTTCGGTTTCCGTTTCGGCTTCCGCATTGTAGAGATTGTGGTAGGCTTCACGGAGCGGGATGTAGTAGGCGGCCCGGTATTGTTGTGTGACAGTCAGCCTGAGCGGTTGGAACTGTACTTCGGGAGTACCCAATCCCTGCAAATACCCGTATTGCTCACCGGCTTTCACGAGAGAGCCGTTCTTGTATTCGGGGCGTATTTCTCCGGTAAACGGACGTGGTTCCATTTCTTTTTTCCGTTCTTCCTCGAACCGTAGTCTGCGTTCCTGCCATTTCGCTTCCGCTGCCGCCTGTTCTCCGGTCATTTCTTCTTGTGAGACGGCTTCATCATACATGTTCTCTTGCGAGAACAGATTGAACATTTCCGGTTCGTTTCCTTTTCTTTTGCGGGATGCCGATGGTGTCCGGCCCGGTGATGGCCGGCTTTCCATAATCTGCACCTCCGCTTCCTCCTCGTCCGCATAGGCGGCAAACAGATTAAGCATGGGTTCATAAGGCTTGGTTGACAAGAGACTTTCTTCCTGCATCTCCTGCCGGTGCTCCACTGCTGTTGTTTCCGGTGCGACTTCCGGTCCGGTTTTCAGGGCAGTGGAAACACTGGGGCGGGACAGGTTTTCTTCATAAAGTTTCCGGTCAAGATGGTTTCCCGCATCTTGCGCCAATAACTGCCTGAGATGTTCGGCAATGGCTCCGATACCCCCTTCATGGGTAAAATTCATGGCCGGTTGTCCGTACATGTTTTTACCCATGGATACGGAAGTATGGATGATATGGTCCAAATCGGCATAGCTGTTGTTAATATTGATGCTGCCCGATATAAGACGGGTTTCAATAAAGTTCCGTTCCTTTTCGGTCAGTTCCGATTTTCGGGTATTCTTCTGCAATACGATCAGGTCGCTGCCTACTTCCGTACCCGCATCGGTAAACAGATTGTCCGGCAGACGGATGGTAGAAACGAGATTGGCATGATTTACCAGCCACTCCCTGACGGGACGGTTCTGTGGCGAGTCCATGATGCCCGAAGTCGTGATATAGGCCAGTATCCCGCCTTCACGCAGCGTATCCATGCCTTTGAGAAAGAAATAGTTGTGTACGGCAGCGAGTGAGGATTTGCGCACCGGGTCGTCACTCCGGTCAAAGTCCCGGTCATAAATCCTGGTATTCCCAAACGGGATATTGGAAGAAACAACATCGAAGTAGCCGTTATAATAAGGCTGTATGGACTGGAAACCGTCTATGGTCACTCTGCTTTTCGGATAGAGGGATGAGAGTATCCTTCCCGTCAGCCTGTCCTTCTCGAAGCAATGGATTTCGGAGACCTCCTTCAGAGTGCTGATAAACATGCCCGTTCCGGCGGAAGGGTCAAGAAAACGTTCCGGGCGGATTTCCGGTATCAGCAGGGCTTCCTGCATGGCCGCTACCACCGGTTCAGGTGTGTAAAAGGCTGTAAGGACGGAATTCTTAAGACTTTGGACGTATAACTTGTATTCTTTCTCGTCTTTGGAATACTCACGCAGAAGTTCATGCAGCAGCCGGACCTGGGGAAACAGTTCTTTGTCCGACCTTCATTTTTCTATGTCCGTATCTTTCTCCGCCGGATTCAGGATGCACTTCAGTCCTCCGAAACCCGAATAACCGTTCAAGACCTTGCGTCCCTGTTCCGTAAGACAGAACTCCGGACGCATGAATATCAGTTCAAGTGCGGCTATGTTGTCCGCCAGATGTTGTCGTCTGTTATACGCCATATTGTTCTATATAAGATTGTATGAAACCTGTAAGTTCAACGGTAAGTGTATGACAGGCCGGGGATGATTCAAACCTGTCGTCTATGGAATATTTGCTGAATACCGCCTCTGTGGGTGACAATACCTTCAGGCAGAAATCCGTCCGTCTTTCGGGCCGTACTTCGGGAAACCACTCCGATACGACCTCGAAAACCGTATCGAACCGGGAAAAGCGCAAGTCCTGATAGAGAACGGCGTCAGCCAGTTCCAAAGCCTGCCTGACGGATAGGCCGTCACGTATGGCATGTTCGTAAGCCTCTGCGGCACTGTCCGCACGCTCCCGGATGAATGCCTTGTCATCGGCCATGTGCGGATGGCTTTCTCTCAAATAAAAAAGGAGAGCTGACTTGAAGCAGGACAGTTCTCCGTTATTGTCATGTTGTGTAATCATCATCTGTTGTCATTGGATTTTGAATGGGGAAATAATTTGTGACATACCCGGTAACCTGAGAGGAAACCGGGTATATGGATTCGGTAAACGTTTCGCCTGCTGCCGGATTACGAGAACGAGAGGCTGTTCTTTCTGGCCTGCGGTCTGGGAGATACGACATGGCGGGCCGTCTGCTTTGTTTCTTGTTTCCTGTCGTTTTTTTGGGGGTCAACCGCCGGCTTGTATTCACGGGCATTGCGTCCTATGAGCAGGTTGTTGCTCTTGTTGCTGAAACGCACATCATCCGAGAACAGCTATCTGGTCTTAGGATTGCGCATGTTCTCAATGAATACCATTCCGTGATTCTCCAGTATCTTTTTCTGTTCGGGGGTTATCTTGGCTCCTAAAATCGTATCGCTGACCTTCAGCTGCTTGTCGGACTGTTTGAATGCGATGTCCCTTATGGTCGGATCGACATAGGCCACACCGGAAAGCATGGTGTCGTTCTTGCGCTGTATGTCATTGATTGGGACTTCGCCACCCGAAGCGAGTATCTGCTTCTGCTTGTCATCCAGTCTCTTCCCATAAATGTAGTCCGGGATTTTGATGGCATCCACGGGCATGGTGATGATGCGGTTGGTGGACTCGTGGAAACTGACATAGCATTTGCATACATTTCCGGTAAGCGTGTCCTTCATTTCCTTGATTCCTCCCAACGTACCCGTTTCGGCCAGTTTGTCCTTCTCTTCATCCGTGAATAGGCCTTTATAGACCGGCAAATCATATTGGGGCTTGTCCAGACGGGTGAGTGTCTTGAGTTCCACTTTGCCGTCCGCACCCTTCACGCACATGAAACAGGCCTCGCCCAAATCTTTCTTTTCTCCGTTTATCTCCTTGCTGATGGGCAGTGCGGTGGAAGTGATTCTTCCTTTGAGAAGTTCTCCCATGCAATGGTTGTTGAATAGAGTCTCCTTGTCAAGACCGAGTGCGTTCAGATCTTTCCACGGCAGCTGGTGCTCATCAAACTTATACCGCCGGGCCAGTTTGGCGATACGTCCCTCGTCGTTGAGTTCGCTGTTTTCTACCAGTTTCTTGCCGTCCGGTCCGGGGTCTTCCCCTTTCCGAATCTGGATGACCGCATTCAGTGTCTTGTCCAAAACGGCAAGTGGTACAAGGAAGAAACTGAAGCTTGTAGGATTTTGATACTGGTTCTTGAAATTCGTGAAAAACAGTTCCAAAGGTGTGGTACGGTCCAGTTTGAGGAAACTGTTGTTGTTCTTTTTGTCCGGCGGTACGACTTCGATGTTACCGTCCTGCTCGTTCATTTTGGAGATGACTGCGGTCTTGTTTGTTCGCTTGTCGAGGATGGCCATTACATGCTCGTCCTGACTCTGCTCTTGTTGCTCTTGTTTTTTCTTAGCCATAAAATTAATAGTTTAAGTGATACAATAATTAATCAATATCGGGTAAACCTTAGCCCGTCGGTGCGAATGTAGGATATTAGTTGATAACATGTTACAAGAGTGAAGGTCTGAGGGATGAATGGCGGGATTTGGCGGGAAATGGCGTATTACAAACAGATAGTGATCATGTTTAAGATCACTATCCCCCGATATCATTGTTCCCAATAGTCAATAATTTTATTTTCCTATAAGATGATAAATTAAGTATAATTTGCATATTGACTAAAAAATATGTAGATTTGACAAAAAAAAATATGGAAGGTATATCTGATAAAACCAAATGCATGGCTTCATTGGCCGTTTTTAGAGAATTATATAATGCTCAAAAGGATATTTATGTTGTTATCTCTGAATTTATTAAACAAATAATTATTACTCAAGGACTAAAATCATTTGAATTAACGGAAATTAGTTATAAATTAAAGGAAGTATATGGATTTGAAATGCCTATCGCTGTTGTGCAAACTGCTTTAAAAAAGATTCCTTTTTTAGATAAAGCAAAAACTCGATATACTGTCAATAGTAAACTAAATGAGACGCAAAACAATGATTTTATCAAGAAGCAAAGAGACGTAGAAAATAAAAATTCTGAGATTATATCAAATCTTATTAGCTTTATTCAAGAAAAAGAAAAAAGAGAATTAGACGAGGAAGAGAAAAACATTGTAACAAAATCATTCTGCTCTTATATAATTGAAGAAACAACTCCTAATAAATATGCAGAATATATAAGTGTATTCATTCTAAATAATAAAAAGAATAATGAATTTACCCAGCAATTAAACCAAATAAAAGAAGGTATTATTATATATATTGGAATATCATATAATTCAAATATGAATAATATTGATATGATAGATACTGGACTTAATATATATTTAGAAATGGAGATTCTATTTCATATGGCTGGCTATAATGGCGTTTTATTCCAAACTTTATTTGAAGAATTTTATAGTATAATAACTGAAATAAATAAGCATTCCCAAACAAAATCAGGAAAGAAGATTGTTCATCTTAAATATTTTACTGAAACAGAAAATGAAATATGTAGTTATTTCAAGCAAGCGGAAAGAATTGTCAGAAACAAAGAAATTTTAGACATTTCTAAATCTGCAATGACGAACATAGTTAATGGATGTACAGAAGCGTTTGAGATAGAAGAAAAGAAAAATGCTTTTTTTAGATTGTTACAAGAAAAAGGCATATCAAGGGATACATATCATCAATATTATGAAGAGAAAAATCGTCCGTACAACATTGAAGATAAAATATTTTTTGAAGATAATGATTTTGAAAATATTGAAAAACAGAAAAAAAGTCTCCAACTTCTCAATTTTATAAATATAAAGCGTTCCAATATAAATCAATTTTTATTTAGTAGAATTCGACATATACTATTATCAGGGAATTCAACGACATTACAATTATCTTTAGACCCTCGTATAAAAGACAAAGGAAAGGTTCCATTGGCTACCTCTTTATTTTTTCTGACAAATCGTTTTTGGGCAATATTAAACAAAGGATTAAGTCCTAATATGCGGCTTAAATCGTTTAATATTATAACTAAGGCACAAATAACTTTAGCATCTCAAGTCAATGATGCTATTGGGCATAGATTTGAAGAGATTAAAGATAGAATTTCGAAAGGGAAAATAGATATTGAAACAGCTAAAAGGAATATAGCAAGTCTTAAACAAGAAATAATAAACCCTGAAGATATAGAAGATAATATTAACCAAAATGATTACATATCATTTCTTCAGAATGATTCTATAGAGCAATATATTGCAGAAAATGAACTTAGAAAAGAGAAAGAAATAGAAGAAAAAGAGAAACTTAAAAATGCATTAAATAATATAGAAATAGAGAAAAACAGGAAGGAGGTATATTTAAATAAGACTATAGAAGCTTTATTGAGTAAGGAAAATCGTGACAACTATCAAATCTATAATACTGCATTAGTAGAATATAACAATACGAAAGATAATGAAATCAACAAACTTATAAGGAAATATACTATAAAAAATATATGGATTGTTATATTTTATTCTTTGATTACTGCATTGTGTGTGTGTTTCGGTGTTACCAAGTCTGAAAATGAATGGAAATTTTTAGTCCCTATTGGTAGTGTTATATTGTTAGCAATACCTTTTATACGGCCATTAATTAATCATGGGTTCATAAGAGATGCTTTTATTTATCTATTTAAATACCAAAAGTGCAGAAAGGAGTTATATACTACTCTTGAAAAAGAATATGATAAATCTCACCATCCACCTGTGTTAAAAGTTCTAACAAAAGAAGATATATTGGATAGAATTGAAGGATAAATCTTTTGAGAAAAAAATTTAGGGGGACTCTCTATCCAATTGGGTAGCCCCCCTAAAAACATATGAATACTACCATATTCTATGAAGATGTTACATTAATTAGTAGCCTTAATATTACTGATGTCCCTCTTTTCCCAACAGATGTTTGAGTTCCGGGTCATTCTCTATGCGGAGCAATTCGTTCTCCACTAATTCGACAATATCCTGTTTGATTTGCCGATAGTTGGCCTGTATCTGCTGCTCCATCGTATCATTGCCGTCCTCGTCCAGAAAGCTGCTGATTTCAGGAATGGGTTGATAGGCGGCTGTCTCTTTCTGTACCGCATCATTATCCACTACTATCTGCGCATGGAAAATCTTCTGCTCGATTGTCTCTCCGAAGTTGTCTGCTACGGCACCGACAAACATACCTTGTGAAAGTGTACTGATTTTGCTGGCAGGTATCAGGCTGTCCAGTTGTGTGCTGATGGAAGTGGAAGTGTCGTTACGGTTGATACTCATAGACTCCCGCTTTTGCAGGATTTTCCCGAATCTTTCCGACAATGTTTTGGCCGTTTCCCCCACCACCTGGCCGCTGAATACATTGCCCACAGTTGACATGATGACGGCGGCCTCCTTGTCACCATAGTCACGTTTCAACTGGCTGAAGTCCTGAAAACCTAACACAACCGCCACTTTGTTACTTCGTGCCGTGGCAATCAGATTGTCCAAACCTTTAAAGAAAATCGTGGGTAACTCGTCAATAATCACACAACTTTTGAGTTGCTTCTTCTTGTTTATCAGTTTAACGATTCTCGAATTATAAAGTCCCAATGCTGCCCCATAGATTGAAATTCTGTCGGGATTGTTGCCCACACATAACACTTTCGGTTCTTTGGGATTATTAATATCCAGCGTAAAGTCACTGCCGGACATTACCCAATAGAGTTGCGGACTTATCAGTCTGGATAACGGGATTTTAGCACTTGCAATCTGGCCCTGGAGCTGTTCGCTCGCTCCGCCTTTCCATGCGTCAATGAACGGACTCAGATAGTTCTCAAGTTCGGGATAGCTTGTCAGAATGGTAAATACATCCTCGTACCTTTTGTTTAGTAGTTCTATCGCATGGGGGAATGTACAAAACCTGCCGCCTTCATAGATTTTCAAAAACCATATTATCGCCGTAAACAGGACAATCGGGGATTCCACAAAGAAGTCCCCCTGCTTCTGCACCCACGACTTATTGAGGTTAAGCATTATGGTGTACGACGACTCGTAAGCGTCTGAAATATCCGTCATCAGTTCCGGTGCCAGCGGGTTACAGCGATGGCTCTTGCGTGGGTTATCGAAATTTATCACGTAGAACTTGGGTGGTATCTTATAGCGGTGTCTGTACTTAATCAGGTGGTTATAGGCAATAACCGACAGGTCATCAAATTTAAAGTCGTATATATAAAGAGCATAGGACTTCTCTATTGCCTGCTTTATGTAATTATTGACCACGGCATACGATTTCCCGCTACCCGGTGTACCTAAAATCATGCTGGCCCGAAAAGGATTCACCACGTTTATCCAGCCTTTCCATTCCTTTCTCCCGTACCAGAATTTGGTCGGCAGGTTAATGGAATACTCGTTTTCCATAAGGCGGGTTTCCTGCATGAACGATTCATTCTCTGTATTGAAAACGTCCTCCAGCAAATTGTTCTTCAATAGACGGCTAATCCATAAACCGGATGCCAACAGGCAGAAGAAACCGCCGACCAATGTCGTGGTATAAAGTATGGCGCATACACCGGATGATGCGTCAATGGACAGTAACCACCAGTTCAGGAAAAAGAGTATGGCACCCGCTATGGCCGCAATAATTATTTTCCTTCATGTGATTTCATGCTTCTTTACCCCCTGGTTGCCCATGCAGGACAGACCGAGGAAGAGGACACAAAACAGTTTGGTGTAAAGAAGGGACGAGAACAGTCCTGTGGTACGCTGGAAATTAGACAGTATCCTGTCTACAATATCAAGCGTCCAGTCCATTTCGTGTAGCCAGCCGTAACAAAACCAATAGATGTGTATCGCCAAAAATAGAAAGCTGATGGCCCGCATAAAGTCCGTGACTTTGGCAAGACCTCTTAAATCATCTTCATTCTGCATAATTGTAATTATTAAAATTAGACTTTTTGTGCTATACCTTTATTATATTATAATTTGCGCCTGCGCTTCTTCTTTTTCCTGCGTCCGAAGCGGAAGGCCGGATCGATGTACTCGTGCGTATGGTCATCTTCCATGAGTACGGAGAAAATGTCAATGGCACCGAGTGCGGACGTATCAATCAGACTGCCGGACGGTTCACTCTGATAGCCTTGATTTTCCTGTTGCCGGTATTCCTTCCTTTCTAGTCTTTCTTCCGTATCTTGTTCCTGCCGGGGTGTATCCTGCTCCGGCGGTGGTATCAACCTTGTACGGTCCGCATCCGGATTGTTGAACAATTCGTTGAACACATTGGCCGAAAAGGCCTTGCCCAGACGCGAGCCGTTAAGCACTGTCCGGCTGGTATGGTCTATGAAAGTGATGCCGTACAGACGTCCTTCGGGATTGATACGGTAAACCGTCTCTATATCCGCCTCTTTCAGCTTTCGGGCGAAATCCTCTTTCGTGCCGATGTCCTGCATGGCTTTAATGACTTTCTGTCTTGTCCTTTCGGCAAGACTGTTCCTTTTCACCTTTTCAGTAGAAGCGGCAAACTTTTTTTGCAGTGCTTCATAACCGAATGCCTTACCGAACTTGCTGGACTTGAAAGGTGTTCCCACCTGCTGTCCGTTATCATCCAAAGCTCCGTACATAATACCATGGTATTCCTTCCCGTCCACGCTTCCCCTGACTTCATAAACGCTTACGTTATACAAGTTCAGAAGGGTGTTGTATTCGGCAAATGAATGGCAGTTGTAACATTCCAGCAAGGTTCGGGCGGTATGCTTTACCTGTGCTTTCACGTCTCCTTTCGGATAATCCACTTTTTGTAGGGATGATAGGTCCCTCTCACCGTGTTCTCCGAATGTGGGATGAAGCCCGTACTTCACTTCCATTTCACGGCAGATGTTCTGTGCCCGGATAGCCTCCCGATTGTGGTCTATCTTTTCACCCTGCCCGTTGATACGTACCGAAACGATGTGCATGTGTTTGCGGTCTATGTCTTCGTGCAACCATACGATATAGGGCTGGTTCCCGTAACCGAACTTTTCCATGAACTCCTGCGCCAGTACGGTCATCTGCTCTTCCGAAAGAATATCTTTCGGGGAAGGATTCAATGAGATGTGAACAACCGGTTTCCGGACGTGCGAGTTGAGTGCGATGTAAGGTTCAAAAGCCTGTACACAGTGTTCAATCGGTACATTGCCCGAAGTATCCGCCGCTATTTTAGGATGTCATAAGACCTTTGCCGTACCGTCATCTACCTTTATCTTATTATAGGCAATCACTCCATAGAATGAACTGCCCGATGTGATATTTGGCACCATGATGTTATTCCTTTTTAGTGAGATACTCCTTTTCGTACCGTTTTGTCAGTTCGATAATCTGTTTGCAGAGTTCCTCCAGTTTGCGGGTTTCTTCGGCCAGTTTATAAAGGAAGGCAAGCGATTTCTTTTCCCCATAAATGGTATGGATGGTCTTTACACATTGGTTGTAGTTGTTTCCGATACGGCGGAACTGTTGATAGAAAGCGGTCAGCTGGGCATAATATTCCTGCGCTTCCTTATCAATCTTCACTACCTTGAACTCTCAGCCGAAGATGCGGGCAAAGATAAATTCGGCCTTGTTCTTCATGCCGGATTGTTCAAACATCGTGAGAAACTTCTCGTTCTCACTGTCATTGAGACAGAGATAATAGCGGTGCGTGCGCGGGTCTGCCAGCACCTTGCGCCCTGCGGCACTACGGATTCTTGTTTCATCTTTCATAACATGAATAATTTAGGAAGTTCGACTTAGGAGAACTGACATCCCCGAAAGACCTTTCGGGGCGAGACTTTCAGCGGGTAGAAATATTTTCAACCGCTGAAAGTACACCTCGCTATATGCTGATGCATATTAAAATCCGGCTGGGCCGGATTAAAGGTCTGAAGGGTTTGTTTTACGTTCTCTCTTCGAGAACGGACTGCGCTCTCCCGGCGACAAAGGTAGAGAGTTTTTTCTATCCGCACATTATGGTGGTTCCCGCCAACACCCGCCAATGAATGACTTTGAAATCAGGGAATACTTTATGGATACTCTTTTAAGGTTTATTTATAGCTGGACAGTTATTCAATTATCCATTTGAATAACTAAATGGTCTGGTGTTTGAATTGATATTCAGGTAATTATTAAGATAGTTACTCGAATAGACAGGCAAATATTCAGCCGAATGGATATATGATTATATGGATATGTGAGCTGCCGTTTGAATATGCACATAGCTAAATAGCTATGTAGCTGAATAGATAGATAGCTATATAGCTGACCGGATAAACAGACTACAGAACGGATAACTGAAAAGATAAACAGCTATTTATCTGGTTATCAATAAATCTATTATTATCGTATTAGTGGAAAAATATTATAAGAATTATCTGATTTTTTAAGAGGAAGTATTCAGGTGTGGGATGTGGCAGGTCATTCCACGGGCTCGCCGCCATAGCGAAGGCTGCAGATGTCCTTGTGGATTTCATACATGATATGCATCTGCATCCGCTTGCTGATATGACGGCTTGGGGAACGCATGAACAGACGGTTCTCTATCAGACTGCAAAACTTCGTACCCTCCCTGCCTACAATGCAGACAATCTGATTCTCAAGAAAAAAATCCCTGTCGGTGGAATACTCCACATTCGGGGACATTCTTATATATTTCATATGCTGATATTTTTAAAGGTTTTACGGTGGCGGTGTGGGTGGGGTCATCCGGCCCTGCCCTCTGTTCTCTTGGGGACGGTGAAAAAGATGTGCCGGATGTTGTTTCCGGCACATGGTTATTCTTATCAAGAAAACAGTTCATCGACATTCTTTCCCGACAATCGGACAAGCAGACTTTCGTATTTGTCGTATTGCTTATTAAATTCATCTTGATACTTGAGTAAGTATTCGATAAACTCCCTCGTATATTGGGTAACGTATGTTCATAATGTCGT
>ERZ773150.2943-NODE-2943-length-12075-cov-22.005574_pt1 | contig 12075 bp, 8 predicted proteins | sample MGYA00580845_ERZ773150 | MGnify/ENA primary metagenome ERZ773150 (study PRJEB29015, sample SAMEA2737848) | human gut metagenome | biome: human gut; feature: human-associated habitat; material: faeces | place: China | collected 2012 ...
CGGCAGCGGCCGTCCCCCGCGGGAAGGCGGACGCCCCCCGCGCGACAGCGCCCCCCGCGTGTGGCAGCCCAAGGCTCCCGTCCGGTCCGACAACATGAGCTTTGAGGACATGATGAGCCGCTTTAAGAGCCAGAGCGAGGAAAAAATGGCCGACCTCGACCACGAGACCAACAACCGCCGCGGCGGCGGTTATGCACCCCGCGGACGCGGCGGCCGCCGCTGAGCTTCGCCAGCGCGCACCCGATCTGAATAACAGAACAGACCTGTCTTTGATCGGGCAGGTCTGTTTTTTCGCCAGGACAAAACAAGAAAGGAACTGCAATGCCTGCAAAATTTGAACTGATCGCGCCCTGCTTCTTCGGGTGCGAGTCCACCGCAAAATTCGAGCTGACCCGCATCGGTGCCGAGAACATCCGGGTGGATGACGGCCGCCTGAGCTTTGCCGGCGGTGCCGAGATGATCGCGGCGGCCAACCTCAACCTGCGTACCGTCGAGCGCGTCATGCTGCTGCTGGCCCGCTACAAGGCCGCCACCTTCGACGACCTGTTTGACGGCGTCTACGATATCCCCTGGGAAGAACTGCTGCCCGCCGACGCGGCCTTCCCGGTTACCGGTTCTTCGCTGAACAGCCAGCTGTCCAGTGTGCCCGCCTGCCAGAGCATCATCAAAAAGGCTGTGGTCAAGCGCCTGATGGCCAAGCACCACACTTCGGTGCTGCCCGAGACCGGCGCGGAGTACAAGATCCGCTTCATGCTGCGCAAAGACCAGTGTGAGATCATGCTGGACACCACCGGCGAGGGCCTGCACAAGCGCGGCTACCGCCGCAACGCTATGGAGGCACCCATCCGCGAGACGCTGGCCGCCACCATCGCCGACCTGGGTCGTGTGCGCCGCGACAGTCTGGTAGAGGACCCCTTCTGCGGCAGCGGCACTTTGCTGATCGAAGCCGCCCAGAAAGCCATGAACATCGCACCCGGCCTGAAACGCCGCTTTGCTGCCGAGCGCTACGGCTTCGTGCCCGCTTCCATCTGGGCGGAGCAGCGCCAGAAGGCCCTGGCTGAGTCCAAGCTGGATGTGGGCTTTGAAGCCTTCGGCTATGATATCGACCCTGCCGCTGTAGCGCTGGCCAACGCCAACGCCAAGCTGGCCGGTGTGGAAAAGCGCTGCCACTTTGAAGTGGCCGATGTGGCCGATTTTGCCGCGAAGCAGGAGGCCATCGTGCTGACCAACCCGCCCTATGGCGAGCGCATGAGCACCATCGAGGGTGCTGCCAAACTGGCCCGCACCCTGGGCCGCCAGATGGAAGCGCATCCCTGCGCGGGCGTGTATGCCATCACCGCCGACATGGATTTTGAGAGCCATTACGGCAAGCGTGCCAACAAGCGCCGCAAGATGTACAACGGCATGATCCCCTGCCAGCTGTACATGTACTACAGCGCACCCAAGTTCGAGCACACCGCAAAGCCCATGCCGAAGTCCGGCTTTGACGGCAAGCGCACCGCGCCGAACCGCTTTGAGAAAAACAAATAATTCACAATTGTTACCTGCCGCACCGGGCTGCACCGGTGCGGCTTTTTTCGTCCGGCCTGAAAAGTACCGGGAAAAGTTAGGACAAACAGGAATGCATCCTGACAGGGAAATGGACGCATGGACAGGAAGTTTTTGCACTTGTGCGGGAAACAAAACGGCAAAGATGAGACAAATTCATCGGGATTTTACACCGGACGGTTGCACCGGAAGGCAAAATGGATTATACTAGCCTTATTATAAACGTCCAGCGGTGCGCCGCAGAAAGGAATCGTGCGTATGGAGGGAAGGATGCGGCCCTATCTGCCCGAACTGACCATCCGGGATTACAACATCTACCTGCAGTATCTGCGGGGCGTGCGGCGGCAGCTCTATGAGGAATACGGCCTTTACGCCTGCCACCTGCTGCGCACCAACGGGGTGCTGTTTGCCATCCTTTCGGACAGTCTGGCCGGGCGTGCAGCCACCTGCCAGCGCAAGCGGGTGCCCGGCACGCTGGTCTGGCGCAGGCTCATGTGCCAGACCCAGGGCATCCGGCAGGCGGCGCAGGTGGAGGTGCTGCTGGGGTGGCACAGCCTGCAGGACCGCAGGTACGACGAGCTGCGGTCCCTCAAGCGCCTGCGCCGCGCAATGGACCGGCTGCTGCTGCGCCGTGCCTACGAGCGCGCCGTGCAGGAGAACCCGGCGCTGGAACGGCTGTTCGGCCAGGAGCGGGAGCAGGCTGTGGTGCAGATGAACCTTAGCGCCAAGAACTACAGCCTGGCCGCCGAGCCCATGAGCAACATCTACGGCGCGCTGTACTCCACCCTTGCCACCGACGACCCCAGCCAGCGCAAGAGCATGCGCTACATCGGCAGCAGCATCGGACGTATCTTTTATCTGCTGGACAAGGCCGAGCGGTTTGAGAAGGATAAGCGCAGCGGCCGCTACAACGTGTTCGTGGTCAACGACCTGAAGGGCCAGGCCGCCGCCGTGGAGAACGCCCGCCGCCAGGCGCTGGCAGCCGCCAACGACCTGATGCGGGTGTACAGCATGCTGGACATCAAGCTCAACCGCAGTCTGCTGGATAACATCATGCTGCTGGGCCTGCACCACGCGGTGGACCCGCTGGAAGCCGGTGCCGAGCAGGAAAACTGGGAGATCCCATGAAAAAGCAACAACGAAAAAGCTGGGCCATGGCCTACTGCGGCATCGTGGCGGCGCTGTGCGTCGCGCTGATGCTGCTGGGCGCTGTGATCCCCATTGCTATGTTCATCGCGCCCGCCGTTGCGGGCTTTCTCATTGCCACGGTCTGCGTGGAGTGCGGCCGTACCATGGCCCTCACGGCCTATGCGGCGGTGGGCCTGCTGGCGGTGCTCTTTGTGCCGGATAAGGAGGTAGCGCTCATCTTCGTGTTCCTGCTGGGGTATTACCCGCTGGCAAAGCCGTGGTTCGAGCGCATCCGCCCGGCCGCGCTGCGGGTGCTGGCAAAGCTGGCGCTGTGCAACGGCGCGGTGCTGGCCATGTACGGGCTGGTGTTTTTGCTGGTGCCTGCGGGCAGCATCTCGCAGGAGCTGCGGGCCACGGCCACAGCCGCTGCGCTGGCCACGCTGGCCATGGGCAACGTGGCCTTTCTGCTCTACGACCGGGCGCTGCACAACATGCTGCTGATGTACAAACTGGTCTGGCAGCCGAAGCTTCATAAAACATTGGGCTGGCATTGAGCCAGCCTTTGTGCTATAATAAGGCCTCGAAAGGTGGAATGTGGACAACACAGGTGACGCAAAGCGCCGGGCCACGCGGGTGACAGCCGCGAGGGTGACGAGGAGAGGAATCATCGAAAGATTCGGCGGATGTTTCTCCGGCTGAGGGCTAGACCAGCCGCAGAGAAGGGCAAAAAACGGCAGCGATACCGCAACAGATCCCTTCAAAGAAAGCCATACAAGAACATAAACTAATGACAAGAAGCTGGCCGTGGGGCACTGCGCGTTTTGGCGCGGGGCACGGCCGGTATGGAGGTGTTTTGTATGTGCGGCATTGTTGGTTATGTCGGGAAGCGCAGCGCACAGGATGTGCTGCTGGATGGCCTGGAAAAACTGGAATATCGCGGCTATGACTCCGCCGGTGTGGCGCTTGCGCTGGACGGCGGCATCCGAGTGGTGAAGGCGAAAGGCCGCCTGACCGCCCTGCGGGAGCGCTTGGCAGCACAGCAGCTGGCCCAGAGCTTTTGCGGCATCGGCCACACCCGCTGGGCCACCCATGGCGAACCCAGCGATGTGAACAGCCACCCGCATTCCACGCCCCGCGTGAGCATCGTTCACAACGGCATCATTGAAAATTATGGCCTGCTCAAGGAGCGCCTGATCGCAAAAGGCTACACTTTCCAGAGCGAGACCGACACCGAAGTGCTGGTGAAGCTGATCGACAGCTGCTACACCGGCGACCCGCTGCGTGCGCTGCAGCAGGCCCTTGCAAAGGTGCGCGGCAGCTATGCGCTGGCCGTGCTGTTCCGGGACTACCCGGACACCGTGTTCGCCGTCAAGCGCGAGAGCCCGCTGATCGTGGGCTGGGGCGAGGGCGAGAACTTTGTGGCTTCGGATATTCCGGCCCTGCTCAAGTACACCCGCAAGTACAGCGTGCTGGAAGAAGGCGACATGGCTGTCTGCACCGCAGAGGGCATCCGGTTCTACAACGAGTTCGGCGAGCCGGTGGAGCGCGAAGTGCTGACCGCCGACTGGGATATGGAAGCGGCCGAGAAGGGCGGCTACCCGCACTTCATGCTCAAGGAGATCAACGAGCAGCCTGCGGCCATCACGGCCACGGTCAGCCCCCGTGTGGAGGACGGCCTGCCGGTGCTGCGCATCCCGGAGCTGACGGATGAGGTGCTGCGGAACATCGGCACGGTGCATCTGGTGGCCTGCGGCACGGCCATGCACGCGGGCATGGTGGGCAAGACTGCCATTGAAGCGCTGGCCCGGGTGCCCGCCGAGGTGGACATTGCCAGCGAGTTCCGCTACCGCGACCCCATCCTGCGGCCCAACGATCTGGTCATCATTATCAGCCAGTCCGGCGAGACCAGCGACACGCTGGCAGCGCTCAAGCTGGCCAAGAGCCGGGGCGTGCCGGTGCTGGCCATCGTGAATGTGGTGGGCAGCTCCATTGCCCGGGCGGCAGATTACGTCATGTACACCTATGCCGGGCCGGAGATCGCTGTGGCGTCCACCAAGGCCTATATGGTGCAGATGTGCGTGCTGTACCTCTTTGCACTGCGTCTGGCCTATGCGCGCGGGGAGCTGAGCGAGGCCGATACCCGCCGCTACACCGCCGAGCTGCTGCGTGCCCCGGAGGTCATCAAGCCCCGCCTGGCAGACTGCGAACAGATCAAGTACCTCGCCAGCCGCTATGTGAATACCCAGAGCTGCTTCTTCATCGGGCGCGGGTTCGACTACGCCCTCTCGCTGGAGGGCAGCCTGAAGCTGAAGGAGATCAGCTATGTGCACTCGGACGCCTACGCGGCCGGTGAGCTGAAGCACGGCACCATCAGCCTGATCACCGACGGTGTGCCGGTCATCGCGCTGGCCACCCAGAAAAAGGTCTATGAGAAGACCATCTCCAACGCCAAAGAGACCCGCAGCCGCGGGGCGCGGGTGCTGCTGTTCACCACGAAGGACGCTGTGGTGCCGGAAGGCGTGGCCGATGCCGTGGTGCGGCTGGATGAATATGAGGACATCTTCATGCCGCTGCAGCTCATCGTGCCGCTGCAGCTGTTCGCCTACTATATGGCGGTTCTGCGCGGCTGTGACGTGGATAAACCCCGCAACCTGGCAAAGAGCGTGACGGTGGAATAAACCCGTTGAAACGCTCCGCAGGCGGCATAGAACGGAAAAACAAAAAGAGGACATCTTCTGAAGTTCAGAAGATGTCCTCTTTGTATGTCAGGGGAAGGTCCGCGGGAAAGGCTTACCAGAACCAGTACCGCTTCTTGAACGCGATGTAGGCCACGCCGATGATCACGACCACCACGCCGCCTGCGATGAAGAAGGTCCAGTTGACGTTGGCGAACTTCAGGTTCTGGTTGGTCAGCAGGTAGCGGCCGGCCGTGTCTGCGGTGATGATGCCGTCGGTGTAGCTGTTCAGGTACTGCCACTTGCCGGAGACCGTGTTGTACAGGTACAGGCGGGAGTAGGTGCTCACGTCCAGATCAATGCGCACCGAGCAGGGGAGGGCGTGGCCCTTGTCCAGCTCAAACTCAATGCCCTGATCGGTCTCGGTGAGGGTGAGCATGGTGTCCAGCTCACTGGTGGTGCTCTTGACGCCGCTGCCTGCGATCTGCATGGTGTAGCCGTCGCCCACGACGCACAGGGTCTTGCCGGTGGTGCGCAGCGCGTTGAGGATGTCACCGGTCACGGTGGGGACCTCAGCCTGGGTGAAGACGATCTCGTTGTCCTCGCTGTCCTGGATGGCCTGGACCACCGGGTCCAGCGTGACGGAATTGTCATCGTCGGTCGGCTCGCTGCTGCCATCCTCCGAGGAAGAAGACGCGGAGCGGTTGACGATGACCGTCACCATGGCGGACGCCGTGCCGTTGGAAACCGTGATGGAGGTGGCACCGGTGCCCACCGCTGTGATCACGCCGGACGGGCTGACCGTGGCGATGCTGCTGTTGGCAGACTTATAGGTGAACTTCTGGGAAGCCGAGGAAGGCGTTGCCTTGGCCGTCAGGGTGCGGGTGGCACCGGGCTTCAGCACCACATAAGAGGGGTCTACGGTAACGACCTGACCGCTGTTGGAACTGGTCGAGGTGGAACCCGTCTCCGTGCTGGGGATGCTGATGACGGTGACCTTCGTGGTGGCCGTCACCGAGCCGCAGGTGGCGGTGATGGTGGCGGTGCCGGGCGCAATGCCGGTGACGCGGCCAAAGTTATTCACGGTGGCCACCTTTTCATTGGAGGAGGTCAGGGTGACGGTGGCATAGCTGGAAGCGGAGGAAGGCCGCACCTGCAGCTGTGCCGAGACCGAGTTGCCAACATAAATGGTGTTGGAGGAGAGGGAAAGGTCCATCTCGGTGACGATCATGGAAGAATCCATGGAAACGGCGATGGTGTAGGCACAGATCTGGTTGCCAGCGGCTGCGGTGATGCGGGTGGTGCCCACGCCCACAGCCTGCACGACGCCGCTGCTGCTGACCGTCAGGATGGAAGTATCATCCGAAATGTAGACCACCGTGTCCGTGGTGTTGCGGGGACGCACCGTCGGGGACAGCTGCTGCGAAGAACCCAGCAGCATGTTGGCGGTGTAGCTGCCCGCGTCGATGCTTTCGGCGGGCACATCCTGATTCCACGGCAAGGTGACATTGCTCAGGGCAAGGCCCGTCAGCGGGGAGGCCGCCGAAGCGGAAACGGCGGTGCCGCCCACCAGCAGGCAGAGCACTGCGGCGCAGACTGCCAGTTTTTTTGCGGTTGATTTCATGTTTTGTATACCTCTTTGGGTGGTTTGAAACGGGCTGACAGCGCAGCACCGGGGAAACGCCTTAGCGGAACAGGACGCCCAGAGCTTCCATCGCGTATTCGAAGTAAGTGACCTGGTCGTACTCCACGCGGGCGGTGACGCTCATACCGTTGGAAAGGTCCACCTTGTCGCCGCTCTTGCTCACCACATAGGTGGTGTCGGGCTTGATGGTCATCTTGTAGTAGGAGCCGCTGGTGCTGGAGGTCACGTCGCTGTCAATGGAAGTGACAGTACCGGTCAGGGTGCCGTAGGAATACTCGGAAAGGCCGGTGATGGCGATCTTGCACGGGTCGCCCACATGCAGCAGGGGGCGGTCGCTCACGGTGACCATGGCCACGATCTCCAGATCGTCGTTCTCGCTGGCGACGGTGGCCAGTGCGGAGCCGGCGCTGAGCACCATGCCCTCTTTATAAGGGCTGTCCATGTGGATGGTGCCGGAGGTGGGGGCATAGATGTAGTAATCGTTGGCACCGTTGTTCAGCGAGTCGATCTGCGCCTGGATGTTGTCCACATTGGTCTGTGCGCTGGTGATATTCTGGGAGATGGTCTGCATGGTGGAGTAATACAGCGCTTCCAGCTCGCTCTGGCTCTGCTCCATCAGGGTCTTGATCTGGGTGTCGGAGTAACCGGCAGACTGGTAGGCCGAAGCATCAAAGGTCTTCTGGGCCACCTGGCTCTTGTAGGTCTCATACTGGTAGTAGTAGGGCTGATCTTCGGGATCGGTCTCGCTGAAGTAGTTGGTGTCGTCCTGCACGCACTGCAAGAGCTTTGTGTACTGGTCCAGCTGGGTCTGGTAGATCTTTTTCTGGCTCTCCAGGTTTTCCTGCTGCATATCCAGGTCGGTGCTCTTGATGTGGGCCACGAGGTCGCCCTCGTTCACATAGCTGCCCTCGGAGATATACAGCTCGGTGATGGAGCCGGAATAGCTGGACATGATATAGGTCTTGTTGCTGGCCTGCACGGTGCCGGAGTTCTGGCTCACATAGATGCGGTTGGTCTTGGTGCTCCACACCACCAGAAACGCCATGAACACGCCCACCAGGATGAGAAAAGCGTAGCCGAAGGGCGGCAGCTTTTTCTCCATCATGATGCGGCGATCCTGCAGGTCAGACAGGTTCTGAACATTCATCGTCATAATTACTTGATCTCCATAAAGACATCCACAACGGCGTCGTCATCGTCCTGACGGACAAAGATGGTGTAGGTGTCGCCGGTGAGGGTCTGCTCGTTTTCAAATGCATGGATCTGCAGTTTGGAAGCTGCCAGCTGGCTCTGGCTCATGGGGCCGCAGTAATGGGCGTAGAGGCAGTTCTTCACGCGCAGCACAGCGTCCATGTGGTAGCCCTGCTCCATCTGGGGGATGAACTGGGTAGCCTGCTGCATGAGGATGAGCTTCATCTGGTGGTCCGGGGTAAAGGTGATGGCCTGCACCAGCGGGCCGATGGGCTGTGCGCCGTTGCTTTTCATGAAGTTCTGCATCTGGGTCAGCACCAGCTGCATGTTGCCCATCTCCGTGGGCTGGACTTCGTGAGACAGAACATTGGTGAGCTTGAGCGTCTTGTTTTCAGCAACTTTGATCTCGTTCATGATAGATACCCCTGTTTCTCAAATTTATTTTTTTGTTGGATATACAAAAGGAAAGCGGCGGCCCTGCCCAATAAAATGTGCCCGGAGGCGGAACGCCCCCGGGCACACCATAGCGAGGCATTGTCACCTGATTTGGCAAGTGCCCTTCCGATGAACATTCCGATCGGATCCGTGTGCTGCCCCTCAGCAGGGAAGCACCGGGGAGCGGGAATGCATCAGTAGGTCATCGACTCGCCGTCGTCGTCTTCTTCCACGACTGCAGCCGCCACCGGCTTGGGGGCCTCTGCCTTCTTGCGGAAGATACCCTGCTGCATGTTCCACAGCTCGTAATACTTGCCTTCCTTGGCCAGCAGCTCGTCGTGGGTGCCGCGCTCCACGATCTTGCCGTGATCCATCACCAGGATCAGGTCACAGTCACGGACGGTGGACAGGCGGTGCGCCACGATCAGCATGGAACGATCTGCAAGCTCGTTGTAGATCATGTTGAAGATCAGGTTTTCGGTCGCGAAGTCCAGATTGCTGGTGGACTCATCCAGAATGTAGAGGTTGGAGTTCTTCAGGAAAGCGCGTGCCAGCGCGATGCGCTGCTTCTCGCCGCCGGAAAGGCCGTTGCCTGCTTCCTCCAGATAGGTATTGTACTGCAGGGGCAGGTGGCGGATGAAGTCGTGGGCGTCCGCTTTCTTGGCGGCCTCCTTCACTTCGTCCAGCGTTGCGTCCATGCGGGAAACGCGGATGTTGTCGTAGATGGTCTTGCTGAACAGCTCAATGTTCTGCGGCACATAGGAGATGGCGCGGCGCACCGAAGCGTTGGTATACTCGGCCAGGTTCACGCCGTTGATGTCGATCTCGCCATCCTCCGGCTCGTAGTACTTGAGCAGAAGCTTGGTGATGGTGGACTTGCCGCTGCCGCTGCTGCCCACCAGCGCGACCTTCTTGCCGGCCGGGATGGTGAAGCTGATGTGATCCAGCGCCGGGGCGCGGTTGCCGTAGCGGAAGGTGACGTCCTTGAACTCAATGTCGCCCTCGACCTTCGGCAGGTCGGTGCGGTCTTCATCGCCAGCCTGCTCGGAGGGGTAATCCATGATCTCGGTCAGACGCTTCATGGAGATGCTGGCCTCCTGGATCTGCATCTGCAGACCGATCAGGTTGCTCAGCGGGGAAGTGAAGTAAGAGGAAAGGGTGCTGAAGGCCATGAAGCCGCCCAGCGTCATCTCGCCGTTCAGCACCTGGCTGATGCCCACATAGGTGGTCAGCATGCTGAAGCCGGTGGAGATAAAGGAGGAGATCAGGCCCTGGGTGCTGCTGATCTTGCTGGACCGCAGGCTGATCTTCAGGCTCTTGATGTACTCACGCTCGAGGTTGTCCATTTCGGTGTCCTCGTTGGCGTTGCACTTGACGGTCTCGATGCCGCGCAGGCTCTCGATCATCTGGCTGTTCAGCGCAGCGGACTGCACCATGGTCTCCTCGTTGATCTTCTTGTAGGGCTGCTTGTAGATCAGCACCAGCAGGATGCTGACCAGCGCCATGAACAGGGAGATGGAGAACAGGGTGGAGTTCATGCGGAACAGGATGACGCCGGTGATGATGGCCATCGAGATATCCATGATCAGGCTCAGCGCGATGCTGGTGAAGATGGATTTGATGGTGTTCGCATCCGAATAACGGGTGGTGATATCACCGGTCTTGCGGGTAGCGAAGAACTTCATGGGCAGCTTGAAGATGTGCCCGAAGTAGCCCAGCATCAGCGGGATGTCGATCTTGATGGACAGATAGATCAGCACCCACTGCCGGACGAAGCTCACCAGCGTGTTCGTGATGCTCACCAGACTGAACACGACGATCAATGTCACCAACAGGTTGCTTAGTCCGTATGGCAGCACTTCATCCATCAGGATCTTATTGAACATGGACGACGCGATGCCCAGGATCGTGACGATCAGCGAACCCAGGATGGCATACACAAAGAGCTTTTTCTGCGGCAGAAGCAGGTCGATGTACCGCTTCATCATGCCGCCCTTTTCGATCTTGCCGCCCTTGAACTCCGAGGTGGGGTTCAGCAGCAGCAGCACGCCGGTGAAGTTTTTGTAGAACTCGTCCAGGCTGATCTTTTTCAGCTCCGAGGCGGGGTCGCCAATGACGACGTAATCCTTGCACTTGTGCTTTTTGCCGTTCTTTTCGTCTTCCTTGACGGACTCGGCTTCTTTCAGCATGTGCTTGCGGCGCTCGGCGTCATCTTTGATCGTGGTCTTTTTGAAGACGACGACAAAGTGCGCCAGGCCCTGGTCGGTGATGACCTGGGCGATGCAGGGCAGGGAGAAGTCGCTCAGAAAATTCTCGCGGTCCACGCGGACGGCTGCTGTGGTGAAGCCCAGCTCATTCGCGGCCTTCTGCAAACCGACAAGGTTCGTGCCTTTCAGGTCAGTGCCCATCATGTCGCGCAGGCGGGTGATGGTAACTTCCTTTTTGTAATGGAGGCACACCATTGCGAGGCAGGCCGCCGCACAGTCGGTGGCGTCGTGCTGCCGGACGTAGGTATAACGCATAGATGCTTCCTTTGACTATATACAAATTTATTCAAACACAGCAGCTCCGCCGCCCGGGACCGGACAGCGAAAACTGCGGATCTGACCAAGAGAAAATGAGCCGCGCCGTTTTGACAGCAAGAGACCGGCGCCTGTGCTCCGGCCTGCAAAGAACCAGAGCATAGCACCGGTCTGCTGTGATCAAAAGAAGGGAGCGCCTGCCCTTTGATTCCTGTGCAGACTTTTGGAAAAGTGTACACAAATCCCAAAAGCTCATAGGCAGTATACCACAATATGACAGTATCTTCAAGTGGTCAAATTTTAAGAAATCATAAAAGAAAGCTGCTTTTGGCACGGCGGCAGCTTTCTTTCACAGGCGGGGGCTGCTGTGCGGGGCAACGGAAATGTGCCGCCGAAAAATGGACACAAAAAAGGAGCAATGTTCCACTGAAACATTGCTCCGATGGCGCCTCTTGCCTGACTCGAACAGGCGACACCCTGATTAACAGTCAGGTGCTCTAACCGACTGAGCTAAAGAGGCAGATCACAATTGTGACTGCGAGAAGTATTATACCGCAGAACAGGGCCTTTTGCAAGCTTTTTTGCAAAAAAGATGCAGGAAATTGCGGCACAAACAAAAACACCCTGCAGAACGTGGATTCTGCAGGGTGCAAATGCATTTATTTATAAGGTAAGAGCGGAAAGGCTTGCTTCAGCTTGTTATTTGAGCTTGCTCTTTGCCTTCATGCGCTGCTCGTGGTTCAGGATCTGCTTGCGGATGCGCAGATTCTCAGGGGTGACCTCCAGCAGCTCATCCTGTGCCAGGAACTCCAGGCAGCCTTCCAGGCTGAGCTTGCTGATGGGGATCAGGCGCAGAGCGTCGTCGGAGCCGGATGCACGGGTGTTGGTCAGGTGCTTGGTCTTGCAGACGTTCACGTCCACATCCTCGCCG
>ERZ773150.2948-NODE-2948-length-12059-cov-4.195518_pt1 | contig 12059 bp, 8 predicted proteins | sample MGYA00580845_ERZ773150 | MGnify/ENA primary metagenome ERZ773150 (study PRJEB29015, sample SAMEA2737848) | human gut metagenome | biome: human gut; feature: human-associated habitat; material: faeces | place: China | collected 2012 ...
TACCTCAATCACGATGGCGAAGAGCATGATCGCGATGCCGAGAATGACGAGCGGCACGCTGACGCTTGTGCCGACGCCGCTGAGCAGCGCGCCGGAGAGCAGCAGCGGTGTCTCGAGCTTTTTGGCCTTGCGATAGTCCATCGGGGGCTTTTTGCCGTTCATGCCGTCCTCCTTCCGCGCTCAGTGCTTTTTCTTTTTGTGCTGTATCTTCTTCTTTTCGGGGCCGGGCTCGGGACCTTCTCCGATCCATGCGCCGCAGCGCGGGCAGCGCTGCGGGTCCGTGCGGCCGAGCTGCTCGTGGCAGAACGGGCAGCGGTAGAAGAGCCACCATACGATGACCGACACCACCATGATGCCGAGACCGATGAGCACGGCGATGGTGTTGTTGAAGCCCCAGGCGCCCACGCAGCCGACGAGCGCGCCGATGAAGAGCAGGATGAACTGTAATTTTCTGGCTGTTCTGTGGTCCATTGTGTTTCCTCCGAACAAAAAAGCGCCTTGCGGCGCTTTTTTGTGTGTTGCGTATGTTTAGCGGATCTTACGCGCCTCGATATAGTAGCGCTTGTCCTGCGCGTGACCCATGGAGAAGGTCTTGCGGGGCAGCACGCCGTCGGCCATAACGGTCTTGAAGAGCTGCTCCTTGCCCATCGCGGGCAGCAGGAAGCCCATGTTGCCCTCCTTGGAGCCGAGCTCGCGGGTGACCTCATCGCCGTGGATGTAGTCGACCTCGCCGCCGAACTTCTTGAGGTACTCGTCGATGAAGGCCTGCAGCGTGCCGACGGCAAGCTGGACCTTCGGGTCGGGAACGGTGATGAAGCCGTCGTGACCGGCCCAGCAGACCTCGATGACGTGGCCCTCGCCCTTGCCCTCGTGGGCGTTGGGGTAGAACTTCTTGAACTCTTCCATGAACTTCTCATGGTCGACGCCGAAGAGCACGCGGTGGATGGGCTCGAACTGGAGCGCATCGTCGTGGTTGTTCACGACCTCGACAAGTGCGTAGCGGGAGGGCAGCGCGAGGTATTCCTCGGGAGTCTTGCCCTTCTTCTGCTCTTCATAGCAGGCCTTGGCGGTGGCGAGGGAGTGGTTGCCGTCGCCGACGGCGAACAGCAGGGGCGCGACGCCGGAGACGCCGTACTTGCTCTTCATCGCCTCGTCGGTCGTGAGGCCGGTCAGCGCGTCGGCGACTGCGTCGATCTGCGCAGCGGAGAGCTTGTAGCCCTTGATATGGCCGCCGTTTTCCATCAGGTCGAAGTCATAGACGCTCTCCATCTTGTCGGCCGCGGCGGTCAGGGGCTCGATGACGGTCTTCTCGGGGTCGTCAATGAGCAGCATGACGTGGGGCAGCTCGATGGGGGCGTTGCGGCGCACGCGGGCGCGCGGGGGGATACGGTCGAGCACGGTGCCCTCAGTCGCGCGGATCAGCGCGCCGGAGCCGGGGGTGAAGTCGTACTGGTCGAGGTCGACCATACCAATGAGGCCGTGACGGATCTTACCGTCGCTCTGGCCGCGCTCGATGTAGATGAGGGAGTCCTTGAGCGTCTCGAAGATGCCCTCTTCGAGGTACTTGCTCATCGAGGCGTTGATGTCGGCGATGAACTCGTCGACGTTGGGGGCCTTCAGGTTGGCCTCAGGCAGGATGAGGCGCAGGGTGGAAGGCGCGTCGCCGACGGTCTTCTCCACGCGCTCCCAGTACTCGGGCTCAGAGGTGAACTGGTCGCATGCGACGACCGCCCACTTGCTCATATCGACATCCTTCTTGGGCAGCAGAATGTCGGAAGGATAAAAGCCAAGTTTGGAAAACTTTTCGTTCATGGTGATTCCTCCGTTATTTGTTTGATAAGCGGAACGCGGGGTGCTCCGCTGGTGCGATTGTAAAACAAATTATACAATAGCCCACGCGGAAAAAGCAATGGAGAAAGTGAAAAAATGTCCAAAAGCGCTTTATGGAAATGCCATGATAGAGCGCTTCGCGGCCCGCTTGCTTGACGAACGCCCCGCGGCATGATATTCTAACAAACTATGCGGAAAAATACGAAAGATTCAGGTGATGATTTTGGATAAGCGCGCAGATCTGGAACACGGGGACGTCAAAAAGCTGCTCTTTTCGCTCTCCGTGCCGACGATCACCTCGCAGATCGTCAACATGCTCTACAATCTGGTCGACCGCGTGTTCATCGGCCACATGCAGCCCGCCGAGACCGTCGGAAAACTCGCGCTGACGGGCGTTGGCGTATGCCTGCCGATCATCATGGTTATTTCGGCGTTCGCGTCGCTCATGGCCATCGGCGGCGCGCCGCGCGCCTCGATCGCCGAGGGCTCAGGCGAGAGCGAAAAATCCGAGCGCATCATGGGAAACTGTCTGACGATGCTTGTGATCACGGCGCTGGTGCTGACGGTGCTGTTCGAGTCCTTTGCCGAGCCGCTTTTACTGATGTTCGGCGCGAGCGAGAACACCATCGGTTACGCGCTCGACTATATGCGCATCTACGCCCTCGGCACGATCTTCGTGCAGCTGACACTTGGCATGAACGCCTACATCACGGCACAGGGCTTCGCCACCGTGAGCATGAAGACGGTGCTCATCGGCGCGCTCTTAAATACGGCTCTCGACCCGCTGTTCATCTTCGTGCTCGGTCTCGGCGTGCGCGGCGCGGCGCTGGCGACGGTGATCTCGCAGGCAGTGTCGGCCGTGTGGGTGATGACGTTCCTCACGGGAAAGAAGACGCGCTGGTACTTAAAGCGCGAGAACCTGCACGTGGACGCGAAGATTGTGTTGCCGAGTATCGCGCTGGGACTTTCCCCGTTTGTGATGCAGTCGACGGAGAGCCTCATCGCCATCTGCTTCAACTCATCTCTCCTGCGCTACGGCGGCGACATGGCTGTCGGCACGATGACAGTGCTGACGAGCATCATGCAGTTTTCGAACATGCCGCTTCAGGGCTTGACACAGGGCGCACAGCCCATCGTGAGCTACAACTTCGGCGCAAAGAACGCCCAGCGCGTGCGCGACGCCTACTTCTGCCTGCTGCGCGCGTGCTTTACTTATTCAATGGCCATCTGGCTTCTGGTCGAGCTCTTCCCGCGCGCGTTCATCCTGATTTTCAATAATGACCCCGCGCTGGTCGAATATGCGGCGTGGGCCGTGCGCATCTACATGGGGTGCAGCGGTATTTTCGGCATCCAGATCGCCTGCCAGCAGACGTTTGTGGCGCTCGGCAACGCGAAGACGTCGCTCTTCCTCGCCGTGTGGCGCAAGATCATCCTGCTCATCCCGCTCATCTACCTCCTGCCGCATTTCTTTGCGGACAAGGCGTTCGCGGTGTTCCTGGCCGAGCCCGTGGCGGACTTCGGCGCGGTGGCGCTGACGAGCTTCACATTCTATCGCCAGTTCCGCCGCTCAATGCGCGAGCTGGAAGGTGCGGAAGCGACTGGGGAGCGGTAAAGAAAATTTTTAACGCAAAAATAAAAGGAGAGGGCAAGCCCCTCTCCTTTTATTTTTTACGCCTGGCCGCCGCTTTCCATCGGCTCTTTCTCGCGGAACAGCATCGTGATGCACCAGATGCCGGCAAGGCCGACGAGCGTGTAGATCACGCGGCTGAGCATGCCAATCTGTCCGCCGAAGAGAAAGGCAACGCAGTCAAAGCCGAAAAGGCCCACGCTGCCCCAGTTGAGCGCGCCGATGATAGCAAGTGTCAGCGCGATCTTGTCGATGACCATGAAGTTCCCTCCTTAAAAAGATGGTTTGGTCTTCGGTAGTCTTCCCGTGATGGGCGAAAATATGCGTACGGCGTTTTCTGCGTTGCCCGAAAAAGAAAACTATGATAAAATTAGGATAAAATATTGATAACTTTAAGAGAGAAAAAGGGGGAAGGACGCTTGCTGCACATACTGATGGGACGCGCGCGCACGGGCAAATCCGAGCGCGTGCTGCAAAGGATCGCCGCACTGGGGGACTCGTCGCAGCAAATCCTGCTCGTGCCGGAGCACGCCTCGCATGTGGCGGAGATGGACCTGTGCCGTGTTTGCGGCGACACCGCGTCGCGCCATGCCGAGGCCTTGACGTTCAAGCTGCTCGCCTCGCGCGTGCTGAGCATCTGCGGCGGCAGCGCGGACGTGACGCTCGATTCGGGCGGAAAGCTCCTGACGCTCCAGCGTACGCTCACGGAGCTTGCGCCGGTGCTCAAGGTCTACAAGCGCCCGTCGCAGCGCGCGGCATTTTTGGAGAGCCTGCTCGCCGTGATGGAGGAATTGCAGGCCTACGCCGTATCGCCCGAGCAGCTATCCGAGAGCGTAGCGCAGATCGAAGGCGAGAGCGGCGACAAGCTGCGCGACCTTTCTCTCATCTATGGCATTTACCTCAGCAAGCTCCACGCACCGGGGCACGACGCGCGCGATGTGCTTGAAAAGCTGGAGGAAAACCTCGAAGCGTCGGGATATATTGACAATAAAGACATTTTCCTCGACGGTTTTTCGTATTTTACGGGGCGTGAGCTGCGCATTCTGCGTATCCTGCTGCGGCGCGCGAAGAGCGTGACCGTCACGCTCCTTGGCGACACGCAGGACCGCGAGCTCTTTTCCGAGAGCCTGCGTGTGCGCGAGCGGCTGTACGCGCTCGCGCGCGATGCCGGCGTCGCATGCGAGGAGAAAATTCTTCCGCAGGGCGAGGTGCGCGGCGCGCTCGACCATATCGAGCGCTGCTTTTTCGGCGCGGCGGACGAATTTACCCAGCCGACCGACACCGTCGCGCTCTATGAGGCGGGCAGCGCGTACAGCGAGTGCGAGTGGGTCGCGTCGCAGGTTTTACAGCTCGTGCGCGAGCAGGGCTACCGCTACCGCGAGATCACCGTCACGGCGCGCGATCTCGACTCCTACGCGGGCGCAATCGAAAACGTGTTTGCCCGCTACGGTATTCCGCTTTATTATGCCCACCGCAGCGATATTTTGAAAAGTCCCGTGCTGACGCTGCTGCTCGGCGCGCTCGACGCCGCGAGCGGAGGCTTTGAGTACGAGGATGTGTTTCGCTGCCTCAAGACCGGCCTCGCCGGCCTCAGCATGGCGGAATGCGACATTCTGGAAAATTATGCGCTCAAGTGGGAGATCCGCGGCGCGATGTGGACGCGCGAGACGCCCTGGCCGGCGCATCCCGACGGCTACGGCGAAGAATGGACGGACGAGGCAAGGGCGCGGCTCAAGACGGTCAACGCACTGCGCGAGCGTGTGCAGGGGCCGTTTGCGCGCCTGAAAAAAGGCGTGGGCGGCAGCGGCGAGGCCGAGCAGAAGGTGCGCGCGCTGTACGGCTATTTGGAGGAGATCAAACTGCCGGAGGTCTTGCAGACGCAGACCGAGCAGCTTTTCGCCGCGGGCGAGGCCCAGCGCGCCGAGGAAACGGCGCAGCTGTGGGGCATTCTTTGCAGCGTGCTCGACCAGTTTGTGGAAATCCTGGGCGACGCGATCCTCGACGCCGAGGAGTTTGCGAGTCTGATGCGCCTTGTGCTGACGCAGTACAGCGTGGGCACGATCCCCGTGACGCTCGACGCGGTGAACCTGTGCGAAATGACGCGAAACGACCGCCACACGGTGCGCGCGCTGTTCCTGCTCGGCGCGAACGACGGCGTGCTGCCTGCGGCGGAGAACCGCGGCGGCGTGCTGCGCGACGAGGACCGCGAGGCGCTCGAGAGGCAGCAAATCTTCCTCGCGCCGCACGGGATGGAGCAGTTTCATCTGGAAATTCAGAATCTTTACGCCGCGCTGGCCCAGCCGACGGAAAAGCTGACGGTGTCCTATCCCGTTTCGGACGGAAAGGGCGCGGAGAAGCGGCCATCGTTCGTCATCGGGCGCATCGCGCGTCTGCTGCCGTCGATCAGCGTCGAAACAGAGAGCACTGACAAGGAATATCGCCTGTCAGTAAAGTCGACGGCGCTCGAGTATGCGGGCGAGCATATCGGCGGCGCGCTGTGGCAGTATTTTGAAGGACAGGGCGACGCGGAGCGTGCGCTTGCCGCGATGAAGGACGCTTCGCGCTATACGCGCGGGCATCTGTCGCGCGACGCGGTGCACGCGCTCTACGGCGGCGCGGTGACACTGTCCGCCTCGCGCATGGACATGGCGCGCTCATGTCACTTTGCCTATTTCATGCGCTACGGCCTGAAAGCCAGAGAGCGCACTGGCGCGGGCTTTGACGCGCCGCAGATCGGCACGTTCGTGCACGATGTGATGGAGCATACGCTGCGGCAGGCGAAGGAGTGCGGCGGACTGCATACGCTATCGAAGGACAAGCTGCACGCGCTCGTGCGCGCGTCGATCGAGGAATACATCGACCGCGTGCTGCCGGACTTGTGCGAAAAAAGCGCGCGCTTCCGTTATCTGTTCAACCGCCTGTGTGCGACGGTCGAGCGCATCATGGACGAGGTGAGCGAGGAGCTGCAAAGCTCCGACTTTGAGCCGCTGGCATTTGAGCTGGAATTTGGTGCGGACGGGCAGCTGCCCGCCATCACGATCCGCGAGGAAAACGGCACGGCGCGCGTTGTCGGCAAGGTCGACCGTGTGGACGGCTGGCTGCACGACGGCAAGCTATATTTGCGCGTCGTGGACTACAAGACGGGCAAGAAGAGCTTCGACCTCGCCGAGCTGCGCTACGGGCTGGGGCTCCAAATGCTGCTCTACCTCTTTACGCTTAAAGAAGAGGGACAGATGCTTTTCGGCGGACACGAGATCGTTCCCGCGGGAGTTCTCTATACGCCCGCGCGCGAGCCGATGCTGCGCTGCGCGCGCGACACGGAGCCCGAAAAGATTGAAAAAGCACTCAAAAAGGAGCTGCGCCGCAGCGGCATGGTGCTCGAGGACCCGGCGGTTCTGCAGGCGATGGAGCACAGCGCGCTCGAATCGCCGTGCTACCTGCCCATCGCGGTGAAAAGGGACGGCGCGGTGACGGGAAGCCTTGCTTCTGCCGAGCAGCTCGGAAAGCTCTCGAAATACGTCGACCATATTTTACATGAAATCACGCAGGAGGTCTTCGCGGGCAACATCGACGCCGACCCCTACGCGCGCACGCCGCAGCAGTCGGCCTGCACATACTGCGAGTTCGCGAGCGCGTGCCACTTTGAAAACGGCTGCGGCAGTGACCGTATGGAATACATCAAAGCGACGAAAAACGACGAATTCTGGCAGTACATCGACGAGGTGAACGGAGAGGGGGCGCGCGAAAATGGCTGAAAAGCTGACAAACGAACAGCAAGCGGCGGTGGACAGCCGCGAGCGCAGTCTGCTCGTCTCCGCGGCGGCTGGATCTGGCAAGACGAAGGTGCTCGTCGAGAGGCTTTTTTCCTACGTGGAGCGCGAAGGGGCGGATCTCGACGATTTCCTCATCATTACCTACACGCGCGCCGCGGCGAGCGAGCTGCGCGGCAAGATCGCGAAGGCGCTCACCGAGCGCATGGAGCGCGACCCCGGCAACTACCACCTGAGGCAGCAGATGCTGCGCGTCTACCGTGCGGACATCAAGACGGTGGACGCGTTCTGCACCGCGCTTTTGCGCGAAAACTGCCATCTGCTCGGCGAGGACGCGCGCGGGCACGCGCTGCGGCCCGATTTCCGCGTGCTGGACGAGAACGAGGCGCAGGTGCTGCGCGAGCGCGTGCTCGCGCGCACGCTGGACGATTTTTACGACTGTCTGACGCCCGGAGGCACACTGCTCGCCGACACGCTCGGCGCGGGGCGCGACGACAGCGCGCTTGAGGACTTAGTGCTCGAGCTGCACGCAAAATTGCAGGCGCAGCCGTATGAGGACAAATGGCTCGAGGCGCAGCGCGCGTTTTGGCGCGCCGTGCCGGATAAGATCGAGGACACGCCCTATGGAAAAATTCTGCTCAATGAGGTGCGGCGCAAGGCGCGCCACTGCAAAAACCTTTTGCAGCGCGCGGCGCAGGAGATGTGCGCGAATGACGCGCTGAACCAGAAGTATGCGCCCGCGTTCCTCGACGCGTCCTACCAGCTTGAAGCGCTGGAGGGGAAGACCGCAGAGGGCTGGGACGCCGCGCGCGGCGTGACCATCGCGTTTCCGCGCCTCGCCGCGGTGAAGGACAGCGACGGCGGCGAGATGAAAGCGCGCATGAAAAGCCTGTGGGACAACTGCAAGGAGACCGTCAAGGGCTTTGCCGAGATTTTTTCCGCCTCGTCCGACGAGGCGGTGGAGGACCTGCGCACGATGGCGAGCGCAATGCTCGCGCTCATCGACCTGACGGCGGACTTTTCCCGCCGGTACAACGAGGAAAAACGGCGGCGGAATTCTGCTGACTTCTCCGATCAGGAGCACGAGGCCATCCGCCTTCTCATTGGAGAGGACGGCGCGCCGACAGAGCTTGCGCGCATCGTCAGCGCGCGCTACCGCGAGATCATGGTGGACGAGTATCAGGACACCAACGAGGTGCAGAACCGCATTTTTGACGCAATTTCTTGTAAAGGAGAAAACCTTTTCACTGTTGGCGATGTCAAGCAGAGCATCTATCGCTTCCGCCTAGCCGACCCGCGTATTTTTTTGCAGCATTATAACACCTGGCCGCCGCTTGAGGACGCAGAGGAGCACGACAGCGCGAAGCTGCTGCTCTCGCGCAACTTCCGTTCGCGCAAAGAAGTGCTGGATGCGACGAATTTTATCTTCTGCAATATTCTTTCCGAGGAAATGGGTGAGCTCGACTACGGCGCGGATGAAATGCTGCGCCTCGGCGCGAATTATGTCGAATCGAGCGCGTGCGGCGCGGAGTTCCATCTGCTCGATCTGCCGACGCAGACGGGCGAGCAGCGCGTGCGCGCGAGCGAGGCTGAGGCCGCGTTCGTCGCGGACTATATCAGCAATATGCTGACAAGTGAATTTCCTATACAGGATGACAAAACAAAAGAGCTGCGGCCCGTGTGCGAGGAGGACATCGTCATATTGATGCGCTCGCCGAGCACGCGCCTTTTGGACTATCGCCGCGCGCTGGAGGCGCGCGGCCTCCACTGCGCCGCTGACGCGGGCGAGGACTTTTTTGCCTCGATGGAGATCGCAGTGCTGTTCGCGCTCTTGCAGGTCATCGACAATCCGCGGCAGGACGTGCCGCTCATTGCCGTGCTGCGCTCTCCGCTCTTCGGCTTTGCACCCGATGAGCTCGCGGCGATCCGCGCGCGGCAGCGCACGGGTGACTTCTACGATGCGCTGCTTTTGAGTGAGGACATCCACAGCGTAGAATTCCTCAGTACGCTGGACGCTTTGCGCAATAGCGCGGCGCACCTGAGCGTGCGCGAGCTGCTGAGTGAAATTTACCGCCGGTGCAATGTGCTCGGCATCTTCGGCGCGATGCGCCGCGGGGCGGAGCGCAAGGAAAATCTGCTCGCGTTTTTGGAGCTCAGCGAGGACTACGCGCGCTCGGGGCGGCAAGGCCTTTTCGACTTTGTGCGCACGCTGCGCGAGCAGCTTGCCGAAGGCGAGGCGGGTTCGATGCAGACCGCGCACGCCTCTACGGGCGTTCGCATCATGTCGATCCACAAGTCGAAGGGCCTCGAATTTCCGGTCGTGATCCTCTCGGACCTCGCGCGTCGCTTCAGCAATATGGACTTTTTGAGTTCGGTGCTCGTGCACCCGCAGCTCGGGCTGGGGCCGGTGTGCGTGGACACGCAAAGGCACATCCAGTACCCGACGGTCGCACGGCAGGCGCTCGAGCGCACGCTGCGGCGCGAGGCGAAGGCCGAGGAGCTGCGTGTGCTGTACGTTGCGATGACGCGCGCGAAGGAAAAGCTCGTCATGGTGCACACGCAGGCAAACGCGAAAAGCCGCGTCGCCGACCTTCTGGCGCTGAGCGATTGTCCTGTGCTGCCCGAGGCTGTGGACAGCGGCAAGTGCATGGGCGACTGGATCATGCTGCCGCTTTTGCAGCGCAGCGAAGCGGCGTCCCTGCGCGAGCTTGCGGGGCAGAATGGCGAGGGGAGCTTCTATGCTGACGAAACGCCGTGGACGGTGCGTGTGCACGACGGTTTGAGCTTTGTGACGCCGCAGCAGCGGCCCGATGACGCGCCAGTGGATGCCGCGCCGCCGAAGGAGGAGCTGCCGGTGGATTTTGCTGCGCTGTCGTACCGCTACCCCTACGCGGGGCAGACGGCCTTTCCCGCCAAGCTGACGGCCACGCAGCTCAAGGGCCGCGCGCTGGACGAGGAGATATCCGAAAATACAACGCTCCCACCGCGGCTGCGCAGCCTATATAAACCAAAATTCCTTGCGGGCGAAACGACGCTCACGGGTGCGGAGCGGGGCACGGCGCTGCACCTTGTGATGCAGGACCTTGACTTTTCCTGCGAAGCAAGCGAGCAGAGCGTGCGTGAGCAGGTCGAAAAGCTCAGAGCGCAGCGCAAGCTGACCGACGAGCAGGCAAGCGCCGTCGATGTGCGCGCGATCGTCCGATTTTTGCGAAGTGATCTTGCCGCGCGCATTCGCAAGAATGCGCAGACGGTGCGGCGCGAGTACCGCTTCTCGCTGCTGCGGCCGGTGCGGGACTTTGCCACGCTGGACGCCGACGACGCGGTGCTGCTGCAGGGCGTGGTAGACTGCTTTTTTGAAGAGGACGGCGAGCTTGTGGTCGTGGACTTCAAGACTGACCGCATCGGAAGAACACAGATCGAAGAACGAGCTGAGCACTACCGCCCTCAGCTCGAGACATACTCCATGGCCCTTATGCGCGTGATGGGCAAAAAGGTCAGGGAAAAGGTGCTGTATTTCTTCTCGGTCGGCGAAGAAAAGGTGCTGTGAATACATAAAAACACCCTCCGCGGGAAATCCGCGGAGGGTGTTTTACAAGATTTGCTCACACGATAAAATGCTCTAAGATCAGCACTGTCGCGCAGCAGACGAGCGAGACGGGGAGAAGTCCCAGTCCGCACCAGGCGGCGACGATGCCGATGACCATGGCCGCCGCGCCCGCGATGGGCGACTGCGTGGCGTTCATGATGGCGGGGAACGTCATCACCGCGAGCGTGACGTAGGGCACGTAGAAGAGAAACGAGCGCAGGAAGGGATTCTGGATCGGCTTGCGGATCAGCGTGAGCGGCAGGACGCGGATGAGATAGGTCGTGGCCGCCATGACGAAAAGATATAAATACGTTTTCATGCGACGAGATCATCCTCCTTGTGCGGGAACAGAATGGCGGCGGCAGCAGAGATCACGATGGTCAAGACCAGGATGCGCATGCCCTCGGACAGCTCGCGCGTGAACGGCAAAACGCTTGCAAGAAGCGAGCAGAGAAAGCTCACGCCGATGCAGCCGAGCACGATGCGGTTCTGCTTGCCGACGGGGATGATGATGGCGAGAAACATGCCGAACAGCATCACGGAGCAACCGCTGACGGCCCAGACGGGCATAAGATTCCCCATCAGCACGCCGAGCACGGTGCCGATGCTCCAGCCCGGCATGGCCGCGCACATGGTGCCGAAGTAATACCACACCTCAAGATACCCAGGCTGCGCGATGGCGAGGCCGAAGATCTCATCCGTCAGGTCATAGGCGATGAGGAGCCGCCAGGGAAGCGGCGTATCGGGCGAGAGACGCTGGCTGAGCGCACAGCTCATCAGCAGATAGCGCGCGTTGACGACCAGCATCATCAGCGCCATGGCCCAGAGGCCGGAGTCGGCGGCGATGATGGTGATGCCGCCGTATTCACCCGACGAGGCGTTGTTCAAAAAGCTCAGCAAAAAACCCTGAAAAATGCTCAGGTGCGCGTTGTGCGCGCTGATGCCGATGCCGAAGCTGACAGCAAAATAACCAAGCCCAATGGGGATGCCGTCGCGCAGTCCCCGCAGGAAATGTTTTTTCGACATAATTCTGATGTTCCTTTACTTCCAATCATCCGTGCGCAAGGCGCGTAAGTGCCATTATACGACTGAAAACGGCAGAAGTAAAGAGAAATTGCATAGCGAGCGTTGAAAAATTGACGATGAAATTAGGGAAAAGTGCTAAGGAAGAGAAAAGCACGGAGAGGATCAAAAATTTCTCTTGCAATTTGACACAAAGCGTGGTAATATCCTATATGGCTTTTTT
>ERZ773150.2955-NODE-2955-length-12021-cov-2.468494_pt1 | contig 12021 bp, 8 predicted proteins | sample MGYA00580845_ERZ773150 | MGnify/ENA primary metagenome ERZ773150 (study PRJEB29015, sample SAMEA2737848) | human gut metagenome | biome: human gut; feature: human-associated habitat; material: faeces | place: China | collected 2012 ...
AATGCTTCCAGACCTGTTCGCAATGCAGAACACCAATTATTTTACTGCGGAAGAGGCTACCGTTGTAGTAGCTGTGGTTGCTTCTTTCATTATATTTCTGGTTCTCTTCTTTATCAAAGGACCGAAGTATCAGGGAAAACGCCACGTTGTACTTTCCCCACTTGCGATCGTTGCACTGTTAGTTGTCGGTATTCCGATCACAACGCAGGCTGCACAGAGTTCTAATATTATTGCCTCTTACTTTGCAAATATTGCACAGGGTTACTCTGATTACGGATTTGTTTATGGTTTCTCTACAAGCGTTGTCGGCCGTGGAATGAATAAACCGGATGATTACTCCAAAGAAACCATTGACGCTATCGAAACTTTAGTGGACTCTTCCAAAGAAGAAACAACTGTTTCTGCTGGCAAAGAGCCAAATATTATCTGTATTTTGCTGGAATCCTTTATCGATCCATATGATGTGAATTTCCTTCAGATGTCAGAAGATCCGATTCCAACATTCCACAGTTTAGAGCAGAACTTCACCACCGGTTATCTTACCGTACCTGTTGTCGGAGCCGGAACTGCCAATACAGAATTTGAAGTTTTAACCGGTATGAGCATGCAGTACTTTGGTACCGGCGAGTATCCTTACAAAACAATTTTAAAACAGTCTGACTGCCCAAGCGTTGAAAGTATTGCATCTGACCTTTCCTCTATTGGTTATGGCACACATGTCGTACATAACAACACTGCTACTTTCTACAGCAGAAACAATGCGTTTTCAAAAATGGGATTTGATACATTTACAAGTAAAGAGTTAATGAACATTACCGAGTACACACCAAGTGGAAGCTGGCCAACCGATAAAGTTCTTGTAAATGAGACTGTAAAAGCTATGGATGCAACAGAAAATCAGTCCGACTTTGTATACACGATCACAGTTGGTTCCCATGGAGATTATCCAACTGAAAAGATTATTGAGAATCCGGAGATCACTGTAACCGGAGCTGCCGATGAAGCCTCCAATAATCAGTGGGAATATTATGTAAACATGATTCACAACACAGATAACTTTATTGCAAACCTCATTGATGCAGTCAACCGCCGCGGTGAGGATACCATTATTGTTATGTTTGGCGATCACCTTCCTACAATGGGTCTTGAAGATTCCGATATGAAATCCGGTGATATTTTCAAGACAAAATATGCAACCTGGAATAACTTCGGTCTTCCAAAACAGGACGCTGATCTGACTGCTTACCAGTTATTAGCACACATTACCGGCCAGATGGGTATCCATGAAGGAACCATGTTTACTTACACACAGACACAGGCAGATTCCTCCACTTACCAGAATGGTCTTGACAATCTCCAGTATGACCTTCTCTACGGTGAGAGATATGCTTACAACGGCGAGGATTTATATCCGGCAACGGATCTTGTCATGGACGTGGAAGACGTCAATGTAACATCCGTCCGTAAAAATGTATTGAATAATACCTTAGCAGTTTACGGTTCCAACTTTACAAAGAATGCCAAGATTTTTGTAAATGGTGAGAAGGTTCCTACCACTTACCTTACCTCCGGAATCCTGACAACTTCTCTGGATAATGTTTCCGATGGCGATGTGATTTCCGTAAGTATCACCGGTTCCCAGGGCATTATCTTACGGGCAAGCACGGATGAAGTTGTTTATGAAGATCCTGATGTGATCACAACTGAAACCGAAGAACCTACCGAGGTAAACGAGACAGAGTCCTCCGAAACCCGAACTACTGAAACAGAAACTTCTGGTACAGGAAACTCTGAGGCTGCAAATTCTCAGGAAAATAATTAATCATAGAAAGAATCCCGGATGTATGAAAATCTACATCCGGGATTTTCTTATTGCAAATGAATCACTTTACGCACAATCGCTCTCTGCTCCAATTCTTCCCTGAAATCTGTGTCTGTTTTCTTCTTACTCATCCTGCTTTCATCTATGACATAAATATACAAATCCGTTGTGATATCTTTGGTTGAAACCTTAAAGACACCTTTCGTTTCATCATAGAATCCCTGCATAGTGAGTTCTTCTGTACCATTTTCATCCCCATATACAAGCACATCATAATTGAAATTGTCTCTGTATATATCCGGGTGTGTTGTTTTAATCGTCGTAATAATTGGTGTTACAATCACTTCATCTATGGAATATCCTTCGTTCCATTCATTTACTTCGTACATGGCAACATCTTCTTTGTTGACCTGTATCGGGATTGAAAATTTCCATTGTCCCCATATGGAAATATTTTGGTTTTTTACATTTTCTGCAATCAGTGTTACCTTATAAATATAGATTTCCAATTGGAACTGATCTGGGAATTCTTTTCCCGAAAGATCAAAATACTGTGATCCTGCAAACGTATTTTCATCCACATATTTACCGGTCAAACCTGCCGCACCACAATCATTTAAGGAATAAATTTTGTCATCTGATTTTATTTTGGTGATTCCCTCATAACCAATCTGATTCTGGGAAATCTGATTGTCACTGTATTCTGTAAACTTCTTCTGGCTCTCAATCACATAAGAGATAAATAAATTTGCTCCATCGCAATAGGCTTCTGTCATGGATATCGTAATTCCATGATCCTGCACTCTCTCATCCGTGCCAGTGGCATACTTTTTATAATCTCCTTTAAAATCAATGACATCCTGAATATAGTAAAATACACTTCCGATAATCGGTATATTTTCTGCCATTGCCGGGTTTGCAACATGAATAATTCCAAAAATGATCACCAGACAGGATAATACCGACCACGTACACTTTTTTCGAAATCTATTTTTTTGTACTGTTTTTTCAGCGCGTAAAATGGATTGATGTGTTTTTTCATCTAAATCTTCCGGCACGGGTATCTGGCTCATTTCATCATGAATCTTCAAAATAGTCCTCCTTTAACATCTTCTTTAAAGCTGCTCTTGCCCTGGATAAATTGGTTTTCACTGTATTCTCCGGTATCATCTGCTTTTTTGCAATTTCCTCCACAGACATTTCCAGAAAATATTTTTGAATGATGACGTCTTTGTATTTTTTCGGCAGCCGGTTTACTGCGTTCATTAAATCAAGCTTTTCTTCAACATGTTCAGAATGTGAAGCCTCATGAAATGCTTCCTCGTATTCCACAATTTTTTTGTTCTGTTTTATATAACGAACCGCTTTATTCATAATGATTCTGGTCATCCATGTTGAAAACAGCTCCGGATTTCTCAGTGTCTTTATTTTCAGATATCCCTGATAGACACTATCCTGAACAATTTCGACTGCTGCGTCCTCATTTTTTACATATAAAAATGCTATTTTATAAAAGTATGGGTTATACTGATGAATCAATTCGCCGTATGCATGACTGTCCCCATGAATTGCTTTATAAACTAAAGAGTACTCTTCTTTTTTCATCTTTCACCCACCTTTCATATATTAGATATCCGACCGTACCACCGGGTTTCAAAAATTTTCTATTGTATCTAATTGAGGTAAAGTATTTTATACAGAAAAAGCCTGCATCTCAGGAAATATCCTTTCGATGCAGGCTTTTTTCTGTCTTATATGTAAGAATGATCGATTTTCGTCACCACGTAATAGTTATCACCGAAATGTTCATGCACAGACTGGAGCACTTCTGTGAGCAGTTCCTCGTCCGTCAGACGGAATCCAAATGGCGCGAGAATGTCAAAAATGAGGTTCGTATGTGTCCCGCCACTCACCATTCTGAAATCGTGAATGGACAAATCTTCATCAATTGCCTTGATCAGAGATACCATAGCTGCTTTCGTCTCACTCACATGCTCATCCGAAGTCACGACCGGATCCATGTGGATCGTTGCCTCACAGCCAAGTGTCTCGCGCAGTTCATTCTCAATATTGTCTATCACATCATGCAGTTCCAAAATATTTCCCTCTGCCGGAACTTCTGCATGCAATGAGATCATCTGTCTGCCCGGGCCGTAATCATGGACGATCAGATCATGCATTCCGCATACTTCCGAATGTGACATTACGATCTCATCTATTTTTTCTACAAATTCATGTGCCGGCGGCTGTCCAAGCAATGGATTTAATGTCTCTCTGGCAGCGTCAAAACCTGCATAACCGACTAATAAGCCCACAACCAGACCGCAGTAGCCATCAATTTTGATTCCTGTAAAATGGGTAAATACGGATGCCAGAAGCACAACCGTTGTCGCTGCGGTATCACTTAAACTGTCTGTGGCAACCGCTTTCATCGCTGCAGAATCCAGTTTTTTTCCAATAGCACGGTTATAATATGCCATATATAGTTTTACAAGAATGGATGCGATCAGGATCACTGCCACAAGGAGCGTGAACTCTGTTTCCTCCGGATGCATGATTTTTCCGATGGAGTCACGGACGAGTTCGTAACCCATCAAAAGGATTGCCGCAGCCACAACCAGACCTGAAACATACTCAATCCTTCCATGTCCAAATGGATGCTCCGTATCCGGTTTTGCCCCTGCAAGCTTGAAGCCAAGCAGTGTCACGATCGAAGAACCTGCATCTGAAAGGTTGTTAAAGGCATCTGCTGTGATCGCAATGGAATTGCTTAAAGTTCCTGCGAGAAATTTACCGATAAAAAGCAGTACATTAAATAATATACCGATCACACCGCACAGCATTCCGTATGCCTCGCGCTGTTTTATTTTATCTTCTGAGTCTTTGATAAATATTTTTGCTAATAATGTTACCATGTCACTCTTCCTTTTTTATTCCAGTTTTCCAAAATGTGCAAAAGGCCAGTAAGTAAAAAGTGCCTTCCCTAAAATTTTGTCTTTTGTCACATAAGTGTTACTCCAATATCTCGCATCCCAGGAATCATTCCTGTTATCTCCCATCATGAAGTACGATCCCTCCGGCACCTCAAATGTATATGGACCTGTGGCAACAGTCCATTCTTCTTTCAGATAGTCCTCCTGTAAAGGCTCTGTCGATCCATTGATATATATTTTTCCATCCTCAATATCAATGGTATCTCCCGGAAGTCCGATCACCCGCTTCACATAAATCTCGCTCTCATCATCCGGATACCGGAATACAACAATATCCCCTCTCTCTGGCTCTCCAACCACATATGCAAGCCGGTTTCCGATAAAACGGTCTCCCGGCAGGATTGTATTCTCCATTGACCCGGTAGGCACATCCGCATTGATGATCAGAAAGTTTTTGATGAGAAGCGCTGCCACTAAGGCAATTGCAAATGGGATCACCCAGCTCATGATCTCTTTGACAATGGAGGTTTGTTCCTCATCATTCTCCTGATTTTCCGGTGTCTTAATACCGTCTGCTGTCTGCTCTGCTTTATGTTCTATTGGATCATTAAAATCTTCTACCTGTAAATCTTCCATTATCTCTTTATCCTCAATTCGTTTTCCTTATGATCTGCTATTCTGCTTTTTGCAATAGCTATATTTTACCATAACTGGAATGAAATAGATATGAGAATTTTCCCATTGCACAAAAAAGACTGCCGGCAGTTTACCTTTTTCATAAATCTGCCTGACAGTCTGATGTGCCTTCCGGAAAAAGCGCTTAGTACTCTTCCTCTTCGCCTTCTTCTTTCTCAGAAATATCGTTCACCGGTTTCTCCAGTCCCTCGATCGTGATATGGTTTTTCTCTGCGTAATCCCATAATGCAGCGTGAATTGCTTCCTCTGCCAACAGGCTGCAGTGAACCTTCACTGGTGGAAGTCCGTCTAAAGCTTCCATTACGGCTTTATTTGTCACTTCCAACGCCTGCTGTACCGTTTTTCCCTTTACAAGTTCAGTTGCCATACTGCTTGTTGCAACGGCTGCGCCACATCCAAATGTTTTAAACTTTACATCCTGGATGATCCCGTTATCATCAATGTCAAGATACATTCTCATGATGTCGCCGCATTTTGCATTACCAACGGTACCGACACCGCTTGGATTCTCAATCTCTCCAACGTTTCTTGGGTTGTTAAAATGATCCATTACTTTTTCACTATACATACTTTTTATCCTGCTTTCTTTGAAATAACCTGTTATTTTGATCACTGTAAAATCATGTGATTGAAAAATTTATTTATTCTGTTTTTTTACGAAATCCTCATATAATGGGGACATGCTTCTCAAACGTTCAATGATCTTCTTTAACTCGTCTACAACAAAATCGATCTCTTCTACGGTATTCTTCTCGGAAAGTGTCAGACGAAGAGAACCGTGTGCGATCTCATGAGGAAGACCGATCGCAAGCAATACGTGAGACGGGTCTAATGATCCGGAAGTACATGCAGAACCACTGGATGCACAGACACCTGCCTGATCCAATAAGATCAACATGGATTCACCCTCGATATAACGGAAGCATACGTTTACGTTGTTTGGCAGACGGTCATGTCTGTCACCGTTCAATCTCACATATGGGATTTCTGTTAAAATACGGTCGATCAGATGATCTCTTAAGCTGATCTCTTTTGCACTTCTCTCTGCCATGGTATTTTTTGCGATCTCGGCTGCTTTACCGATACCTACGATACCCGGTACATTCAGAGTTCCGGCTCTACGTTTTCTCTCCTGCGCACCACCGTGGATGAAGGAAAGAATCTTCACGCCTTTTCTGATATACATTACGCCGATTCCCTTTGGTCCGTTGATCTTGTGACCGCTGGCACTCAGCATATCAATGTTCATCTCGTCCACATCGATCGGAATATGTCCAAATGCCTGTACTGCGTCCGTGTGGAATAATACGCCATGTTCATGTGCGATACGTCCGATCTCCCTGACCGGCTGGATGGTTCCGATCTCGTTATTTGCTGTCATTATGGAAATCAGGATTGTATCAGGACGGATTGCTGCCTCTAACTCGTCCAGTTTTACTTTACCGTTTTCGTCAACGTTCACATACGTGATCTCAAAACCTTTTTTCTCCAGGTAAGCACAGGTGTGAAGGATCGCGTGATGTTCGATCGTGCTTGTGATGATGTGTTTTCCTTTGGACGCATAAGCGTCTGCGGTTGCCTTTAATGCCCAGTTATCAGACTCGCTGCCGCCGCCTGTAAAATAAATCTCATCTGTCTTCGCATTGATCAGTTCTGCCACGGAAGTCCTTGCTTTATCAACCGCCTTTTTGCTCTCAGATGCAAAACTGTAAATTGCAGATGGATTGCTGTATACTTCTGAAAAATATGGAAGCATCTCCTGTAACACTTCCGGATATACCTGCGTTGTTGCTGCATTATCTAAGTAAATCAGTTTACTCATATCTTTGTACCTCTTTCTATCTCTAAATTAGTTTGCAATTAATATTTCCTAGTTATTTGATATGATATAAGTATTATAACGCATTATTTCCCCTTGTCAAGGTAGGAATTGTTTTCTTTTTTGTACAAGTACGCTATTCTTTTTCATAGTCGCCCGATACCTGACAATATATAAGTATCACGGCAATTCTTCCAGACCGCCGAACATTTTCATGAGTTCTTTTTCCCCATAATCATCAAAGTCAACGGTGATCATCATGTCATCCTCTCTCACCACGGAACCGGTGCCGTATTTTGGATGACGGACGCGGCGTTTTTGTGTGGTTACTGCTTCATTTCCTACTGAAATATTCTTTGTTCCTGTATTCGCCGATGGATTTTTTCCCCCTGATATTTTGCCGGCTTCTTGCAGTTCTATATGCTCTGCACGCTCTGCAAGGATCTGGCGTTTCAGATCCTGTAAATGCGTTGCCGAAGACTCCCGATCCTTCTCCTGTCCTTCGATCAGATTTCCCGGTATCATGCGCAGATATCTGCTCGGTCCGGGTGCTGCCCGGTACTGTCCCGGACTTGTGTAATAGGAAAGTTCCAGATGTTCCTTCGCCCTTGTGATGCCGACAAAAAAGAGACGCTGCTCCTCCTCTTCCTCCTCAAAACTTTTGGTCTGCAAAGGAATCAGCCCATAATTCACACCTGTGATAAAAACATGGGAAAACTCCAACCCTTTGGATGCATGAAGTGTCATAAGCTTTACAGTATCGTTTTCATTATGTATCTCTTTTTTCAAAATATTCGTTCCATACAAAGACGCCATATTCAAAAATTCCGAAAAACCTTCCACGACATTTTTCTGCTGCTCTTTCTGGTAGGTGATCATGCGAGTAAAAAAGTCCATGACATAGGTTCTGTCTTCTACATACGAAGCTGTCGTTGGATGGAGATGATTTTCCAGAGAAAAATAGTTCCAGAGGTCTTCTGCTGTTGTGGATTGAGCGTTGAAATATGCTTGCGAAAATCCAAGCATTTGCTTACGGATATCTGAGTTTATTTTTTGCTTCTCTGATTGTGGAGTCTCTGTCTGTGTTTTCCGGGTTTCACTCAGAATATCAATTGTTTTTTCCGCCTCTTTCACCGACATGCCGAGCCCGTATCTCTTATCCGCAAGCGCCGCTATGCCGGAACTTTTATCCTTCGGGTTGACAGAAAAACGCAGTACCCTGATCAGCCAGTCCAAAACCGGGATGTCTTTCACAGTCTTTTTTAACGAAACTTCGAATGGAATGCCTTCTTTTTCAAAAACATGTTCAAAAATTTCTGACTGGTTCTGCAAACGGTAAAAGATCGCCATTTCCCGGTATGGAAGCCCCGACACATGCAGATCCCTGATCCTGCCTGCAAGATAGTCAGCCTCCTGAAACGGATCATACATATTCCGGATCTGAATTTTATCACCGCTCTCCCTGCCGCCCTGCAAGGTGCCTCCCTGCTGCATGAAGCAGCGTGCCACTGCAAGGATTTCACTGCTGGAACGGTAATTCACCGGAAGTGTCAGCTCCGTTGCCTGATATTTGGTCTTCAGCTGATAAAAAATATGAAAAGCACTTCCACGCCAACTGTAAATGACCTGATTCGGATCACCTACTGCAAAAAAACAGGTCTGTGGTTTTTTCAGGCAGTCGATGAGCTCTAACTGTTTCTCATCGCTGTCCTGCACTTCGTCCACGATGATCCAGGAGATGTCATCCATCTTCTGTTCTGACATCTTCACCAAATTACATGTGTTTTCCAGCAGCTCATCAAACGTCATTTTATCCTGGCGTCTCTTTTCTTCCTTTAGCAATGCCTTTAATTTTTCAATATCATCCTGATATTTGCTGTTTTTTTGTTCCAGACGCTTTTTCAGCCGGTTTTTATATTTGATTTTCAGCTGATAAGTTAAGATCAACTGCTCTGCCATCCCAAGTTCTTCGTCCGGATCCATCACCATAAATTCTTTGGTATAACCCAGATTTTCCACTGGAAGCATTTTCTTCAACATTGTAAGACACACACTGTGAAATGTTCCAAAGCCCCACAACTGTTCCTCTGTGATCTCCGGCTCCAGCGCATACAGACGCTCTTTGATCTCATCCGCAGCCTTATTCGTAAAAGTCAGAACAACCATCTGCTCATATGGAATCTGCTTCTCGTAATGCAGATACATGACCTTTGTGATAAGAACCGTCGTCTTACCGCTGCCAACATTGGCATTCACCAGACAAGCGTTGCTCTCATCGAAAACGGCTGCTTTCTGGTATTCATTTAGACGTTGTAGCTGTTGTGTGTAATTTTCTTTAAATTCCATATTTCTTTAAATCCACCCTGCCATTCACCACTTCAATGCCGTCTGCTTTCAGCAGTTCTTCCTGCACATGCTCCCCTCCAAAGGCGAAAGCCCCTGCTAATTCTCCCTTGGAATTCACAACACGGTAACATGGGATATGCTCCGGATCCGGGTTATGGTGCAGGGCATTTCCGACTGCTCTAGACATTCTCGGATTTCCGGCAAGCTCTGCCACCCTGCCGTAAGTTGCCACTTTACCTTTTGGAATGGTTTTCACCGCCTCATAAATACGCTTTGTCGGACTGTCTGTGATAATGTCATAGCTTTCTGCAATCATCTGCTTCACATCCTTATCCGGGATTGTCCCATCTAAAATGATCGTATTCCAGTGTTCTTTATTCTGATGATATCCCGGAAGCACGGACGCATAGGCATCCCTCCAGAAATCGCGCCACTCCGGGCGCACTTTCACATTCAGATTGATGTATCCGTTCCGCTCATATACCCACAAAAATGCCTTTTTGCTTCCATGCACACGCACTAACTCCCAGTTTGGATCATGAAACGGCGTTTCCAGATAAGTGTCTGGAAATGACAGTCCGTATTTTGTTGCTTCTTCTCTTGTTTTCATTTTAACCTCCGTTCCATCTTCTCCATCGCGTCCTTATCCGGCTCTCTCACTTCATCTGCGAGTGTCACCTGGATCTGGAATCCAACCGGCACATCCGCATAATAACTGATAATATTCTTAAGGCTCTCGCGGTTTCCCGGCTCCATCACCCAGTCTGCATAAAAGGCGCTGGATAATTTTAAGATCAGCATCCGCTCTCTCACTTCGACCGCCGGAACGGTCTGTAAAAATGCGGCAAAGTTCTCTCCGTTTTCACTAATCTTTTTGCAGAACTCCTGCCACTGCTCTCCTAACTTTTCAAACGAGAACTCTTTTCTCCGGAACGTGGACGGCGCATGCTCTGCAGTCTTCACTCCCATCGGGACATCCCAGTGTTCCAGCAGGTTTTCCAGTCCGAAAAGTACCATCTGCCTGTCAAGCCGGTAATCTCCCACACAGGCGGCACAGCCATCTTTGCATCCACAGCCTTTTACAAGCTTCACGGCATTTTGGATAATATCTTCCATATTATCATAAATCTTTTCAGCGAATCCAAGTCCACCCACATACTTATCGTAAAAATAGATGTCTACGTCCGAGCTTGTGTCAAACGCAAGTTCCAGTGCATTCGCCGACGTGATAACTCCAATATCCTCCTGTTCCGTCATGGTCACCATCCGGGCAGCATTTTTCAGTGCGAAACAGACGCCCTCATAATAATTGTTCCGCACCATTTTCGTATTCTCATTCACCTGGATCAATCCCCGGTACACCTTCACGACATTCTCCGGCACACGCATCCAGGTACTCTCCGTATCATAGTCTTTGGAGAGTGCCTTCGGTAACTGCTCATAGCCAAGATTCTGATGATTGTGAAACTGCATTTTCTTAAACATATAAACGTAATCGCTCACATTGACATCGCCAAAATGAAGCTCTGTGCGAGCAAGCGGCATATTTTTACTCTCGTGAACGATCTTCACATTCGCTTCCCCTGTCGCGACTGTATAATAATTTCCATTAAATGGCACTGCATAGGCAGTCCGGCTCTCAAGGTCAAGCTTTGTCACCTGATAGGCAATGCCGTCATGCATGTAGACCGCACCATCGTGAAGCTCGCGGAACGCCTGACTCTCGTCCATCTCCGTGATTTCTTTTCCGCTGTCCTTGTGCAGAAGCTTATAGCGCTTCTCATCAATATTGCGCATGGAAAAATCACCCGCCGGGAACTCACCGCCAGACCACGCAAATTTTCCATTGTGGCTCGATAGTTCCTCAGCGCGGGGAAGTATCGGGATTGCCTCGCCAAGATCCGGAAACAGGGAAATATCATCAAGCGTCAAAGGAATCTCCGCTGCTGCCGCACGGATATGCGCCAGCTCAATGATCAGATTATTCTTATCGATCACAGCATTTTCACTGCTTCCCTCAAACAGCCAGCCCGGCTCAAGCGCAATGTACTGGTCAAACGACTGATTGTCGAGAATGAGATAGTTGCTGCTCCTTTTCCCGCTTCTTCCGGCACGCCCTGTCTGCTGCCAGAATGAGGCTCTGGTGCCCGGATAACCGACTAACACCGTGGTACTGATCTTTCCGATATCAATTCCAAGTTCTAATGCATTCGTGGAAACAAGTCCCATCAGTTCTCCCGAGATCATCTGATTTTCAATCTGTTTCCGCTCAAGCGGCGTGTAACCGCCACGATAACCGGAGATTTCATCCGGCTTATGCGTGCCTAAAAATCCCTCCGCTTCCAAATGATCTCTCGTCTCTTTTAAGACGATCTCCACATTCTTTCTGGACTTCGTAAACGCAA
>ERZ773150.2968-NODE-2968-length-11970-cov-2.692153_pt1 | contig 11970 bp, 10 predicted proteins | sample MGYA00580845_ERZ773150 | MGnify/ENA primary metagenome ERZ773150 (study PRJEB29015, sample SAMEA2737848) | human gut metagenome | biome: human gut; feature: human-associated habitat; material: faeces | place: China | collected 2012 ...
CGGTATTCTACTGTTGTGGTAATTTAAAGCGCTTTCTTGACAAGTGATTCCGGGCAGTATAATATAATAGGTATCACAGTATAGAAATCAGGTAAAGCCTATGCAGAATTTTGATAAAATGGATCATATGCACTTTATTCGCAAGCTGCCCATTCCTCAGGAGCTGAAAAAAGAGATGCCCCTGACTCCGGAGCTGGCTGCCTACAAGGACAAGCGGGATCAGGAGATCGCCGCCATTATCCGCAGCGAGAGCGACAAGCTGCTGTTGGTGATCGGCCCTTGCTCGGCGGATCGGGAGGATGCGGTGATTGACTATATCCACCGCCTGGCAAAAGCAGGTGGCGGACAAAATCTTGATCGTTCCCCGCATTTATACCGGCAAGCCCCGCACCACCGGCGCCGGGTATAAGGGTATGCTCCACCAGCCGGACCCGGGTAAAAAGCCGGATATGTACGAGGGTATTCGCGCCATTCGCCATATTCACCTGCGTGCCTTGCAGGAGACCGGGCTGTCTTGTGCAGACGAGATGCTGTACCCGGAGAATCACCGGTATTTAAGCGACCTGCTGGGCTATGTGGCCGTGGGTGCCCGCTCGGTGGAGAACCAGGAGCACCGGCTGATCTCCAGTGGACTGGATATTCCTGTGGGTATGAAGAATCCCATGAGCGGGGATCTGTCTGTGATGATCAATGCCATTAAGGCCGCCCACGGCGATCATTCCTTTATTTATCGCGGCTGGGAGGTAGAGAGCCAGGGCAACCCCCTGTCCCACGCCATTTTGCGGGGCAGTGTGGACCGCCACGGCATCAACCACGCCAATTATCATTACGAGAATTTGCGTATTCTCCACGATCTGTATGTGGAGAGCGGCATTGCCAACCCGGCGGTGCTTATTGACACCAACCACTCCAATTCCTCCAAGCAGTACCTGCAACAGGTGCGTATTGCCAACGAGGTACTCCATTCCATGCGTCACTCGGCGGATATTCGCCGGCTGGTGAAGGGCTTTATGATTGAGTCTTACATTGAGGATGGCGCCCAAAAGTGGGAGGACGGCATTTACGGCAAGTCCATCACCGACCCCTGCCTGGGTTGGGACAAGACCCGGGACCTGATTTTCTCCTTGGCGGACCAGCTGTAAACGGAAAAGCATATACTGCGCCCCAGCAGATCGTTTTCGGTCCCGCCGGGGCGTTTATTTTTCCAACCCCTGTCCGTTATTGCGATTTTGGGCATTTTTTTGTTCCAACGGTGTTGACAAATGGCGCAAAAGTGCTATATTGGTAGTACAAATTCAACAGTCAAATGCAACGAACAGGACAGGACGAACCGCATCACCGCTTACAGAAAGCCGTCGGTTGTGGAAGACGGCAGCAAGGCACGGTCCTCGTTATCCCCTGCAAGCAGCACCTGTGAGCGGCCCTCGGGCTTCGTAATCGGTGCCGGTACTCCCCGTTATCGGAGCGTGCTATCCGCCTTGGCGGGCAGCGCATGAGCGGTCGGCAGCTTTGCCGGCAAGCAGAGTGGTAACGCGCGGGTTTCTGATTTTTACCTTCGTCTTTGCACAGCAGTATTGGCTGTGCCGGGGCGAAGGTTTTTGTTTTTTGTATTTGACTGGGAAAAGAAGAATGAAAGGAGTCTTTCAAATGAACACATTGGTTATTGTACTGATTGCCATTGTTGTGTTAGGTGCGGGCTATGTGCTGTATGGTCGCCATATTGCCAAGTCCTGGGGTATTGATCCCAAGGCAGAGACCCCCGCAGTGAAGTACAACGACGGCAAAGACTTTGTACCGACCAACGGCTGGACGGTGTTCAGCCATCAATTTTCCTCTATCGCAGGTGCAGGCCCGGTTACCGGCGCCATTCAGGCGGCGGTTTTCGGCTGGGTACCGGTGCTGCTGTGGATCCTGATCGGCGGCGTTTTCTTCGGCGCCGTTACGGACTTCGGCGCCCTGTACGCTTCTGTAAAGAACGAGGGCAAGAGCATGGGTATGCTCATTGAAAAGTACATCGGCAAGCTGGGCCGCAAATTGTTTACTATCTTTTGCTGGCTGTTCTCCGTGCTGATCATCGCCGTATTTGCGGATATGGTTACCGGCACATTCTCTGCCTTTGATGCGGAGACTCTGCAAAAGCTGCCGACTGCCGGGGTCAACGGCTCCGCCGGTATGGTGTCCATCATGTTTATGGTGTTTGCCGTGGTGTTCGGCCTGATTCAGAAGAAGTGGAACCTGACCGGGTGGAAAGAGTTTGTTGTGGGCGTTGTCTTTATTGTTGCGTCCTTTGCCGTCGGCATTAAAGTGCCCATCATCATGGGCAAGACCCAATGGGCTGCCGTGGTGTTCGCTTATATTTTCCTGGCGGCCATTATGCCCATTTGGCTGATGAAGCAGCCTCGGGACTATATGACCACCATTATGTTTGTGTGCATGATCGCCGGTGCCATCATCGGTTTGGTTATCGGCCACCCCACCATGGAGCTGCCTGCCTTTACCGGGTTTAATAACGAGAAGCTGGGCACCATGTTCCCCATTCTGTTTGTGACCGTGGCCTGCGGCGCTGTGTCCGGGTTCCATAGCCTGGTGTCCTCCGGCACTTCGTCTAAGACCATTGCTAACGAAAAGGATATGCTGAAAGTGGGCTACGGCGCTATGATTTTGGAGAGCGTGCTGGCTGTACTGGCGCTGTGCGTGGCCGGTGCCGCCGCCAAGAACGGCGTGGCTGCCGAGGGCACCCCGTTCCAGATCTTCTCCCGCGGCGTTGCCGGGTTCTTTGAGAAAATGGGCGTGCCGGTGCAGGTAGCCACCGTGTTTATGACTATGTGTGTGTCCGCCCTGGCGCTGACCACGCTGGACGCTGTGGCTCGGATCGGTAAAATGTCTTTCCAGGAGATCTTCAGCGTAGACGATATGAAGCACGCAGCTCTGTGGCGCAAGGTGGTGTGCAATCCGTATTTTGCTACCATCATCACCCTGTTTTGCGGCTATGTGCTCACCAAGGTGGGCTACCAGCAGATTTGGCCTCTATTTGGCTCTGCCAACCAGTTGCTCAGCGCACTGGTGCTGATTACTCTGTGCGTGTTCCTGAAGGTTACAGGCAGAAAGAACAAGATCCTGTTCCCGCCTATGATCATTATGCTGTGCGTTACCTTTACTGCATTGGTGCAGCGGCTGATCGCCATGATCAAGGCCGTTCAGCAGGCTGCCGCAGTGGAGATCCCTGCCGGACAGACCAGCTGGGGCGCTGTGTTTATTGCCAACGGTTTGCAGCTGATCATTGCCGTGCTGCTGATTGTACTGGGCTTGACCATTGCGGTCAACAGTGCCAAGAGCTATGTGAAGAGCAAAAAAGGCAGCGAGACCGAAGAGGTCGCCAAGGCATAACGGCGTGCGTATAATATTGATATAAACCATGAACCGTCTGCGTATTTCTGCGCAGGCGGTTTTGTGTTTGTATTTGGTTGCCTGCAATAAGGGAGGCAAATCGCAACCGATTCTCCTAAAATATGGAGCATATTCCAATCAATGACGGTACAGATTTTCAAATGTGCCAAATAAAGCACCGGACGGTTGTCAAATGCGCGGCTGCGTGTTATAATACTGGACGCAAAACAAAACCAAATCTGGAAAAGGGGATTTTTCATGTCTGACAAAACGAAAAAAAAGTACATGAAGAAGTCAGAGATCGTTACCTTTGGTATCGGTTTGTTCGGCGTGGCTCTGATGACCGGCTGGATGCCGGACTACACCGCTACCTTCTTCGCTGACTTCGCGTTCAAAGGCAAGGGATTTGACTCCGCCACCATGGCAAACGCCATCTCTATGGTGTTCTTGGTGGCCGGTATCATCGGCGCCGTGTGCGAGCTGGTGATCGGCTATTTGGTGGATAACACCCGCACCAAGCTGGGTAAGGTAAAGCCCTGGGTGGGCTTCGGCGTGGTGCCGCTGGCCGTGGTGGCTATGCTGGTATTCATTGCACCCAACACCTCCAACCAAACCTTGGCGATCGTGTGGATGTTTGTGATCTACTCCTTGTATACCGCCTTTAGCTGTGCGGTGGAAAGCCCGTCTAACTGCTTCGGCTCCCTGTGCTCGCCCAATCCGGCAGAGCGCTCCACCGCCATCTCCATCGCTTCGTTCCTGCGCAGCGTGGGCCAGTCCGGCGGTATGGTCGTCGTGATGGTGGTGGGCCTGGTGATGAAGGCCTTGATGGGCAAGCAGCAATATAAGAACGCCGAGGGCCAGGGCCTTGACCTGGTGATCTCCACGGCGGTGTGCGCCCTGGGTCTGATCCTCTTTGTGATGATCTTCTTTACCAATAACAAAGAGCGTGTGCCTTTCACGCAGGAGAAGGTGAGCCTGAAAGACGCCGTCAAGGTGGTCTTTACATACAAGAACCTGCTGATGGTGTCCTTGACCAAGCTGTGCGGCTTTGGCCGCGGCGTGTACGGTACCGTGTCTTTGTACATTGCCATTTACCTGCTGGGCTCTAAGGACCTGAAGCTGGCGCTGCTGCTGCCCATGGGTATCGGTACCGCTGTGGGCACCCTGCTGGTGAACTTTGTGCTGAAGAAGTTCTCCACCAAAAAGACCTTTATTCTTTTCTGCGTGTACGGTGCGTCTTCCATGGCGATCCTGTTCCTGGTATCTAAGGGTATCGGCTTTAACAGCACCCTGATTGTGCCGTTCCTGATCCTGAACTTCTTCTGCGGTCTGCAGCACGGCAATACCAATGTAACCCCCAATATTATGATCGCCGACTGCGTGGACGAGATCGAGTGGAAAACCGGCCAGCGCAAGGACGGCTTGGCGTATGCCGGTTACGGCCTGTTCTCCAAGATCGCTTCCGCCTTCACCAAGGCGCTGGGTCCCTGGCTGCTGTACACCTGGTCCGGCTATGCCGTATCTCGTGACGCCAATGTGGCTTATGCCGCCCAGACGGATTCTACTTTGAATAAGATCTTAATGATCTACACCATCATTCCCGCCGTGTTCGTTGTGCTCCAGGCGGTGCCTATTTTCTTCTACGATATGGTCGGTGAGAAGAAGGCGCGCATTACCCGCGAGCTGATGGAGCGCCGTGAGGCCGCCGGCTTGGTTGCCGGTGAGGGCGAAGAGACTGCCGATGCGGCAGCAGCCGAGTAAGGGGGCGACGAGAATGGCAAAACAGGAAAAGACTTTTAATACCAAGTTGTATGCGCTGGTGGTATTTCTGTTGGTTGCAGCCATTTTGGCTGTGTCCACCGTGGCCACCTTTAGCAGCAAGTATATTGCATTTAAGCCGGAGAAGGTCGCTCAGGCGTATGCGGATACCATTGTGCAGACCGGTGACGGCTACAATGCCAACAAGTATGCGCTGGTGAGCAAAAGCGAGAAATACGGCGATTTTATCCGCAAGTATTATATGTATCCGGTGATCTATAAGGACGCCGGTTACAAGCCCGGCGACGATACCAAGAACTTAAAGGGCTTGAACGACGACAGCTACAAGTCCGATAAGACCAAGAACGACGACGGTACGCTTACCGGCCAGGTGACCGATGCCATGTATCCCTACTATGTGGAGCTGCTGGGTCAGTACGGCTGGGACGATGCAGACGCTATGTTCACCAATTACTTTGCCAAGTACCAGCAGGTGCGGGGGCAGGTGTTTGGCGACCAGTATCTGGACGACGAGGGTATGTTCACTGCGCTGGAGGCCAATGTAAAGACCTACGGCGAGAGTCTGACCGGTACGGAAGAGACCTACGACAAGAACACCAAGGTGAAGCTGACGGATAAGACCATCGGCGCTTACCAAAAGGCACTGGGCGAGGATTACAAGCTGACCACCACCGTGACCGATGTGCAGTCGGTGGAGGATGTAAAGGCTTATACCGCCAAGATGAATACCCAGCTGCTGGCGAATTATGAAGTCAGCGCCGACGACATCCGTGCCGTTTCCACCTGCACCGTGCAGGTAACGGACGCTAAGGGTACCCAGTTGGCCACCTGCAATCTGACCGTGGTGCAGATCGGCCATACCTGGTATGTAGACAATACCACCGCAGATACCTCTGCGTTGTATCAAATCGGCAAATGATCTTTCGCTTGCCGTAAGAGAGGGAACCGCCCGGACCGAAAGGCCCGGGCGGTTTTTTGTGTGCGATGGATAAGATCCGTTTGGCTTTTATTTTTTTGTAGGGGGCTTGCACGCCCTGCTATTCGCCGCCATTTCCTATCCTGAAAAAACGCCATATTCTTTTGCAACCCACTATGCAGGCATGCAAAAATATGGTATAATTCTTGCGAGACAGTGTGCATTATCCGACAGCTGTCTGCTGGTGTTGGGGATCAAAAAATCGTAGAGCATTTCTTTGATTTGATGGAGGAGAGCATCGACCTGTTGATCGAGGAAGCGTAAGACTTTCACAGAATCGGTTTGGATTTATCATTCTTTACAAAAAAAATAAGGCCCCTGCCATTGCAGGGGCTTTGTGCGTATGAATCATCGTATGGATTACCGTATTTTGCGCAGCTGTGCGGTGAGTACGGCAGTCAGCTTTTCCCGGTCAAAGGCGGGCAGCGGCTCCAGAATCACATCAATACAGCCGCCTACGGCGTAGATCACATTGGTTACCTGGTGATAATTCTTCTCCATAGTGAAGTTGTTGTGAGAGCAAATGGCCTCGGTCATCTGCTGTTTGAGCATGCGCAGGGCGGGAGCGCACATACGGCTGTTTTTGAATTTGGTCAGCCGTTCAATGTTGTTGTTGCGCTCAATCTCGTTGAGCATACTGTTAATTATATCCGTGGGGTCCCGCTGGATTTGATCGTAGTTGATGCCCTTGGCGATCTCCACAATGCCATTGGTGATGGTCTCAAAGCAGAATTGAATGCACGCGCCCATGCTCTTAAAGTGCAGATAAAAGGTGCTTTTGTTAATGTCTGCTTTTTTGCACAGCTCCAATACGGTGATCTTGTCCGTTTCTTTTTCAATCATCAGCGCGATCATAGCGTTAAAGACCGCCGCCTTGGTGCGCTTTACCCGTCTGTCCATTTCTTAGAAAAATCCCCCTCAAATCGCTTTGTAATGGACACCTGTCCAATAGCAAATACTATGATAACATAAATGAAAGAAAGGTTGCAAGCAACTTCACGGAATTTGTAGGAAGTGCTGGAAAACGCCATGAAAACTTGTGCAAAAACACGAAAAATTGTCCCACTGATATTGGCGCTTTTGCTGCTTTTTGGCGGTTGCAGTGCGGTCAACAGGGCTGCCGTCTTTGGTACAAACGGCAACGAGACTACCCGGCGGCAGGATGTGTTGACGGTGGAATTTCTGGATGTAGGTCAGGCCAATGCGGCGCTGCTCACCTGCGGGGGCAAGAGCCTGCTCATCGACGGCGGCAATGTGGCAGACGGCGCCAAGGTCACTCGCGCGGTGCAGGCGGCAACGGATCGGCTGGACTATGTGGTGAATACCCATGGCCATGAGGACCATGTGGGTGGCCTGACCGCTGTGGTGGACGCGGTGCCGGTGGGTCAGGCCATTGTCAGCCCGGTGACGGCGGATAGCGACGATTACCAAAATTTTTTAGATGCGCTGGCGGATCGAGGTGTGACTCCGGTGGCCGGGCAGGTGGGTATGCAGTTTCCTTTGGGGGAGGCTAAGTGTACCGTGCTGGGTCCCGCCGCTGCCGGCAGCGATCTGAACAACAGCAGTCTGGTGCTGCAAGTGCGCTTTGGCGGCGCGACTTTTCTCTTTATGGGTGACGCCGGGGCAGAGGAGGAGCGCAGCTTGATCCAAAGCGGTGCAGATGTAAGTTGTGATGTGCTGGCGGTGGGTCACCACGGCAGCGGCTCTGCCACCGGCTATGTGTTTCTGCGCCAGGCGTTACCCAAGTATGCGGTGATCTCCGTGGGCGCGGGCAACCGTTACGGCCACCCGGCAGAGAGCACGCTTTCCCGCCTGCGGGACGCCGGTTGTACCGTCTATCGCACGGATCAAAGCGGCACAATCACCATAGTGACGGATAAAAACGGAAAAATCCGCTGTCCTGCATAAAAAAATGTTGTATTCCGCCGCTTTTTCAGCTATAATAGATACAGAATTTTACATATTGGAGGAATTTTACCTATGTATTGTTGGTTAGACGGCAAAACTGTTGTTGTAACCGGCGCTTCCGGCGGTATGGGCGCAGGCATTGCGGCTACCCTGATCAAGAAGCACGGCTGCACTGTGATCGGCGTGGCTCGGTCAGAACCCAAGATGCTCAAATTCATTGAGGAGCTTGGCCCCACTTATGCCCAGCAGTTCTCTTACAAGCTGTTTGATGTGTCTGTTAAGGAGAATTGGGAGAACTTCTACAATGAGCTGGTAGAGGAAGGCGTGCAGGTGGATGTGCTGGTAAACAATGCCGGTATTTTGCCTAAGTTTAAGCGCTTTGACCGGTACAGCGATGAAGAAATTGAGCGTGCCATCAACATTAATTTCTACAGCTGCGTGTATTCCGTTAAGACATTTCTGCCCATGCTGCTGAAGAGCACGGATCCGGGCATTGTTAACATTGACTCTTCTGCTGCGCTGATGAGCCTGGCCGGTACTTCCATGTACAGCGCTTCCAAGGCTGCACTGAAGGGCTTTACCGAGGCTCTGCGTGAGGAGTTCCGCGGCAAGTGCTATGTGGGTCTGGTTTGCCCCGGCTTTACCAAGACGGATATTTTCCGCGGCCAGTCCAACGCAGGCGGCAAGGGCGAGAAGGTCATCAATATGATCTCTACCGATTGCGACCTGATGGTGAAGATGATCATGTTCGGTTTGGAGCACAAGCAGGCACTGCAGATCCACGGTGTGGACGCCCACGCCATGAGCGTGTTCGGCAAGCTGCTGCCGGTGAACGGCTCTCGCCTGTTCAGCGCTGTGATGAAAGCGGCGGACATTGACCTGTTTAAGGAAGTTTTTAAGGACGACGTCGAGCTGGCGGAGTAAATTTTAAGTATTTAAGGGACGCTGCCGTTTCAATGAGGGAATGGCTTAGCGCCCCTTTCTGCTTTTTTTGCAATAAAAAGGAGGGTGCTTTTATGGCAGATGCTGTAACGGCAACGAAAAAAAAGTATATGAATTTTAAGGAGATTGCGGCGTACTCCCTGGGACTGTTCGGGTTCCAGGCCATCGTAGGCTTGCTAAACTCCTACCAGGCCGAGTTTGACGGCTCCATTTTGGGTGCCAATGTGTCTGTGGTGGCCATTTTAATTTTGGTGGCCAAGATTGTGTCTGCTGTGGCGGACCCGGTAGTGGGCAACCTGATTGATCGTTCCAAAAGCAAGCGGGGCAAGTTCAAATCTATGATCCTGTATTCTCTGGTGCCGCTGCTGGTGATGACCGCCGTGGTGTTTGTGAAAGTGCCGTTTTCCGGCACCGGGCTGTATGTGTGGATCTTCCTCACCTACTTGGTTTGGTCCATTGCCATGACCATGGGCGATGTGCCCTCGCAGGGGATCGCTTCCGTGCTGACTCCGGATCCCACGGAGCGCACCAATGTGGTGTCCATTTCCAATACCTTTAAGCAGATCGGCTTTTCTGCCTGCGTGGTGATTGTGCCGATTGCCTGCCTGATTATTCCCGGCGGGTCCAAGGTGTTCGTCAAGTCCGGCGAGACAGATACGCCTATGATTGCTTCCGAGTTCTTCTGGACCGCAGTGCTCACCGCCATCTTTGGTTGTGTGCTCTTTGCCCTGATTCCGCTGCTCAATAAGGAGCGGGTGCCCTACCAGGCCGGCGAAAAGACCACTTTTAAGGATATGATGGGCGCGCTGAAGAACAATAAACCCTTAATGCTGGTGATTATTTCTTACTTCCTGGGCTTTGGCCGCCAAATGGCTATGGGTATCCAGGTACAGGCCGCAACGGTGATCCTGGGCAGCCAAAACTTGGTGGCTGTTTTGGGTATCGTTACCGCCGTGGGTTCCATGATCAGTATGGCGCTGTGCCCCCTGCTGATTAAGAAGCTGGATGAGCGCAAGGCGTACATTCTTCTGTCTGTTTACGGTTTTGCCGCTTCCATTTTCTCCTTTGTGATCGGCCATTTCTGGTTCCAGTCACCGGACAATATGGTGCTCACCGTGCTGTTTTATGCCTCTCTGTTCCTGATCGGCTTGCAGTTCGGCGCCGTCACCTTAATGCCCATGATCATGACTGCCGATTGCGTGGATTATTACGAGTATGAGACCGGCAAGCGGATGGAGGGCGCCGCCTATTCCATCCTGACCTTGACCATTAAGGTGTGCCTGGCACTGGGTACCGCCGTGGGTCTGATCTTTGTGCAGGTGTCCGGTTATTATGACGCTTTGGGCGCCGGTACTTTCACCACCAAGACGAAGGATATTATCTTCTTTGCTTATACCGCCCTGCCGGGCGTGCTGGCACTGCTGTCCATCTTCCCCATGTTTAAGTACGACATTGTGGGCGAGAAGAAGGCGCAGATCTCTGCCGCCCTGTCCCAGCGCCGCGCCGGTAAAGAATAAGCGCCTGAAAATAGATACAATATGTATATATGGAGAAAAGCGACTTCCCTCGGGAGGTCGCTTTTTTGTGTGGTGTTCAGCGGGTTTAAATATGTGTGCATATCGGTGTGTAAGATGATGGTATACACATCAGAGACGGCGGATAGTATCCGCCAGCTTTGTAGAGCAACGAGAATTTTCGCATTTTATTTTTTGCTATTTTTGGCCTGGTTACGCGAAATCTTGGTGGCTCAGAAAAAATTTTTTATTTTTTCCCACATTACCTATTGACATAGTAGGCATTATGGTGTATAGTTAAGTCAATCCAACGGGGAGACCCGAAGAAATCAGGAGACCGCTATGAACCGGTTATTTCCCACATTGTTAAGACAAAATTTCCGATTTGGACGAATGAGCCGATGTATGTGACCTAATCGTAACCTACATTTTATCATTTGAACTTGAAAGGAATTTGAATTATGAGCAAGAAATACGCATTTGAGACTTTGCAGCTGCATGTTGGCCAGGAGCAGGCGGATCCCGCTACCGATTCCAGAGCCGTACCGATTTATCAAACCACTTCTTATGTATTCCATAACAGCGACCACGCCCAGGCTCGTTTTGGCCTGGCAGACGCCGGCAACATTTACGGCCGTCTGACCAACTCCACCCAGGATGTGTTTGAAAAGCGCATTGCCGCTTTAGAGGGCGGCGTAGCCGGTTTGGCTACCGCCAGCGGTGCGGCTGCTTTGGCTTACACCTTCCAGGCACTGGCCAAGGCCGGTGACCATATTGTCAGCGCCAAGACCATTTACGGCGGCACTTACAACTACCTGGAGCACACCTTCCCGGAGCACGGGGTCAAGACTACTTTTGTTGATCCGGACGATCTGCAAAATTTTGAGGATGCCATTCAGGACAACACCAAGCTGATCTTCTTTGAGACCCTGGGCAACCCCAATTCTAACTTGGTGGACATTGAGGCGCTGGCCAAGATCGCCCACAAGCACGGCATTCCGCTGGTGGCGGACAGCACCTTTGCAACGCCCTATCTGCTGCGCCCCATTGAGTACGGCGTAGACATTGTGGTCCACAGCGCCACCAAGTTCATCGGCGGCCACGGCACCACCCTGGGCGGCGTGATTGTAGACAGCGGCAAGTTCGATTGGGAAAAGAGCGGCAAGTTCCCGCAGCTCACCGAACCCAACGCCAGCTACCACGGCATCAGCTTTGTGCAGGCTGCCGGCCCGGCTGCGTTTGCCACTTATATCCGCGCGATTCTGCTGCGCGATACCGGTGCTGCGATTTCCCCCTTTAACGCATTCCTGTTGCTTCAGGGCGTAGAGACCCTGTCCCTGCGTGTGGAGCGTCATGTGGAGAACACCAAGAAGGTACTGGAGTACCTGCAAAATCATCCACTGGTCGAGCATGTGAACCATCCGTCCTTGGATCCCAAATATCAGGATCTGTACAATAAATATT